>Ga0325411_1004470_pt1 | contig 15679 bp, 6 predicted proteins | sample PopdelMetagenome_13_FD_206181 | JGI IMG/M metagenome (GOLD analysis project Ga0325411, IMG submission 206181) | Populus deltoides microbial communities from Bellville, Georgia, United States - Xylem-PdIQD-R4 | ecosystem: Host-associated > Plants > Phyllosphere > Stem > Wood/Secondary xylem... | reverse complement strand
CAATTGATTGCTCATGTTCTCTAATTTGCATTCTCTGCAAGTGGGCCTGCAAATTCGAAGGATCCGACCCAATAAACCTGTCATCATGGCCAGACCCAACATGGATTTCAGGCAAATCTGGCACTTTAACAGGCGGAGGCGGTGGTGGAGCTCCTTTATCTAAATCAAAAAAGAAATCAACGTTATTCGCTGGCGTTTTGGTTGCTTCCACAACCTGACTCGGACCCGAATTCAAAGCCTCAACAAAGCGCTCCCGATCCGATTTGCCACCATCGGACCCGAAACTTGCATGTGACGGGTTAACCGGGAAAAGAAACAACCTCATGCGAGCAGGCTTAGCGGAGGCACGATAAAGACGATCATACTCATGCATCATGTGTTCTAGATCATCATCATTGGTGACAGATATTAAAGCGTCAAGATCTTCACCTGGGAGCTGGTACTTGAACGCCACGTCGGTGTCACCACAAAGAGCTGAGAGTTTGCTTATCATGACAGGGAATTTAAGGTTTCGATCAACCGCAAGGATTTTCGTCTCTCCACCCATGTAAGAAAGCTGGTTGTCATGCGAACGCGGGTGGATCTTGCCCCCATAACTACACATGAACTTAACTTTGTAGTTTTGAGATTGTTGCGATTGTTCTTCCCATGGTGTCGGGTTGTCAAAATCAATTTCACGAGATCTGGGCGACGAGTCGCCTGAATCCGGGTATGAATTAAAAGAATAGTTGTTTTCCATGAAGAAATTTTTTTTGGTAGAAAATAGAGTCTTGTGGCTTTTTGTGCGCGCTGGATAGTTAGCAAGCCATGATACTTGAGGAGGAGGGGAGAGAATCGGAGGAGACTAAACAAATCTTTTATAGATCTTTTTCGTTTTGCTGTGGGCACTGAAGGTTTGATGGACTTTTTGTGCAATGTGCAGTTTTATTGGGTGTTTGGGACAGGTGGTGGTGTGAGAAATGGGGAGGGACGGAAAAGAGTGAAACACGGTTCCAGAGGGAGAGTTTAGTACAAGGGTTAGATGGACTTTTTGAGTAGTGGTGGGGTCCCGATGAGCATCGATTGAGAGGGTGAAAGAGAAAGAGATAAGACAGTGACGTGTTGACCGGGGGAGGGTGAGGGAGGAGCTCAAGGGTAACTTTGGTAATTACCTTTTAAAATCTTTTATTTTAAAATATATAAAAATAACATTCTTTATTTTTAAAAGATATTTTAAATATTATAAATTAAAATAATTCAAAAATATAAAAATATAAAAAATAATTAACACGTGCCAGCCGGGAAGTGAAGCATGCGGAAAACACTCCAATCTGTTGAAAAGGTTAGTTGAGATGTACACTCTTAAGAAAGGATTAGTAGATTGATCAGAATGCTGATATTTCCCCCTCGGAGGATACCTTTTTTTGGATATGCTACTCTACATTATCCTACAGGTATATATATAGAGATCTTATGAGTGCATTGATGCGATTTTTTTGTCGGACAATAAAAGATATTTCAGGTCATTTATTTTTTTAACCTTTATGTATTTTAATGTGACAATCTTAAATTATATTTTTATATTTACTTGATGTATTTAATAAAATATACTTATCAAAATAATCTAAAATTCAGATTTTTAAAATGTAAAGCAGAAAATTACTAGTACATGTCGGAATGACAGGTTTAAAACTGGATATTAAATAAAGCTGTGAAGAAAATAGTCCTTGTAGGGAAATATAGCTTGAAAATATTTTTATAGTTAAAAAGGTGCTTCTAATTTCAAAAATGAACGAGTATGGGCACTGATGAGATAATGGGGAAACAACTCTAGATTTTTAGTTGTTTGTAGTAAATAATGTCATGTAAATCTAAAAGGGTAATAGAAGTTGTTTTTTTAAAATAAATTTTGATTGGAAATATATGAAATATTTTTTAAAAAAATATTATATTTAACATCAATACATCAAAATAATTAAAAAAAAATCTAGAGCTAAAAAAAACTAAAGCTTTTTTTTTAGATTAAAAGATGGTTGAACAATGTCAAAGAGAAAAGTATATCTTAGAGGATGATGATGATAACTAACTTAAGTGTGGGATTTCATTAAGGACATTAAACCTTAAACCCTAGTGGATGCGGGTTTACCAATTCGGTTGGTAGATCTAATTATACATTGTATTGAGACAAGCAACTTAAGTGTTTTGTGGAATGATAGTCCTTATTCTAGTTTTACAACTTTAAGAGGTATTTGTTAATGTGATATCTCTCTTCGTATATTTTTGTTTATGTTTGGAAAGACTAGCCCAACTTATTTGTCAAGTGGTTGAGTTGGGTGCATAAAATCCTTTTTAGGTAAATAGAAAGAGACCTAAGTTGTCTCATTCATGCTTTGTGGATAACATGTTATTCTTTTTGTTGAAGTTAATGAGTACTAAATAAAGTTAGTTATGAATTGCTTGATTTTTTTTTTGTGATGCTTCAAGATAAAAGGTGAGTGTTGACAAAACAAAGATGTCTTGTTCTAAAAATATCTCTCACACGATAGAAAAACATTAAATCGAATGAGTGGGTTTACTATTATTGAAGATCCTGGGAAGTATTTAGGGGTACTTATATTACATCAGAGGATTACTAAGCACGTGTATAGTTACTTAAATGAGAATATGCATAAGAAGTTGGCTAGCTGAAAAGCTAAGAGTTTATCATTAGAAGGAAGAATTACACTTTGTAAATCATTCCTTGCAACGATTCATTTATATACAATGCAATCCTCTTCATTCCGAAATCAATATGTACGGATATTGTGAAAATACATTGAATGTTTATATGGGGGATAATGAAAGAGGCAATAAAGTTCACATTATTATTTGGAATGTTTTATCCCCACCTAAATTAGAAGGAGGTTTAGACTTTAAGAAAATGCATCTAATGAATAAGGTCTTTCTTATGAAGTCAAGGTGGGGTATTTATTATACACAATAACACTAGTCTTTGGGCGAGTGTTTTACGAGGAAAATATATAAAGTTGAATGTTCATGTTTCAAATATCTAGGCTAAAGGTAGAGACTCCTCATTATAGAAAACAATATGCAAAATTTAGCCTCAAGTTGTTTATGGAATGGGTTGGTCCATTGGCAATGGAGCATATATTTGGTTTTAGAAGGATAACCGGTTTGAAGGATTTGGGCTGTTAATGAATTATGTTTTGTAAGAGATACCGAAAAAGATATTAAATGTGATTGTTGTTGAGATGGTACCCATTAATAATCAATGAAGGTGGGAAGAGTTTGTTCATTTAATTTCAGTGCAGGTGGTAATGGTTATAGCCAACTACCATCCCCCTACTAATATAATGGAATGTGATTAAGCTTTTTGGCATAATTATTCCAATGGCATATTTTCTATTCATTATGCTGATGTAGCCCAAATAGTGACATTGAACCAACAACGCTACATGAAGCCAATTTGAAAACTAATTTGGACATGGAATGGGCCAGAGCTTGTTAAGGTATTTTTGTGGACTATTGCACATAATAATCTATTGACAAATAAGAACTGAATGCGTAAAAACTTGACTATAGATCATAATTGTCATCATTGCCAATCAAAAATGGAGTTTGTAATTCAAGTATTGATAGATTATCACTTTGCTCATACAGTGTGGAAGGTGCTAGTCAAGTCCAGAAATAGGTCGAAGTTCTTCAATGAAAATTTAAGCTAGTGGTAAATAAATAATGTATCATCCAATGAATGCAGCATAGAAGAAGTTCCATGGGCAATATGGTTTGGGGTTATTATCTGGTGTATATGAAAGTGAACAAACTTGAGATTTTCTTAACAGAAATGTTATATTTCACTTTACCTCGTTAAATGCTATTAAGTGTTTTGTGGAAAACATCTAGGATACTAATAAAACTGGAGCTGGACTTTCAAATAAAAGTAAATAAATTTGTATGCTTGGCTAGAAATATCCCTAGTTGGAGTGGACAAGATTAAATATGGATGGTTGTAGCAAAGGTAACCTAGGTAATGTTGGAGCAAGAGGACTTCTTCAGGACTTAGATTACTGGTTTTGCTATCAACACTATAATTTGTTCATCAGTCGTAACTGAGTTGTGAGTGGTTATTATTGGGCTAAGATTTACATGGTGTTTGGGTATTCATAAGTTAATTTTGAAGTTAGGTTATGTTATGTTCTTGATAAAGATTTAAAGACAAATAAATATGTGAAAGTTGATGCAAACTATATGTTAATTAACAATAAAGGCTGGATAATTATTGGTAAGGTAGTGAGAAGTTAAAGTATAACATGCATTTTGAAAGCCAATTTGAAAGCTAGCTGGTTAGCTAATTTAGCTAATAGGGACCACTAGATTATTAATGACCCTGATGAGTTTGCATTTGATTTTGTATTATGATCAATTGGTTATAAGCTCTGCTTTTTACCAAAAAAAAACTAATAACATTCATATGGATGCTCTCTTATTTTTAATTAAATCTTAATTCAAATATCTAAAAAACTATTTTAATTATTTTTTAAAAATGTTATCACATTTAATATTTTCAGACTAACACAAACCATAACACCATCATCAATCAATCAATCCTTGCCAGCTTTGAACAACCTACCATCACCGCTATAATGAATCTAACATATTATCCTCTTACTAATCCCTTCTCTCCCTTTATCATACCAACAACTCTCCTGAGCCATCATCACAGCATATTTATCAATGATGTTGTCATGTACATTTCAAAGCAAAACTTATTTTTCATACCATGACTATACATCTTTATACCTTCCCAAACAGCACCATCCTCAAAACACAAGACTTCACTGATGTAGCAAATGTGAAATTACCATGTACATAATATTTTATGGCCTAAGCTATTTATAAAAAGTGAAAGCATCAGTGAATTGATGTATCACATAAGCCTTGATCATGAAATTGTAAAGTAAGATGTCATCTTTGTGAGCCTTATTATTGAATATGTGGCGAGCATGATGGATAATAAAAAGCTTCTCACACGTAGTAATTAACTTGGTAAAAATTTCTACATTGATATTAATGGCGTTTTGAAAAATAAGAGCATGGATTTATAAGATGTTTTCTTTCTCGTCCTCCATCGTTGAAGAAGATACAGAAGCTATATTTCTATGTAGTTATTATATGTTGTTTTTGCTGCTAACAATAGAACTTTGCCGCGTGTTACGATACTCATTATATATAGTGGGTATTATTCACAAAACTAAAATAGAGAGATATTAAAAAAGCAACGATATTTTAGATGAAAAACATATTTGTTAGCTACTATCATAAGTTATAAATTATAATTGCAAAATAATAATAATAATAATAATAATAATAATAATAATAACCTTTAGCAAAACAATATTGTAAAAAAAATTATGGCACTAATGAGTAACTAATGACATCCTAATAGTTACATTATGGGCTAACTTTTAATAAAGAGACGGACACGTGAAAGAGAGAGAAAATAAAATTCATAATCCATAAAAAATGATAAGAATATCAATATCTAGTCATTCTCTTTCATACTTATATCCATCTTTTTTTTTAAATGGACTTAATGAAGTAACTACTAGCATATCACTAGTTACTCCCTGAACACCATAAAATTACTCCTACTAGTGTTTTTTTAGCCACTGAGATTTTTTATACTTTAGCCCCTTATTTATTTTCCATCTAATTTGTTTCTTTTAAATTGCTTTGATTTGCGATTGCTCCTGGTACTTTACTTTCCATGCATGCATATAGGGATTTTGAGGGGTTAAGAAAATCTTATGTCTCTCGGTTAATTCTCAGTTTTGAAAAACAAAATTCAATTTTATTTGTTTAAAATAATTAGAGCTTCATGGACAGAATTTAAAGGTAAAAACAATGTTCAAACTATTTTATAGCCAACTTTAGGGACTTATTTGCACGGTCAAAAATAAAGTTCAAGGCTTATTTTTTCAGTTTAGTCCCTTATCTTTTTTTAAAAAATTAATACCAGCATATTGACTTTATTTAGGATTTTACTTGGTGTTTTTTTTCTTTGATACGAGGATCTTGTAATATTAAGAGAGATTTTGGTGCTCGTTTAACAATTAAGCTAATTTAAAACAGTTAAGTGTTGGGGACCAAAAATGAAACCAGGACAAATGTGGGAAATAGGGTAAACAAACAAGGAAAATAGGTTGGTGCATACAACATCATGAGGTGGAATAACGCTGGCCTATCAAAATTGAGAGTTTTCTTGTTTTTTTTTTATTTTTATATCAAATCTGGTCAACTTTTTTTTATTGCAATTTATTTTATTTGAATCCTTTTTTATTATTTTTTTTTCATCTCGCCCCTTAGGATTTGATTTCAATTAATTTTCATATTAAATCTGGTCCTTATTTTTTAATCATATATTTAAATTAATCATGCTTATTGTCGAGTAAAGTCAATGACCTGATTCTCAATTTTTTTCCTTATTACATTAAAAATGCCAGTGTCACCTCAATATTTTTTAAAAATTTTGAAAAAAATTTAATTTTGCCAACAGCGTAGCACAAACCACCTATCTAGTAATTAGAAAACTTCGTTAAATAGCATGGATATGAACGTGATGCTCTAATGTGATTAAATTAACAACTATTAATATATATTAAAAGTTTAAAAGGGCTTGGCTTTTCACTATAGTAATGAATAGTGAAATGTCAAGCCTTTTTTTACTTTGGTCTTCATTTTTACTTTGGTCCTCAAAAGTTATAAGGATTTTTTTTAATTTTAATTTTTTTTTCAATCTCATTCTCCAACATTGAATCTACTAGGTATTGAACTTTATAATTTATTTTTATTTCTTTCTATGGAGTTATTCATGTCTCATAACTGGAGTCACAAGTTTTGTGGGTTAGCTGTGTTGACTCCGGTCATTTTTTTGTCCTCTGTAATTGATTTTTGTTCTCAATTTCATCCTTCAACATTGGTTTGATTAAGAATCGGGCTTTATAATTGTTTTTTTTTTACTTTCTATGAGCTTATTATGATCTCATGACTCCATTCGCGAGTTTTGCAGGTTAAACATATTAACTTGATTTTTTTTGTCATATCTTTAGTTGATTTTTTTTTCATCCTTCAGCATTGAGTTGATTAAAATTTTGAATTTATAATTTTTATGATTTTATTTCTATAGAGTTATCTTGATCTCCTGACCTAGTTTTGACATATTAACCCGAGTTGACTCGAGTCATTTTTTTTCCTTTTTTTTATTTGATTTTTTTAATTTAATGCTTCAACATTAGGTTGATTGGGAAATGAGCTTCATAATTTTTGTTTATTTATTTTCTATGGGGATATCACAGTCTTATGACATGATGTGTGAGTTAAGTCAATTAACTCAGGGTTTATTTTGTCTTTTTTTAGTTGAATTTTTTTTAATTTCATCATTCAATATCAGGTTGATTGGAAATTAGACTTCATAATCTGTTTTGGTTTATGTTCTATGAATTTATTATGGTTTTGTTACTTAGGTCACGAGTTTAATTGATTGACTTGAGTGGTTTTTTATGTCCTTTATTTAATTTATTTTTCTTAATTTCATCCTACAACATTGGTTTGATTGGGAATTGAGCTTCATAATTTATTTCGATCTTCTTTCTATGGGGTTATTTTGGTTTCATGACCAAAGCTTGACATATTAACCCGGGTTGACTCGATTTATTTTTTTAGTTGATATTTTTTTTTAATTTTATACTTCAACATTATGTTGGTTGAGAATTGACTTTAATTAAAATATATTTTTTTTCTATAGGGTTATTAAGGTCCCATGACATGAGTAGCGGATTTGACATGTTAACTCGATTTGATATGAGTCAATCTAATATGTTGTCATTTTAATATTTTAAAAAAGATGTCATTTTAATTTTTTTAGTTAAACTATTTTTTATCGGTTGTCCGAATTGTACCTGGACATGCCAAGTCGATCTGGATATATCAGGTTACTTTTCATATAGTTTTAAGAAAATCTACTAAAACAACACATTAACAATATTTAAATATTTTTTTTACATCCAACAAAAACTAATCTGACCCATAATGCAGCGCGAGTAATAATTTATTTTTTTATTTATAATTAAATCATATTAGACAAATTTTAATTAGATATCAGAGTGGTACCTCCTCGTTAACTGCCAATGGCTAACTTGGAGTCATCCTAGAAAATCTGAGGGTGAAAATTAATTCACAGAGAGCGAAGAAAGGATAACCCCATTATACTATCTAATCACTAGGCAGAAAAAATTAAAACCTGTTTATTTTTAGTTTCAAAAGTGTTTATATTATTTAGGTAAAATTTATCTAATCACTAGGTCAAATTTAGGTAAAACAGCCTTTTGGATTAACCTCTTCTACACTTAATTTGCCCTATTTAAATCTCCCGATGAAAAGAGGCCTCTATATATATATCAATGTAATTTAAAGCAATCGAGCAACGAATTTCTGTGTCATGTCAGGATATTTACATGTAACCTATCTAGTTTTGGATGTTTATTGGTTCATTAACTCACTTTATGAACCAAAAAATTTTAAAACTTAAAAAAATAACAAGAGTATGAGAATTTTATTTAGTATCATTAGAATAAATAAATTAATCTTGAAATCTTTTAATTCAGCTTCTTACTTAACTTGAGTTTTCAATTAAATTTCTTGAAAACTAACTCGACTTAAATTGGTTGATTTTACAGGTCTAAATGTAACTTTGGTGACTAGTAAAAACATGATTTACTTTTTAAATAAACTTTAAGACAATATTTATGTTAGATTTGATTGATCCTGGTCACCATGCAACCTAAGTCATGAACCTCACTGAATTTAATAAATTTGTTGTTCTTGTAAACTATTTTTATCTAATTATATGATAAAAAATGGATTCTCGTAAAATCAAGTACCAACACTAAAATAGATGTTTATTTAAAATTGTGATAACCCTATATAAAACAAAAATAAAAAAATTTTTGTTCTTTAATTATTATTCTTTAACTAATTCTTTTTTTTAATAGATCATATTGCGGTGTCGGGATGTTTTTTCAATACCAACCCAATACCGAGATATTTTTTAATACTGCGATAATCATATAAAAACGAACTACAATAAATTATCAAATCTAAATCCCAATAAAAACATAATATGAGGACTAAGTTAAAAAAATTCACTAACAAAAGAAAAGAAAAAAAAAAAAGATCAAAACACAAAAAAAAAAATTATAAAAACTAGATTACTATTTGTAATCATGTAATCCACGATATTTATAGTGCGAAGGAAAGGTGTTTTTTCCATTGCTTTTAGAATGTGTTTGTTTTTATGGTTGAGATTGAGTTTTGTGCATGAAATTCACTAAAAAAATAAGAAAATTTAGTTTTTATGATTGAATTTTATATATAATTATTAGATTATACAGAACCTTAACCTAAAACAAACATAACCTAGTTTAGGGAATTTGTAACGAGTTGCACAAAACCTCGTAAGAAAATGTAAACTTCTTTTAAGGTTGGAATGAGTGGTGCATTGGTCTGGATAACTTGTATACTTACCAAATGTGTAAGTCAATTTAAGTAGGAGGATGAGTATGAGTATGCTCTATCCTCTTGTTTGTTTTTATATTTTAAAATATTTTTAAAATTTTATTTTAAATTAATATTTATTTGATATTTTCAAATTATTTTAAATTTTTAATATATTAATATCAAAAATAATTTTTAAAATATAAAAAAAATATTATTTTAATATATTTTTAAATAAAAATTTATTTTAAAAAACAATTACAAAGCGAGGCGGATGTGTAAGATTAATTACAGAGAGTTTGAGACAAGGGCTGTTAGTGTTAGCTTGGAAATCAATACTTATTTAATCTTAAATTCACGTGGATGTATTGGCCTGTGCCATTCCTAGGTTTATGGTTTTCCCGATACCATGTCTGTACGGGCTCTAGGCCTGGGCGAGGAGCAAAAACTCCTCGGCCCATCAAATATTCATTAAATACTATCTAATATTTAACTTATTTAAGGGTGGATTAGAAAAATATTGGTATTTAAGTTTTTTATTTAAAAATAATATTTAATTTTTTTAATTCAAAAATTTTCTTATGAGGAAATTTTAAAAGTAGTATTATGCTAATTTATTGTAATAAAATTTCTTATTTTTTCCCATATTATTTCTATTTATTATTAAGCAGATATAATTTTTAAGTTTTATATTCAACCTAAAATAATATCTATCTAAAAATTATCAATTCATTCCATTCATTTCGGATAAATATTAATTGAATTCAAGTTTAACTGTGATATATTTTTGTGGCATGTAATGTGACCCACGTACATTTATAAAACCTTGGCATAACTCAATGTATTTATTTTATTATTGACTCGTGTTAATTTAATATGTTATTTTTTTAAATATTATCTTTAAATTTTTTAAAGTCAGATTATTTTTTTTTTCAGTTGTTCATTTTGTTTTTGAATTTGTCAAGTTAATTTGATTATATGAAACCAATTCCTACATGATTTTTTTTTTATTTTTAAAAATATATTAATATCAGAGGATTTTTTTTAACATTTTTTAAAACATTAATTTGACTCCCAATATAGTATAGTATGGGTAAATCAAGAATTCTGTTTATAAGATATGTTCTTAGGCTCGATCTTTCATGATGTGATTATCAATCAAAACTAGGGTCTGTAACTATTTTTCACTTTTATTTTTCATGTTCCTTGTTGCACCATTAATTTAATTTATGTTAGTGGTTGATGTTTTAGAGTTTTAATTTGTTTTTAATTTTATTTCGTAATTAAACTGGTTGGACAAATCATATTTAAAAATAAATATTTTTTTTAACTTTGTTATTTTTCCGTCTTGCACCTTCTTTAGAATCTTTTTAATTGAATTGAATTTAATTATTTTTTTATGAAATCTTACATTTAGAATCATTTTAGATGTCAATAATTAAATTCTAAATTAAATTAAATTTCTAAAAATCATACAGAAACAAATAGAAAATAGCCCATGTGATTGTACAGTGATTTTATTGCCACAGAAGGGTGGAAATTACCATAAAGAATTTAGCTTTAAATTCTCTTAATCTCTTTCCCTTCAATTTTCTCCTTTAAATTTTATATACTTAGTTACTTATTAATTTTTTTTTTATCTTTAACCTGTATAACTATGTTCCTAGCAAGCAATGAACTTGAAGTTTCTTTCCGATCATCCCTCTTGTATCTTGGACAAATTTCAGGTAGGATCTCTCTCTCTCCCGGCCCGGATAAATTTTTTTCCCCTTTCCTTGAATATTAACTATTTTGCTTTGATGGTTACAAGTTAGACTTTGTTAATGACTTTCTTTAAAAGGAAACTCTTATCGGATTTATAGCCGGTGCCGCCGTGTGCCACTGCAACGGTTAGAAGGATGGCTTAGAATTGTTCACTTCACTACCAATATGCAATTTATTACTGTAATTTTCTCTATTTGCAGCCACGGAGACGAGGTAAATGGCCTTACTCAGTGCAATAAGCATTTTTGTTTTAATGTTAGACTTTATTATTGACTTTCATTGTCGCTTGCTCGCCTCGCCTCGCCTCGCCTCGCCATGCATAAGCTCTTTGTTTTTTCTTTTTGGACGAGAACTGAGCGACAACACTTGCCATTTGTCCTGTGAAGTAACCTTTTCACAAATCCAGTTCTTACTTACAGGTACAATCCACTTTCAAATTCATTCCACACTTTTACGAAAATTATAATTTTTTTATTTTAAAGTTTGATCCGAAAAAACAAATGAAGACTTCAAAAACTAGGTTAAACTTTTATTTTCTTAATCGAATTACAAAATAAAGAGCACTTTATAGTCTTTCTAGTCTGTTTTTGTATTGTATTACATTCTAATTGTTTGATAAAATATTTGACTATAATTTTTGTTTTATTTTATTTTTATGTGAAAATTATGATAATTTTTATTGTTTCTACAAGGATCTTATTTAGTTCTAACCATTGTTATACGATATCTTTTTAGAATAATCTAAGAATAAAAAAAATTAATATACCGAACCAAAGAATATCTATAATATTCATAAAAAATTCAGTTTACCCTAATATATATAATCCTCTCAAGTCCAATTTTGTTTTTAAACAGGTTAGATTTATATTTTATAAAATATTAAAAATTAAATTAGATATAATTAATCTTGCATGACCCAAGTTTAAGTAAGTTTGACTGTAACACCGGACCCAATAACCTTAAAATATGATAACAAAATAGAAAAAAAATTAATATTACATAATGAAATTAAACAAAAAAAATATTAATAAAAAAAATAACAAAGCAAAGCACTATTCCAATGAATATTGCAGTGCTTTGCGAGGAGGGGCACAATAAAATCCTCTCATGAGATCATAATAATCTAATGAAAAATAAATAAAACAAATCATAAAGTTTAATTTTTAATCAAATCGATATTAAAAAAATAAAATTATAAAAAAAAACTACTTAAGAAAAAGAAAGAAAATTGAATCAACTGATTTCACCCGCCAAACCAAGTTAACTCATTAAACTTGGGATCTATATCATGAGAGTGTGATAACTAAATAGAAAAAAATAATAATATTAACAAATTAAATTAAACAAAAAATATTAATTAAAAAAAAAGCAAAGAAAAAACATAAAAAAAACCTATAACTAAAATGTATTTACCTTTCACTGTGGATTTGCACAGTGCAACCCACAGTGAAAGGTTGATCTCTTTTAATTATAGTTATAGTATTAAAAGATGAAATTAAAAGAAAAAAACACTAATGAAGAAAAGGAAAAAAAATCTAAATCAACTGGATTAACCCGCCAAATCAGGTCAATCCATCAAACTTGAGATTCGTGTCATGAAAGTCTGATAATTAAATAGAAAAAATTTTAATATTAAGAAACTAATTTTAAAAAATTAATAAAAAAACAAAGAAAAAAGCCAAAAAAACTAAAGGCATTAGTTTTTTCACTATGAACTGCACCGTACAGTCCACAGTAAAAGGCTTAAAAAGGGAAAAAAAGAAAAAAAAAATCAAAGGCATATGCCACGAGTTAATTTTTTTTTCTTGCATAAAAAAATTCAAAAAAAGCTAAGATCTAAAAATGTTAGGTCTTTCTACAAAGATATACCCAAGAGCCTTGGGTCTAGCTGTCACGCTTGACCCAAGAGTAATATTTATAATATTAATAATAATATTAAATTTACATGACTCAAGTTTAAGTGAGTCTGACTGCAACACCAGACCTAAAAGCCTTAGATGTGAGTTTGCCTGCAAGATCATGTCATAAAAGTGTGATAATTAAATAGATTAATTAAAAAGAAAAAAAACCTACAAGAAGAAAAAAAACTAATGAAGAAAAAGAAAAAAAAATCTAAATTAATTGGATTAATCCTTCAAACCAAGTTAACCCGTCAAACTTGGGATTCATGTCATAAAAGTTTGATAACTAATATAGAAAAAAATTTGGCAGGTTAATCCATCAAACCAGGTTAACCCGCAAAACCTGGGATATATGTTATGAAAGTCTAATAACTAAATAGAAAGAAATTTAATATTAACAAACTAAATTAAACAAAAAAATTAATTAAAAACAAAAAAAAAATTCTAGGTTAACTCGTCAAATTAGATTAACCCGTCAAACTCGGAATTCGTATCATAAAAGTTTGGTGGCTAAATAAAAAAATTAACATTAACAAACTAAATTAAATAAAAAAAATCATTCAAAAAAAAAGCCTTAATCATTACACTATAAACATGTACAGTCCACGTTAAAAGGCGGCTGAGCCATTTTAGTCATAGCTAATTAATTTATAAATATGGGTGCGTTTTGTTCATTTGCGAAAGAAAAACAATAGTAGGCCCCGCGAATTGATTAAGGGTAGTTGAAGACGATTAACATCTCCCACGCGCATTTTCTTGGTCAAGTCGTTCCTAACCCGCACCTGACCTGCCACCTGTTTGTCAATATCATTTCATGCAATTTATTTATTTATTTTAATTTCACATCTGAAATCTCATTTATTTATGATTTCTCACTCTTTCCTACCGTTCACTCAGTGTCTGAGTGGATTAATTTATTTTGTTTTGTGTTGTAAAAATATTTTTTTAATAAATTAATTTTTTTATATTTTTAGATTTGATGTCAAAAGTATTTTTTAAAATTTAAAAAAATATTATTTTAATATATTTTCAAGTAGAATATATTTTAAAAACAAATTATTAAAGTGAAGTGAAGGAGCAAAAATCATGATATTTATATTTAATTTATTAAGGAACTTGAAACTGATAACGATGTCTTTCTTTCATGACAAGACTGCAAGCATCCCCCCTCCTGCACAAACCAGGATAAAATACTCTTCTTTTTTTTTCTCTGTAAGTTGCTGCAAAATCACCGAGATTCTTACAATTTGCTTTATATCTGAACAAAGTTTGCCGGCCTGCCACAAGCCATATAATCATGAGGAAACAAAAGCATCAGTATTCTAAATTTTCTCAAGCCCGCATTCAACTGCAATTCACAAAGAAAAACTTCTTAGGAATGATTTTTCAAATGTTCGATTTCAGGTTGGTTAAGGGCTTCCAATAGGGTTGCAGCTAATTGGCCGTCCATGGGGGGAAGCAACGATCTTGCGTTTAGCTGCCGCAGTAGAGCTATACTTTCCTGAGAACTGCAAGGAAGATAGCTATTTACGGTGCTTTGCATTCCTCGTGTGTTTTCAGGAACTATGCGCAAAATCCAAGAAGCGCAGCCTGCGTCGTTTTATGATGTTTTGAAGACCAGATAGGAAGCCGCGTACGTATCTTATTTCTGTCAATTCATTTCAAGACCCCTCTTGTGGTTCCATTCATATTTGAGAAACACAGCCTGTTATTCTGTCGTGTAAAGCGCCGATTCATTTTCCCAGCTTGAAAATTCCCAGAATGCTTAGCCAGTACCCTTTAATTTGAGAGCGAGTTGCGCTAGAACGTCTCCTGGATAGTTACTGTTTAAAATATAAACAAGATAATAGAAAATCCAATCCCTCTATATGCTCGGTGATGACGATTCTTACTTGCTAGTTTATTTTATTTATCTATTTAAATGTTTTTTTTTTTACGATGTTGAATTTGAATTGTAAATGTGTGAGAATGAGAAAACGGGAATTAAAGAAAATGTACAGTTCAGTTCTTTACGTTGGAAAATCTCTAGCTTAATCTCACATGCTGGTTTTTTTTTTTTTTTCCTTTTCAACGGACTTTGATGGAAAATCCAATTAATATTTTTATTATTATTAATAACTATATAAATTTTTAATGGTCATTATATTAGCAATTACATTATTCAAACTTAAAACTATAAAAAAAATAAATCTTTTAATTTCAAATTTTTAGATTATTTTTAATAAGACAAGTGATCAAGAAGAGTTAAAGGTCTAAATTGCAATCAAGTCAGAATCGAGGGACTAACTAAAAAACTATATCACTCAAAAGAGGAATATAAAAAATAGTCGAGAGAGAGAGAGAGCGCGGTGGGGCGGGGGCGGGGGCGGGGGCAGTTGAGCATTATGCAAATGGAGACAAAGGCAGCATTCAAATGTCGGCCTAACAACCATAATTATTATAAAGATTGACCCAGGGCTCATTCAATCCAAGGCCTGGAATGG
>Ga0325411_1004468_pt1 | contig 15681 bp, 16 predicted proteins | sample PopdelMetagenome_13_FD_206181 | JGI IMG/M metagenome (GOLD analysis project Ga0325411, IMG submission 206181) | Populus deltoides microbial communities from Bellville, Georgia, United States - Xylem-PdIQD-R4 | ecosystem: Host-associated > Plants > Phyllosphere > Stem > Wood/Secondary xylem... | reverse complement strand
GTTTGACAAGTTAGCTTAGGTTGAATTAAATCTTTTTTTTTAGGTTGTATTTTTAAGATTTAATATTTTTTTATTTTATCTTTCGACAATTGGTTTGTTTGAAAATCAGGCTTCATAGTTTTTTTGATTTTATCTTCTATTAGGTTATCTTATTCACATGATCTGGCTCACAAGGTTTAGTGAGTTTACCCGACTTTGCTAGTGTTTTATTTTTTTGGGTTCTTTTTATTGACTGATTTTTTTATTTCATCCTTTTACATCTGAATTGGTCTTTATAATTCTTTTTTAGTTGTTTTTTATGAGGCTATTTGGCCCTTATGATCCAGATCGTAGGTTTAACATACTAACTCAGATTGACTCGGATTGTTTTTATGTTTTTTTTAACTTTTTTTTTCAATCTTATCCTTTATATAATATTAGATTGTCTTGAAATTGAGTTTTATGATTTTTTTTTTTTAGCATTTATTTTTTTTATAGAGGTTATCAAGATTACTTTTTAAAAAAAATTTAGTTTATTTATTATTATTTTTTTATCATATAATTAAATAAAATAATTTTATTAGACTAAACCCAATCTATAACCTGAATTATAAATTTGTTTTTTTGATGTTAAAATTTTTTTGGCTAACCTGTCCCTATAATGTTTAGGCACCACTAAGCTTTTAAGTTGCAAATTACGTGCTTTGTCAATTGTGAATAATAACAATCCCTATAATGTTTTTTTTTTTCCCTCAGGTTTCTGTTATCCGTAGTACGAAACAGCAAAGCACAACTGGAATAGACCATTTTGAAGCACGAACTGATCTTTCGGCCAAAAACTTATTGCGACTGGATTTTAATTCCTCTGCTTCTAGATTTTCAAATTCATTAGGAAGTAAGGAAAATACAGAATCAGTGGCGGTGGCAGTCTTTGGCATTGATGAAGTGCGTGCTGAACTTCTATGAATCTCTTTTTAATGGATAAACGAAGTCCAGGTAGATTAACTGGTGTTGTGTTCTCTCCTGCACTTTGCCTTCCAGAACAGTTTGTGTTTGGCCAAAAGCAGATAACTATGCACAGTTTGATTTCTACGGCTTAGACAATTCAGGAAAACGAAAGACATGGTTTTGTAATATTATGTTGTTTGCAATCTACTTCGTACGTGGCCTGGGAATTGAAATTGGGCGTACATAACATATGAATTCAATCCATAATTGCTGTCTTGTGTCGATTAGTTGACTTGTTCAAGACATCTGAACCTGGGACTGATCAGTTCTTTTTTTTATTCTGTAAGCACCCATAAATCTGGTGAATTAAAATAGCTAAAGCTGTCCAAGATGGAATGCTGGGTTTCGGATTGACATATGACAATGATGGCCAATTCAAATGTGGTTGAACCTACAAGCTCTCAGCATTAGGTAAAGTAGGGTCTAAACTCCCACAATCTGTTGTCCAATTTTCCTAGCTATATAGAATGTCTTAAAACTGCATAAAACCTCACTTTGCCAAAAAAGATCAACTACCACAAAGGCAGCGCAGTGGCTGAAACTAACTTCTCACTGAGAGGAAATGGGAGCTCAAGCAAACACCAACCTGGTCCCTGAGAAGCCACCCGTATCCTATTAAGCATTGATCTTTAAAATCTCATAGTAGTCACTGGAAGTTGTGTGTCCTCTTTGCTGAGCTGAGAGTATTAGAGAGGAGCATTGCTATAGTCATAGGACCAACACCTCCAGGAACTGGAGTGACAGCTGAAGCAACCTTGCAGGCCTCCTCATAGCAGACATCTCCAACCAATTTGTAACCTCGAGGGCTATTTGCATCCTTTTAGACATGCATGCATACAAATAGAAATGGCCAATCGCATAAGAATATAACCAGGAAAGCATGTTGAGGAAAGAAAAACCACAGGCCACTATAGAATTTTTCTCACCTCAACTGGATTAATTCCAACATCAATTACAACTGCACCGGGTTTTAACCAGCTGCCTCTCACCATATTTGGTTGCCCTACAGCAGAGATTATTATATCTGCATGTTTTATAATCTCCTCAGGGTTCTTGGTTCTAGAATGGACAATGCTCACTGTAGCATCTTCCCTCTTACAATATAAAAAACATCAAGACGAGTTGAAAAAAGGACAGATTCAGAAACATTACATATATATCTGATAACATCAAAAGGTAACAGAAAATGAAAAAACACTCACTTTCAGGAAAACTGAATTACCTGAAGCAATAAAGCAGCCGGCATCCCAACAATATTGCTCCGACCAATCACAACAGCTCTCTTCCCTTTGATTTCAACAGCATATCTATGCAACAACTCTATGCACCCTTTAGGCGTACACGGAACAAACAGCGGGTCTCTTCCTCGCATTGCAAGACGACCAATGTTCAATGGATGGAAACCATCCACATCCTTCTCAATGTCAACAGCATTCAACACATTCTGCTCATCCATATGCTGGTACAAACATACAAACACATCGATTTCTAATCAAACAATCACAATTCAACACAAAATTCTTTCAAATTGTCAAACATTGATCAAATTCTAAACCATACCGAAGGCAGAGGCAACTGGACAAGGATGCCATGAACTGAAGGATCATTATTGAACTTCGAAATAAACTTAATCACTTCTTGTTCGGTAGAGTCTTCTGGCAAACGTACTTCAAAAGAATTAATCCCAACAGACTCACAAGCTTTTTTCTTGTTGCGTACATAAGTAGCAGAATCCTTCCTGTCGCCAACAAGAATCACCGCTAACCCAGGAACAACACCAATTGCTTCCTTCATCTTTAACACTTCGGCTGTTATCTCATCTCTTATTTGCTTTGCAACCATTTTCCCATCAATCACCTTCGCAGACGCTTCCCCACCCGATTTATCTGCACAATAAATCCACCAAGCACATTAGAGTTGCGTACAGCATGTTCGACAAAATGACTCTTTGAAATAGACTCACAAACCCAGTCACAGGATTTTTTTTAAAAAAAAAAGGGTTCAGCGAGGGATGCATAAAAACGGAAATCATCAAACAAAGTATCAGGGAGTGGTTAACCATTGATTACAGGAGACGGGTTGTTTGAAGAATTAACAGAGAGGGTTCTGAGAGAGGAGAGGACAAAGGGTCTGACATTGAAAGGACCCACTGAGCGGCGAAGAGAAACTGCGCCATTAAAAGGGGTGGTGATTCGCGAAAATGGAAGAAGATGAGAAGCTGTGGAGGTGGAGGAGTCGATGAAGACGAGTGATGAGGACATTTTGGTGGTAGCAAAGCAAAGTCGAAGTAACCTCGACGTTTTGTGTTTGTGCGTTCGAAAAATAATTGGAGGACTTTGGAGGTTGAGCAGGAGCAGAGACAGAGAGAGTAGTGCAGTTTTTCAAAAAAGTTTTTTTTTAAGCAAAGCGGCGTCTGTGACTTTTTACAGGGAGGAACTCGGCGAGTGGTGTTTTTCTATTTTGTTTATGAAGATGAATCAAACGTTGCGTTTTACTGCCTTTACAGTCGCATGCTCTTGTGTTTTACATGGATTGGATTTAACATAAATAAATCATTTTTATTACATTTGTTTGATTAAGCACCGTTTATTTATTTAAAAGGAGTTTTTTTAAAAATAATTTTTTTTAATGTGAATTTCAAAAAAATAAATTATTTTTTGATATTTGGTAGTCTCATAAAAAAATAAATTGAAAAACACTTTCTAGTGGTTAGTTATATTATGGAAAATAGCTTATTAATATTTTATTTTAATTTAATTTTATTAAAATAATAAGAAACAAATCTTATAAATTAAAAATTTAAATGAGAATGAAATTGAAAAAAAAATTAATTTTATAAATTATCTCAAGTAAAATAAATAATAATTAAAATAATGAAAATCAAATCTAACAAATAAAAAAATTGAAAGATGATGAAATTAAAATAATAATAATTACAATTTCATAAATTATTTCAAATAAAATAAGTAACAATCAAAAGAATGAAGACCAAATTTGATAGATAAAAAATTTCAATTAAAAAAATAATAAAAGAAAAGCAAATAACAATCATAAAAATAAGGATCAAAATTAATATAAAAATCAAATTAAATCAAATTGTAAGGGATGAAATTAAAAATATATATATATATATATATATATATATATATATATATATATCAATCAAAAGTTTGGGGACCAAATTTGACATAATCAACAAATAATATGATATTTTTAATTTTTTTCACAACTTCTGGAAAATGTTTTCCGTCCAAAATAAAAGGAAAACACTTTCCTGAAAATCAAGCCAAATTTTCCTTTGACAGGAAAGTATTTTTCATTAACCGGAAAGTATTTTCCGTTAACCAACTTTTCTAATGATAAAAAAACACATAAAAATTTAAAAAATAATTTTAAAAAATCACTTTTCAAAAACAGACACAACATACCATGAAACTTGCATTGCACCCTTGTTAAACTACGTTAGGCAACAAGTATGGCATTCTTTTCGTAAACACAGAAAGGTGGTCAGAGATGGAAGCAGATACAAAGTTCTCATTCTTCAACACAACAACATCACCATATTATCACAAAAGAGGGAGAATATCAAATATCGTTTCTCCCCACATTCTATTCATAGAAAATGAAGCATTGTCAGTGAAAATTTCAAGATTAGATTAAGTTTTTCATGGCTTAGTCTTGAAATAAAGTGTGTGGACTTGAGGTAACTTTTTGTTTTTGGGCTTGATTGTTCCTACAAAAACAAGTCCTCCATGAGAATAAGGAATCATTCAATGATCAGGTCAGTAAATGAAGAAGACGAAATAATGTAAGAGAAATAGAATGAAAGTCTTAGGGAGTGTGATTGAATGAACTGGAGTGAAGTTTTTGAATGAGCTTGAATGACCTTAACTTTCCTGGCTTAAATGTTCACGTCAACTTACCTCATAAAGCATGAAGAGTGGTATTGTAAATACGTTGTGGTGTATGGATTGTAGAGTTGTAGGTGCCTCATGAGTGAAATGATAATAGAAAGCTATCTTTTGATGAGCGGAGAAAAATGAATACCCTCGATAAAGATGATAGTATATCATTGGTTTTTGATGCTCGGTGTAGAGGTTAATACTTCTGCTCTGCAAAAATTTGTGTGCATAAAGGTACACAAGCGCGCATGTAACGCCACTCAGACTTCTCGAAAACTAAAAAATATATTAATGTATGTGCAAGAGCAGAGCACAGTATTGGAAAGCCCAAAATGGGTCAAGCCAGGTGCCAGACTAGAGTGTCTAGACATTCCAGGCTGGCCTATCAGCCAGGACTTCTAAGCCTAGATGGCTAGAAATTTATTTTTTTAGGGGCACTATCAGCCACTAAACAGTAAAAGCACTTGATTTGAATACGGCTTGTGGTACGGGCTGCTACAAAAATTTAAAATTGAAGAGATTCATTTTAAGGCCTGAATCTTTCTATTAATGTAGCTGCATTGCAGGAAACCATTTCTTCATAGCAATGAAATATGAAATTGATACATTGCTGGAAGTTCCTGTTAGATTCCGAGGTCTCGGTTCCTTTTCACTGTTTCTTAGGAACCGAAGTGAGATTAGACCATACACAAAACTGGAAAAGTAGCAGTCTTTTCCACTTGTTCTGTAAGAATGTCGATCAAAATTTTATAAAAAGTGGTGTGTGCCATTGCCTCTTCTTTCAGTGTATTTCTGTACAATTTATGCCAATAGAGAATGCAAATTGCTATATATTTCTCCGGAATATTTTTTCCCTTTGCTCACATGAGGCAATTTTCATATTGCTAATGTTCCTTCACTGAATTGGTTTTCATCTAAAGAATCCAAGGACTGACTTTTGGGTTTAGTCATGACACGAGAAAATCCATATCCGAGAGAACTTCCACTAGTTTCGCATAGCTGCAAGGGAAAGTAAGCTCCCAAATGTCAAACTAAGTCAAGGAAAGTGGGGTAATAAAGTTATACACTTGTGAATTGGGCAGATGACTGAATTTGTCAAGATAAAAAAAAAATTAAATAAGACAAACAGCACTGATTACCTCAGTAAGCTCAGACAAGTGGCGGGATCTAAATGCATTGATGGTTGCTGCAATCTCTGACATGGGAAGTTTAGCCTAAATGGAAGAGGAAAAGAAGACACCCCGAATCAAAAAAGATCCATGAGAATGTTATGAGGGCACTGTGGCCAACTGAATACTATAATATGCTCATTTGCTTCCAGAATTGCTTCGTTATATTGTTTCTCGCAGTCTTACACCTACCCCTGATTTTTTATTGCACTAGGCCAATTCAAGCAATCAGATTCTAAGTTTCAGATATTTCCATCATATAACTCATAAGAATGGAAGTTAAAATAAAGCCAACACAAAGGACTCGTTTGGACAGCATAAATGGTTATGTAGCTCCAGCTTGTTTTGACGTAGAAAAACCAAAGTATTTCCAGTTTTCAGCACTTCAATGTAACTGTGACTAGAACAAGTGATGCACAACTCAAGAAGCAAACTGTTACCTGCGCTAGAACAGCAGCTGCCAACTGTAGACTTGGTTCCAATGTCTCAGGTACAACCTGTAAGTATTAGTTGTTAACAGGGTGTGATCGAGTTGTTTTATAAATTGAAGGAAACTAGTAAAAAAAGATTCAGAAGTTTAAGTATTACAGCTGTAGCCCCGGCCTTCTCCAAATTAAGGCCATGATCAACATCATGAGCACGAACAAACGTTTTCACATTGGGAAAGTACTTGCTCAGAGCCCAGACAGTTCTATAATTTGCACCAGGTGTATCTAGAGTTATTGCAGCAGCACATGCTCTTTCAGCACCGACTTTATGGAGGACCTAGTCACACAATACAAAATCAATTGTTGAACCACCACATAAGTAACCCATGATGCATTTAGCTTTACCTCCCGACTACCAGCATCTCCGAAGTACACGGGAAGATCCAGGGCACGGCCTGCTGCCACTCTATCGCTGAAAGAAGCAAACTTCTAATCATCAAGAATCTTGCGACACCTCTCCACTCATAATCACAAAAAAAAAATATTCCAAGCAATATTATGGCCACATCCTGGCATAAACAAGTAATAAGAAGGGGAATATATTTTCATTCTCTTCTTGGTAGCAATTGTTTCAAAATGATTTTGTAGCATACCAAGGAGCACAAGAACCACTGTAGCTGATATCTAAATCCAATTAGCTAAATGGTATCTAAGAAAAAAATTTAATTTCTATAAAGTCTTTGATAAAGATATGTTGTTTTTAAAGGAGCACAGTAATAATTTGTTGGGGGGAATCAAAAAAAAGAAATTCTTGTAGACAAAAGTACCGCATCAATAGGGAGAATAGGCAATGAACCAAAAACATAAACATTCTGAAATAACACCAGAAAGTTTGCTGGTAGTATTTCTCAATCTTTGGCTTACCTACTCACGTCAAGAGCAACAAATGGAATTAATCGTTCTGAGAGAAGCTGTGCTATAATCTGGCAAATCCAAATGAATTTCATGAGCATGTATATTAAAAACTAGCAAAATTCACAATATTAGCCATTTTAACAGATGCAACAAATCAAATCAAATATGTATCAACCTGGCCAACACGTCCAAATCCACAGATAATAATATGATCCTGCAAATCATCTGTCTGTAAACAAAATAAAACAAGAGAAAGATTAATCAGCAAGTACTCATATAATTGTCAAGCAAACCTAGCATCACAAACATCTATTCTTAAACAGCTGAGAAAAATATAACTATAGGTAGCTGTTATGCTGGTATCAAGAAAATATTCAGTATCACTTCCTGAGAGAGGATAGCACTGGAATTTGATTTTTAAAACTGGTTATGCAACAAGAAGAAAAAAATCCCAGGGTGCCAATAAATGATACATGCAGATTAATTTTTTATATATATAATATGGGATGCAGCTATTTGTTTATTAATGGTGATGGAGATGAATGAATGACCTGATTTTTGTAATAGCTTATACACTATGACTAATACAGGCTCACCAACATTCAAATGAGGTTATACAAATACGATCAAGAGAAGGAAATTACCGTGAAAAACAAACCACAATTAGGCCACTTATTCTTGTTGCTGTAAAACTCAGAGTATGAAATTTCACACTTGAAAGGCAAAACTAACAGGTTCTAACTCAGTATGCAGGAAAAAATGGATGTTTTGAAAGCACATCTACAAAATTCATGCATTACACTCAAGCAATCAATTGAGATATTGTTTGTTTTTGCTATTCATTGCCCCTCCCATGCATGGTAATAATGATCACATATTTTCTCAGGGACACGTCACTCAAGTAGCATAATTTTTCCAAATGACAATGATACTTCAATTGTTTATATGAAAGCACCCATGTGAAGCAATTCACCATATCTATCAAGTGGAACCCAGTCACCATGCAATAAAGCATCAAGCTCAGTAAACTACCATTAGCAAGGTTTGAACTTTGACCAATGTATCACTGAGGGCTAAAACTGTGACTCTCACAATATAAGCAATTAACTCATATACTAGTGACCTTACCTCACTCTCAACCGGTAACAAACTACGAACATCATGCTGCTCAAAGCGAGAGGCTATTAACTGGCCGCCAGCAGCCAGCCATGGTGTGAGGGCCATTGAGATCCCCACCACAAGAAACAATAAAGAGGATAGCTGAGGAGACATTATACCCTGCAGATGACAATAATTAGGCAACACGTGTACAAGAAACAAGCATTTTTAAATATTATCATCACTTGGAGTGAAGATAATTATAAGAAAAAAAATTGCATTTCCACATCTCAATTTAACTAGTGAAAATTATTCAGTACTGATTTCTTCCTTATTAAACATCATGAATGAGATACTTCCCATATCTCAATATTTTTGTGAAATGTAAAAAAGATATTTTGAAACAACACCAAATGCACAGAGGATATTAAACACATGGCCAACTAATTTGTGGAATTTTTGTATGGAACACTATAATAAAAAGTTGAATCCACTGACCACAGACACGTTAGATTGGAAAAAAAAAAAAAACCATAGTTATTTAGAAAAGAGACCTGGTTAACAGCTTCACCAAATGCTACAAATGCAAATTCTCCACCCGGAGCAAGAAGAAGACCAATCCTTATTGCAGATATAATAGAAATACCAAAAAACCTGCCAACTAAAGCAACCAACACAGTCTTGCCTCCAATTAAAAGCCCTAATGATCCCATAATGGCAGGAAAATTTGAAACCAGAAGTTTTGGGTCAATGGACATTCCAACCTGAGAAAACATAAATGAACCTATGTTAACAGTTAATGATTGAGGATCAACATATTTGCATCATCAAGAAAAAATCAAGCAAGTTCAACAATTAACATATCATCAATCTTATAACAGAAGAAATGTTGTAAGTTGTATGCTAATATAGTAAAAGAAATGTTGGAAGACACAATCTTGCAGAGCTGGCCTGTTCTTCCAGTACAAAAAAGAAGAGAAAAGAGAAAGAGCCGGCCTGAAAAGTTACTATACTGACAAAGGAGAAGATTTCACATATAGTCCTTATACGTTATGAAAAGAACCAACAAATGGCTTCTACAAGAATTAAAAGAAAACTAAAAGTACTTAATAGATAGATCTTACAAAAGACTCCTTTTTTAAAACACCTACCGTCATGAAAAAAAGGCCCAATAGAAGCCCGCGGTATGGAGCAATATCTGATTCAACCTGCAAGGAAAATTCAGTTTCTGCAAGAAGCAAACCAGCCAGAAATGCCCCCAGTGCCATGGAAAGTCCAGCCTGCTCTAGGAAAAAGATACAGCACAATTTCATTAACAACAACAGCAACAACAATAATAGTAACAGAAAGCAAAACATGCTCAAACAATCTCATGGAAGCATTTCCATACCCTGGCAGTAAGGAGACTGGTCCCCAGAATAACAAGAAGTGTATTGGCTGAGAATATCTCTGCATTTTGATTTTCTGCAATTTGTTTATAAATTGGTCGAAGCAGCTGCAAAAGGCACAGAAAGGGAACATCAATAAACTGTTCAGATGACACCATGCATTGCCAACTAAAGTCAACGCCACCTTGTGTAAGAAATTTCCCAAGATTTCCAGTCAAGACCACAGAAATGGAAAGTTTAAGAAATAACTTCAATCAAGAGAAATGCCATCCATCCACTTAAATGCCATAATTCTAGAAAACATAAGATTTACCAATCTTCCACCAGCAATTATCGCGGTGATGGCAACTGCTGCCTTAACAGCAGCCAACCCAAGAGCCTCAGCAATTGCTTGAAAACCAACCTGGAAAGCAGCATCATATCACTCATAAACCAACATCGAGCACAACAGCAGTGGGAATGACAATAATAGTAAAAGCAATTGATGTACTTTGGTAACTTTATTTGCATTCAGCAAGAAATAGAGGATATATTTTGCATTTTTTTTAAATCTATCAACAGCGGGTGCTGTTGAAAGAAAAGGAACACACTGAAAAGTGCATGCCAAATTCCAGATCCTGCCTTCATTATATCCAGAATATTCTGTGTGGCTCACAAACTGACAAAACATGTGCAAATTTCTTTCACTTTTAAAGTAAAACGATACCAGAAGCTCACCACCACATCCATATACAAACAAACTAGTATAGAAAGTTACCCCTCCTTTGGATGAATTTGGTGAAATAAGTGGTATGAGTATTAGCAACACCACAACAGCCAAATCCTGAAAAGAATAAATAAGATCAAAGATTGCAATGCAAGAAAGATTACATATAACATGAACATTAAAAGATATCTCAAAGGAATTATAAGGAGAAATTCCTTCTCCACAAAGGATTGGGGAACTTTTACATGATTACAGGCATAATTTTACTACAACATACAGCAGTGGAATTTTATTCTCATCTTGAATATTATTATGATACAGATACATATGATATTCACTAAAGAAAGTGTGAGCATAAAGAACCACTCCTATGGCATAACATGGCCAACAAGAAAAAGAAACCATGTCACTACCAAGACAAAGTAGCTTTTTTCTGAAGCTATACCACTACCAAGACATAAAAGTTTTTTTCTTTTCTTTAATGGGAACTGTGGAGTGACCTGGAATAGTAGGACAGAGAAAGTAGCACGTCCATGGCGTGATGTGCTCTCACCTCGCTCCTGCAACACCTGCAAATTAAGACCACTATCTATCAATTCTCTTGTCCATCAAAATAAGTAATTGCAGATTTGACAGACAGGTTCATAGAAGAAATGAGCCTTGATCAGAAGCTCATTTTCAGTGGGGTAAGTATGGCACGATCATGAGCGTGCAATCATAATATTGACAGATTACATCCAAAACTGACTTTAATGAGTTACAAAGATTCTAGATATGCGATCAAAATGTTGATATTTCAGATCAAAATTACAAATGGTGTTAGTTTAACTTTACCATTTTGCTGGGTGTGGACAGTAGATAATGTAAAAGGTTCAAATATTTTGGTCTAGGAAGCTTGTGTTTGATCCAGAAAATTATCTTTCCTGAACCGAGTGACTCTTGGTTAGAGAAAGCTGCAATGCTTAAATTCAAAGCAAAATCTGCACTATTATGCTACCTGTAGAACAACAGCAGTAGAAGATAGTGCCAGGCCATTTCCAATGACAATTGCAGCAGGACCAGGCAGCCTGGAAACAAAATGTGTGACCAAGCCAATAACCACTGCTGTCACCAAGACCTGCATCATCCACATTAAAATGTAAGTTAATCGACATATGAATAGAAAGCACAGAGCATAGATGGATTGAGCAATGAAAAATGTGGAAGAAAAAATCCCAAGTACCTGAGCAGAGCCTAATCCAAAAACATATTTTTTCATGGAACTAAGCCTTTCAACAGAGAGCTGTAAGAGACAGAAGACTGCTTTAGCATCAATAGTTTAAATTTGAATGAATGTTAAATTCCAGCCACATAGTCTAGATGTAAAGACTCCAACCTCAAGGCCAATATTGAATAGCAAGAAAACAACTCCAAATTCAGCAATCGCCTTTGTACCAAGCACATGACGGATGATGGAGAGACCATAAGGACCAATCAAGATGCCAGCAGCCAAGTATCCAAGAACAGGACTGCCTGGAATTGCAGATCAAAGACAATTCGTGAAACATGATCACACAAATTTCCAATTTCATTTTGGAAAACAACTTGCTGGCATAAATATAGATAATGATCAAGTAGAGAACTGGCAAACAACAGCAAATCAATAAACTACTATGGACTAATATCAAGAAAGCATAATTGATATATAAATGGCAGGAAAAAAATGCTTGGCAGAAGGACTAAGCTAATATTAAAAAAATAGGAGTTCTTGAAATTTCACATTGAAACTTTAAGTGCATGTATAAAGGTACAAACTTATTTTTACACTACAAAATACAGTGAGTTCACCTCCTGGAATTTTCTGAAATAAAGGCACAAAAATAACACTAGCAAGCAGCAACCACAAAACATCAAAGAGAGATGCTTCCTCCTCATTCATCTGTCAAAACAGAACAAGCAACCAGATTAGAAAGTACTACATACATGTTGACTTGAGACCCAAAGCAGAAGTGAAGGATAGTGTGAACTTATGCCTCTTGATGAGGAAGCATTGCAATTAGTTTTGTGACTCTCTTTGGGAGTTTCTGAATATGTTGAATCAGAGGCTTTGCATTTGATGAAACCTCTTCAATGCTTGTGGTGACCACTTCTGGTTTTTGAAGCATCTGGGTACTCTTCTCCACTCGATTAGAGTAGAAGGCAAATCTGTGCACAGTTTCAGTACACTGATAAAAACAATGCAACTTCTACGCTAGATGTAAGAATCTAGTAACAGAAGCAGACAGTGAGACATGAACCTATTGAAATAGCCTTCAGAGTCCTCTAGGTCATCACAACCAAGATGTAGTTTATTTCTCTATTGAATGCCTCAATAAAAAACAACATGAAAAAAGATACCAAGAAAGGCTTTGGCAAGGAATTGTATTTTCATGACATTTCGTGAAGATACCAAGAAAGGCCTTGATAAGGATTGATTTTCATGACATTTCGTGATTACCCTGCTGATGCATTATTACAATCTCATTTTATTTATAACCTGAAAATATTTTTTTTTAGCATCTTACATCCACTGGGACAGGTGACATGTCTCTTAAAGGAAGACTGTTGACAGTGATGGAAATAAAATTAAAGAGCAACAGTAATACATACCCTGCTCCAAACAACAATAGGCCAAGAAGAAATTTGGGCAGTTGCTTCCTTGCAGACTCCATTAGGCCCTGAAAAACTGATGCTGCTGTCAACTCCGTCTCATCTCCACTGAAAGAGAAGAAGGATGCAGAAAAGAAACGAGAGGATTTCTTCAACAACGCCTTGGGAGCACTGGGAGGTGAAGATGAACTCTCCCTGGTCAGGTCCTTCTGTAATTCCTGCTTTTTTGTCTGAATGCCACCTTTTGACTTTTCAGCTTCTGCTTCAGTACCTTTAATAGAGTCCAAACTCGATTTTCCATTCTCGTGGTCACTAGAATAATCAGAAAGATATAACTCTTCAGAACTCTGGCTGGTTTTATCAGATAGTCTATCTATTGAAGGCTCGCCAACTAAAACATCACCATTTACAGTCATATCTGTTTCTTTCTCAACATCAGAAGGACTGCCTCCGCGCATCTTCTCCTCCTCGACTACTGCCTCATCACCAGACACATACCCCCGAGCTGTTTGCTGGATATCAACATGAGAACTAGAGAGAGATTTCTCTGCCTTTTGTAACGCAATTTCTGCATCACTCACTCGTTGGGTAGCCTCAAGTTCAAAGGCAACAGCTTGCTCTGCTAGAAGCATAATGTTTGCAACATCCTCCTCTGCTTTCAAAGCATTCATTTGTGCTTTCTCTGCTTTCTCATTCAACACGTCTACCTCCTTTTGTAATTCTTCCTTTATACTTCGCAAGCGCCTCAGCTCTGCTTCACAATTTGCCAAATTTGCCTGGCATTCCCTAATATCATTCTGAGCAGCCAAAATTGTCTCATAATCTTCCTTATCATCATTTTCCACATCACTCTCTCCAGAACCCTCCAATGAATCAACCCCTTCTTTCGTAGATTTTATCGACTCCACTGCCACCTTAAGCCTTGCCTCAGCCAAAGAAAGCGCCATAGTTGCCTTTTGAAAAGCTTCTTTAGCAACACCCTCCTTGTTCACAATGTCCTGAATCATATCAAGTGTTGAGTTAACATCATTCCAAGCACTCGATGCCTCATCTTGCAAAGCTATTGCAGTTTCTGATATACTCTGTGCCTTTTCCTCAAACATGGTACTATTAAGCCGTGCAACCTCCAATTCCCTCATTGCTTTCTGTAACAATTCCCTCAATTCATCCAAACTAAGTGCCTCTGCCGCCATTTCAGTCTCCATTACCTTTTCTCCTCTTCCATCCTCTTCTCCCAAGCCACCATTAGACCCTGCTCTCAAGTTCTTATCATTACCCTCACCAATTTCTACATTTCTACCATTCCCATCAATATATGTTAACGAATCATTACCTTGACACTGCAACTTAACACTTCTCAACCCATCAAACCCATCAATAAAATTGCAAAACAACGGATTACTTGCATACGCACCAACACGCAAATGACTACGCATTCCACTTCCACTACCATATAAAACACTTTTCTTTAATATCTTTGAAGGTCTTTCTCTCGAAACAATCTTCAAATCAACAGCATTATACCCATAACTTTTATATCTAAATCTCGAATATAACCTATTTGATACCCTACAACTAGTACCTTGTCTGCTGTAAAATGCATTCGTCTGCTGAATATAGCACGCAAACTCCATGCCCTATAGTAAAACAAATAATCAGACTCTCTTAAGCATTTAATCAAACACGTAGAAGTCAATCATTAAAAAAAACAAGAACAGAGAGAAAAAACACTCAAAGCAAAACCCCGTTGCGTGTATAACTAAAAATGAAGAGAGAGTGAAACTAACCGATCAAGAGGAGTCAAAGATGAGAGAAAATCAATGGTGGAGTTTGTTACAGTAGAAAAGGACACAACAACACTGACTAATCAAAAAAATCAACAACACTGCCTAATCAAAAAGGCAAAAAGGAGGCACAGAAAGCTTGAAAGGACATGCCGACAAATAGTAATATAGTACAGTTCAAATACTACTGTGGTCTTAGAACTTTCCTTTTCTTTTCTTTGTTTGGAAAGTGAGAAAATAAAAGGGAAAATTATTGGTTGGGAAAGGAAATTCAGTTATTGGTGGATTTTTTATTTATTTGCAACTCCCATAGACTACAGTTTAATATTGTAACGACCTTATATTATTACGCAGGTGGATTTTGATATTCTCATATATGCTTAAGGATATTCTAATATTTCAGTAAACTATAATTTAGTCCCTTATTGTTTACAATTATTATAATCAAGTCCTCTTTTTTCTAAAATCAGTAGTTAATCCTTAATTTCTGGTTTCTTGCTAATTTATTTATTAAAAACAAAAAAAAATATTTGTTTCTTTCTAAATAACTAAAAAATATGTTTTGGCCAATTTAAATTCTTAATGTATTTTCTAATAAGAGGCAATTGACAGTTAATTTGAAAAGATATTGATTGTTTTTATAGTTTTAAAATATTTTATATTAAAATCATTAAAT
>Ga0325411_1004462_pt1 | contig 15694 bp, 17 predicted proteins | sample PopdelMetagenome_13_FD_206181 | JGI IMG/M metagenome (GOLD analysis project Ga0325411, IMG submission 206181) | Populus deltoides microbial communities from Bellville, Georgia, United States - Xylem-PdIQD-R4 | ecosystem: Host-associated > Plants > Phyllosphere > Stem > Wood/Secondary xylem... | reverse complement strand
TTCCAGTTAAACCATGTTCCAAACCCCATGAAAGATCATTAAGTAGACCAATGATCTATGCCTCTAATCTGTTAACAACTCTGCTAAAACCCCTTTTACAAGAACAATCCTACCCTATCTCCTGAATTAAAACATTAACAAAGAAGCACAAGACTATAGCTACAGAAGGTCCAACTAGCAATCGCAGTTCTTGATTATATTTTCTGTTCCTTAGCAAGAACCCATCAATGGCCAACCAGACTCGTTATTTGAATCTTTGAAGCCAAAATCATACAAAAAATCAAGAATACAGTCCAAACCTCAGTGCACATGCAAGTCGCGTCTGACTCTCCATGGTGAACAGTCAACTCCTCATCGTCTGCAGTACTTGGATCAAATATCCTTGGAGGAGGAGGAGGAGAAACAGGACTCCCTGGTGGCGCAACCATGGTTGGCTCTGAATAGTTCTTGCCAGGTTCAGCACCAAAAAATGAGTAATCAAGAAGGTTGTCTATGCCATGAACAGAAATGGCAGCATTGGTGTAGATATCGGGATGCGTAAGGCGAGAGCCATCAAGAGTGAAATTTGATACAGAATTGTTGGTGATGAGTATGGACTTGTCAAGAATGAGAGTTGGAAGGCGAGAGAAGGCCTTAAATTGCTGGAGATCAGCAAAAGCGAGGCGTTGAGGGACAATATGGTAAGGGAAGATAAAAGGGTCAGAGGTGGTGGTGGTTGGAGAAAGAGAGTTGTCAGAAGGGATAAAGAAAGTGGCGGAAATAGGGAAGGTGGTAGGGTCAGCCATGGTGAGGACACTGGCCCAGTTCTTGAAGTCTCCAGCACCAAGTACTGCATCAATTATGTTGTCGATTTGTTCTTGAAGGACGGATTTGAGGTCTTCTTGTTTCAATGTTAATGGTGGTGGTGTAGGTGGTAGTGAGAGAGTGGTGGTGACGGTGGTAATGCTTGTGGGAGTTAGGGCAGGACTGGGGGCAAATGTGGGGGTGCTGTTGTCGGTGGAATTGTAGGTGGGAGTTTGGGCAAGTCTGAAAACAGATGTGAGGGTGAGGGTGGTGGGAATTGGAGTAGGGGCAGACGAGGGTGTGGGTGTGGAAGTGAGGGTGGTGGAGGTGGAGGTGGTATTGTTGGTGGGACTTGGAGCAGAGGTGGGTGAAGGTGTGGGGATGGTACTGGTGGGAGATGGAGCAGCAGTGGGGGGAAATGTGGGGTTAAGGGTGATGCTGGTGTTGGTATTGGTGGTGAGAGTTGGAGTGGTGGAAGAACTGGGTGAATGTGTGGGGCTAAGAGTGCAGATGAAGGTGGAGGTGGCTCTGGTGGCGAGGAGGAGGAGAGGGAGGAGGAAGGAGGAGAAGTATTTGTCCATTGAGAGAGAGTTTCTTGATTTTCTTGAATTTGGTTTTGTTCCATCGAGAGTGTAACTAACTTATAACCAACTATTCCCGCCAAGAACTGTTGAAGATCTCGAGGCAGTTTTGGAAAATGGCCAAATGCAATTCCGATTTTCCAATCTTGTTAGTGGCTCTAGAGCTTGAAGATATTACAGAGATGTGATGCTTTGTTCATTTCTGAAGAACTAGCAGGATCAACAGCAGTTTTAACCTGTAGCAATCTGTCAACATTATTCTTGAAATATTTGATGCCTCAGGTGCTTGCTTGTCTATAACCTGTGCTGCCTGCAGGATTATTTATCCCTATTGTCAAGATCCCCATAATTGACACAAGCAGCTCTAGGATTCTTTGAAACACGAGGGGCCAAGTAACTGCAAAGTCTTCTGATCCAACTTGTAGGCCTTCTAGCTGCCACAATCCCTTCTTCACCCCCATTTATTAAGTGTTGAATTTTGTATATGTTCCCTGCTCTATGTGGAAATGGAATGCTAGACTCTGACATCTCACTCATTTTTCCTCCATTTGGACTAAACATCAGTATAGGTGTTTGCGATGAGAGGCAACGAGCATCATTAGTTGGAGGTACCAATTTGACCTCTTATAAGCATCAGTTTTTAAAGTAGAGTCATGTCTATTTAAAAAACAAATTGTGTTTGTTTTAAATAAAATAATTTATTTCAAATTGAAATATAAAAAAAAAAGAGAAAGAAAATGGTAATAGACTGTAGGTATTAAAAATACAAAAGAGTTCATGGCATTTTAGAAAACTTTTCCTTCTATTTTTCTCTTGTGAAAAACTAGTATATTTCTGTCCTTTCATCTTCTTCTTGCATGTGTTCTTACAAAGGTAGACAATTGATTGTTTTAAGGCCAAATGATTGATTTACATCTTTAAGTTCATATTCGGTTAAGTTCGTTTTATTTTAGATGTTGATTCATATGTACTTTCATTATATCATTTATCAGGGGAATAACAAGCACTTCCTTGATTTGGTGTATAGAGGCCTACGAGAGACTCCATTTGTAGCAATGTGCAGGCTCTTTGATTGCTGAAGAGAGAAAAAAATGGAAAACACAAAAGAAGGTGAAAGTTGAAAAACCTTGTTCCCCTATTTAGAGCAATATGGGAACAGTTCAAGAAAATCTAGAAATGAAGTGTCATCTTGCATGGCGAGACAACATGGAGCTTGACCATTTATGAATAACATTTGTTCATTGGCAAATTCTACAATGCACGGCTTGATGAGGCCACAAATAATTTCACTGCCCATGATTGCTGACTTTCAATGTATCTTTGCAAAATATTTAATGCATTCTACAATTTTCTCATTCCCAAAGTTGGTGAAAGTGTGAAAGTGATCAATCATTCATGTTCTTTCATTTTCCATCATAGAGAATGCACTGTTCAGTAGCATTATTTATTAGCTTAATGTACCTGAATTTGTTTTACGAGGGTCGAAAACCACCTGGTAAATGGCCTTGACATCTTGAGACTGCTGTATCAATGCTCACAATTGCCAAATTTGAAGACTCGGAAGATTTTACATATTAACACATTTTCAAGTACAAAAGGCTGGACATCAAATTATAACATGCTCTGGACATCAAATTATACCATTGTATACTTTATACATGCTGTATATGACACCAAAATCCACCCATTTTGAAACAAATGTTACAAGCCATCTTGTGAACGAGAAAACTATGTGAGGTCATTCTCATCCAATGGCTCTTCCTCCTCTTTGGCAGCATCGGTCTTCAAAGCACTAACATCACCAGTTGGTAGCTTTCTTGCTAGCTTGATTACCTGAAACCAAGTTTTTCAAGTCACGTCAAGCAAGTGCAATTGGCTGGCAAAGTGGTTTCCAGGTTGAGGTACTAGCGAGTTGGTTAATTATGTTCTCAGGTTAAACAACTAAAGCCCTAAAGGTGGTGATGGCATCAAATCAAATGAAATTTCAGAGTCCATTAATGTGCCTTGCAAGCACAGCGACAATCATTGAATGGAAAGGTTACCAAATACCACTAATTATGCATCTAAAAAATGCCTGATTTCCCAAGTTTCTTGTAGATATGTGAGTAAATCCAAGACCAATAATCAATACATGACATATTACTGTTAATGTGTGACCAGCTGATACATTTTCAACTGGCAGGGTGAGAGAAAGATTAAAATAAGATTTACCACATGGTCAAGATTTGAAACAGTGTTGGACTGAGCCAGACGTTTGATTTCTTCAATATCACCTTCTGTGTAAGCTGAAAGCAGTTTACTAGCACAGCGGTTCTGGTCACTTCTTAGAAAAGCATCAACCCTGCAAAATATATATATATATATATATATATATATATATATAAAAAATAAATAAATAAAAACTAATCATTGTAAACTACTTCCAGCACGCAATGACAGGATATTAGAGTACCTCTTCAATATTTTTAGTAATGCTGGAAATTGAAGATACAAGATGAAGGTGATTTCACAATGTTACAAGTTCAATCTATTCATTCAACATAACATTAATTAGTAGCAAATGTATATAACCAGTTATAACTCTCTGGTACCAGCCAAAGTCAAAAGAAGCTACATGGCACAACAAAAGCATCATCATATAGATAGAATATGCTGCAAGAAATTTCAATAAATTGCCGTTAGCTAAAGGATACTGACAGAAAAATTAGCTTACTGTGAGCAATCATTGTAGCACTTTTCTGCTTGCTTGAAGTCATGAGCGTAAAGGTACACAATAATTGCACCAAGATATGCCTGAAATAAATAAAGATAATGTAAGATTAACAGAGATTCTTAGACAGAAAAAAAGAAAAAGAAAAAGAAAAAACTATATCATACTGCACAGTGTGAAGAGAGGCTAGATGTCCTAAACGCATAAAGGGAAAAGGTTGAGTTGCCTCAGAGCAAGATCAGCAGTAGGTGTCTTAGTTAATATAGATTTAAATACAATTTTGAATGAAGGAAAAACAGAAAAGGAAAAACACACATTGGAAAGTGAAAAGTAGAAAACACAAGAAATACATTGGGCCACAAGGGAAAAAAAAAAAACCAACACTTAAAATCACACCTTGCACTGGCTATTGGTGGCATTGCATTTATCTGCTGCTAGACCCAATTGCAACAAAGAAGCTGCAGCATCACTATACCTGCAGGTAGGAAAACCATAATAACACTTAGAAGTTAGAATTGTACAATAGCAGCCTCAAATTAAACATTAGGCGGTCAATGAATTCTACAAATACATAATAAACCCTTACTTCTCAAGCTTTATATACACACTAGAGGCAGCACGGTATAGATCAAAGGCCATCTGTTCTTTGCCATCTTCTTCAAGAATAGTGGAAGCATCATTGTACAGCTGAACAGCAGCGTCAGGTATAGTATCTTCCAGTGCACTATGAAAGGGGAAAGAAAGTACTTTTCAAAGACAGCCTGATTTGGCGGGTAAATTACAATGACTATTTTATCACAAGGAGAATGCATGCATGTCAAATGGAGTGAGCAAAAAAAAAAAATCAAGTGCAAATTTGTCCTAGTGTTGAAGGATAAGTTACTAAGAGAGACAATAAATTGCGAAAGGATAAAAAGAAGAAAATAATAAAATTAAAGGTAAATTATTAAACTATACAGACACTTGTTTGGAAAGAAGGGCAGGGGGGCACAGATCATTTTGCAATCATGAACAGACAACATGAGTAGCATATATGCTGCACGTCTCCTAGACTCGTATGCAGTTATTTGTTTACAAATCATTCTGAAGTTAAACTGATATGAAGATTGAGTCATGGAAGAAATGCGACTATACTATACAGTTATTAGGATCTTGACGGCGTACGGGTTCTAAATAGAAAATGAAGTCAAAGCTTGGTGAACCATTAGAAACTTTATTGGCACTTTCCATAAATCCTTAAGTTTTTCCGAACCTTAAGTTTTACATGAGTTCCCAAGTGTTAAAACTGCAAATAGCTACATAAAAATGATTTATTTCAAATACAAAGCATTGGAGTTCTGAACACAAAAGGAAAAACCAAGTCCTCACCGAGCAGCCTTAGCTAGAGCATCTGATGCCGGCTGTGGTCTCCCACACTCCATGTACAACTCAGATGCTCTTCTATAAAAGTCAGAGACTTCATTCCAGTTGCCTAGCTCCTTTGCTAGAGCAGCAGCAGACTCCATATCTTTAGCAGCATCCCAAGGTCTGATTTGCTTATTAAGTATATAACTAAACGCAGATTTACACATCAAAACCAAAAAAGATTAATACTTTATGAATCACTCCTAGACTAGAGTCAACAAAAACAAGGATACGAAGAAAGCATCTCTTGTCCTTTGGAAGCCTTCTCAAATGCTTCTTTTGCTTTTTCATTTTTCTTTGCAACCCTAAACAAATTAGCTACAACAAAACAATCATTAATAAAAAAAACCCACCACAATCCATTTCATTTTGCATCAAAAAAACAATTCACAAACACACAAACTCAGTCACTAACCAGCTTCTTCATACAAAAGAGTGGCATTTCTCCAATCAGCACTCCATCTTGTAAGACTGAGTTTAGTCCTAACAAAACAAAAAATACAAGTAAACAAAATGAAAAATATTCCAGTCCAAGAAATGGGCCACCTTCAGATTTTCACAACAATGCAGAATCTAAAAAACCCAACACTTTTTCTCCTAACAGACATGCAAATCATCAAATATTTTCAAATGGGCAGGTTAAAATTCACGTTAACAATCAACCCATTTGAGCTTAAGCTATCCCAGTAAAGAAAGTCAAGTTCTTTTCACAATTCTCAGTAATCTATAACTTCAAGAATTCAGTCTTTAAACGTCATATCTAACCCAAAAAAATAAAAATAAAAATCAAGAAACAACATCAATACATAATCATTTAAAACCATGAAAAAAAACAGAATGAATCCTTTCACGTAGAGAGAAAGAGAGAGAAGGGGGTTTACAGTTTATCAGCCTTGGCAATTAGCTTTTCGGGATCGGAAGCGGGCATGATGATGGTAATGGAGGACTGATTTTTCTTTTTTCACAGACTGGCAAAGCAAAGCTTAGCAACCAGGCAGTCTCGCTGGATTTTACTTTCTTTTATGCTGTTTTTGTATTGTTATTTGATATATACCCATTTTTTACACACACTAATTTATATCCTTTGCATTTTACTTTTCAAAATATATTTTCTTTTTTTAATTAAAAATATTTTATCCATATATGTGTGTGTGTGAAAATGGATATTAAATAGCGCTTTTAGATTTTTTTTGGAAAAAAAAAGTCTAGATTGAAATAAATAAAAAATTATTTGACATTTTATCACTATATATATCATAATTTTCAGGGAAAATTACATAATTATTTTATAGATTAATTTTTTTTTATATTTACTCTTTATATTTTTAAAAAATTATAATTTACATTTTAATCTTCTCATAAATATTTATCGTATGGAATTATATGCAATCTAGTGTAACTAATTAGATGTAAATAATAATAATCAAAGTCATCACTGTCTTGCACACGCAAAACTTGGCTAAGTAATTAGGTTTAGTGTAGAACTTCAGCACAACCCGTGAACACTAACCACCATGCACTCATACAATAACCAACACCCTCATTTCCCTCCCATAAAAGACCACTGTGATTTCCACTTCTTCATCACAGCTATCAAACCCCATTTCACCATTTAACTTGCTTGAGTTGATCAGTCTCACAATGGCTTCCAAGCTTGATCTCTTGCTAATTGCCTTTGCTTTCTTGTTTCTTTGCAGCTCCCATTACTGCTCAGCTTCTGGCAGGTCACTAAATCCAGAAATGCCAGCAACCACAGAATTTGGACTTGACCCACCTTACCTTCTAAAGCCAACTTTTCCATTACCAGAAGATGAAGAGACACAAACACCTCCAAGTTCCACACTACCTATGCTTCCAATGCCACTTCAACAGCCAATAACACCTCCTCCTCCTCCTCCTTTTCCTGCTGGCCAAGATGGGGCCAATTTGACTCCAGCTTTCCCATTTCCTCACTTGCCTCCTCTACCCAAATTCCCTCCTTTTCCATTTATTCCTACCATGCCATCAATCCCTGAACTCCCCTCAATTCCTTTGCCTCCACAGTTTGTGGATTCAGGCTTTTCTTCACCAGGAATTGGAAATGAAGGTAGCCCGTGAAGCTATAATTGCCTTTTCCAGGTGGAACTAGCCAGTTTGCAAACTAACTATATCATCAGGTGGTTTGAGTAGGTTGGCAGCAAATGTTATGTGTCATGTCGATCTTGTAGCTAGTTTCCTTTTCCATACAAATAATATGGGATTTTGCCAATATTGTTTTAGTAATTAATGAAGATCTATAATAACATGGTTGATGTTAACGTTGCAAATTGCCATGAACATACTGCTCCATGAGCATTCATCAAACTAATTCCATCAGCAGTTACAAAAAAGATAATGATAGGAAGATTAAGGGAAACATTACACAGTACTAGTTAGATACAAAAATAGAAATAAGATACGAAAACACAGCAGGATAGACAGAAGCAAAACATGTCCCTTACATATGACTTGGTACCATCACAAAGTCACAGCTTATTGTTGTTTATTTATTTATTCTCCTCCTCCTCCTCCTCCTCTCTTTTTCCATGGCTATTTAGAGGTCACAAGGTACTCAAAAAGGTTCAAAAATTGATCATGCCGGAGGAGATAGGGGGAAAGGGATGGGAGGGAAAGGAAAGTCAGGAAGTGGAGGGACATTAGGAATGTCAAATGGAGGTGGAAATGGAAATTGAGGAAATGGGATTCCAGGAATTGGTATGTTTGGAAATGGTGGCAAGTTCTTCATCTCTCCCAATCCCTTCTTGGCATTGATTTTATCAAACTTCATAGGCTTTCCATTTTCTTCCTTGAGTTGGCGAGCATCAATCTGTAGTGCAAGACAAGTGATCAACAGAAACAAGCCTAACAAGAATATAGGTTTCAAGACCACTTTCGAGGAAGTTCTGGTAGCCATGACTAGGCAAAGTTTTGATGTCTAGCTCTCACCCTTGTGGGTTCATATATATGCATAGAGTTGCAAGTCACATCTATGAGTCAACCTTCTCAATCTCTCTTTCTTTGTCTGTGTAAAAACTGGTTGAAACTCGAAACCTCTTGATGATTGTGCCAACAAGTGGAAGAGTCATAGAGACGAGAGCAAAGAGGCCAGATTACTACAGAAATTAAATGCTGCTAAAGAGAATTGGAAAGAGTGCCAAGAAACATAATTTCATTGATCTTTCCGCTGAAACTTCCTACATACATGCCCTTTATTATACTAAAAAATAAGAAGCAAAAATGTCTTCGAAATGCGTATGCATAAAAAGTAGATACTCCTGCATGAAACCATTGCATGTGTCTCTATAACCAGCAGCTAGCCATATTTATAGCCTGCAATTGTATCCCACTATTGCAGGTAAGAAAATCACCAGACAGTCTTTAAGTTTTGGACAGTACCAATCCCTACATAGCTTATAACGATGACATAAAAACAAGGTTTTCTCAAATCCTAATATATCGTTTATCAATTCTCTCTGCGGTTTAGCTGTAATTTTAGAATTTGTAAAAGCATGATTTCTTTGTGTGTCAAATTTTAGGCCTTTGTTTATGCATTTTCATCTCCGTATGTGGTAAAGAAAAACCCTCTTTAGATATATAAGTTCTTGACTCATGTCTCCCTCTCTGGTATACATGATCTCTTTTGAGAAGTTCTGAATTCTTTCGTTTCCTGGGTTAGCTGTGTTTTCTCGGTTGTCTTTCGACATCTCCACTATATAGACACGCGTAATGACAGATTCCCAAAAAACACAGCCCAAATTACCCCCCCTAGATGTTCCAAGGGTGGAAGTGATTCAAAAAAACTATTTTCTGCGGCAGTGAATATCCCATTACTTGGAACTAAGAGCATCGCATAGAGCCTCAGAGACAAAATCTGTCATCAAAATTGCCTTGGAAAAGGCCATTTTTTGCAAAATGTTACGAGGATCTCTCTAAATTTTCTTTATCAGATTGCTAATGAACTTATCTAGATTTCTGACAAGACATTCAGTTACATAATCTTAAACAAGGAAGACAAAATACAATTATTAATCAATTGTTATCAACATATCGCAAATGCTTTGACATTTACATGATAAAGAATGAATCAAAAAATTGGTTAAAGACATCTCACAAGCAAAAGGGAATGCTACAAAAAGCTACAAAAGCATATTACAGAAGACATCTCACCAGTCTCTCAGTCCTCAGCCGTTTGTCGTGGTATTATATGTGACTTTGACAATGACAGACAATGGAATGTTGAGAACATGACCCTGATCTCCAAATAGTCCTATCCTTCCATGGCTAGCAGTAGAACTATTCATTATTGCGTCAAAGAACACGCTCAAGACTTGCCCTTCCCCACTGGCAATAGAGAAGCAGGCCGGAACCACCTTTACAGTCACTCCATAAGGAGCACTCCAACCAACTTTATACGTTTCATTACCAGCAATGTTAGTCACGGATCTTTGGACCATTCTAGACTGATATAGTTTAGCGATTGTGATGGAGGGAAGATTCAGGTCAGTGCCATTGATGGTTGAGTTATAAGACAAACAATTTTGTCCTGTGTAGTTCAGGACCACAGGACTAGATCCGTTAATGCCACAAAGAAATGACATATAGTCATCATAACCTGAAAAAGCAGAGTATGAAGTTAGAATGAGTTGCATGAAGTTCACAAGTAAATTAATGGATCACAGATAGCAAATGCAAAATTAAAATCCAGATTTTTTCTAGTAATAATTTATACAGTATTAAATTGATCTAGACTGATCTAGACTAGCCAAGGTGCCTCTTCCACTAGCAAAATATGGCTCTAGATAAAGTTCAAGGACGTAAAGAATTTATGTTTGGACTACAAGAGTTTCAGCATCGATGAAAATCCTTCAATCAAATGTTCGCTTTTATTTAAAAAAATAAACTATTTAAAATGGGTTTAAAGACATCTTTAAACAACAACAAAAAAGCTTCACAATCATAGAGTAGTTGGGGTCGGCTATATGGATCCTTTTAAGACATCTTCAAAGGAGAAAAGATGCATGATTAATACATCCAAGGAGGCAAGGATAATATAGGTGGATAAAATATTTTCTACAGTGACAAGATAATAATTGCTATCATTACCAGATTTTAGGTACTACGGTAACTCCGACATCCTAAGTCAATAAATGAAGATGGGAAAAAATTACTTGACAACTAGTAAACAGGTTTATATGATAAATGTAAACTTACTGGAATCGAAAATCAAACCCGGATCAAGAGCAGCAGTTGCATTCACAAAACCACTTCCCATGTCGAATGGCGTGGCTGGAGACTGATTTAGATCTGGGTTGGCATAAGCACGCTGAGCCATTATTGGCCCACCATTATTGTCATATAAAGAAGCAGTTGAGGAAAGCGCAGAGGCAATTGCTGAAGGACTGAAACTGGGGAATTTTTGCTTAATCAGTGCAGCAAGCCCAGCAATATGAGGAGCAGCCATACTCGTCCCAGACATCATTGCAAAGTTCTCACCTAGAGGGTTCAGTTGACAGATTAAGATACATTTCACTTGTGTAAACCTTATAACTAACATGGAATCTCAATTGGACTGCTCCAGTATCCATATTCCTACCTTGAAATTCAACTGAGTCCGTGCCAAGCGAACTCCATGCAGCCCATATTGAATTTCCAGGAGCTACCAAGTTGGGTTTCAAAATGTCAGCATCATCAAGAAAACTATCTTCTGGATCCGGTCCTCTTGCAGAATAGTACATGACTTTGGGAGCAGAATTGGAGTAGTTAGCTTTAAGTCCACCTAAAATGCTTGCAACAGCACCAAATTTAGTAATTTGCTTTGTAGTTCCGTTCCTCTCCAAAGAAGAATTGTAGTATTGGAGTAAAACCTGCCACAAGGATCATTCAAGACTAAGATTTCACACAAGTGACAATTTCTTTTGAAGGGAAAAAACTCACAAAATGATATCATAGAAAGACCTTGCAAGCTAAACACTAAAAGAAAAGAATAGTCATTTGCCAGCAAACGCTAATGCACAGAAACCTTCACCTTGGAATCATCAGGGGATGGAATTATGATCCCAGGCACACTCATTGGAATTGGATTAAGCTGAAAACCAATTACAAAAGGATCCATGTAGAACACCACCCCAGCTGCACTGAGGTTTTTGGCTGTTTCTACAGCTTGTTTGATTGTGGAAAGTCCAAGCACAAATCGAATTGAATAACTACAGATCAAGAGGTTTCCTTCGATAAAATCCTGATTGAAGCTACTGGAATCTTGACATTCACCCACATACATATCAGCAGTAACTGTTGTCTCATTGTTCACGGCATGAAGTGCAGAAACAAGGGTCAACATGGTGTCTTCATCTGTTCCCGCTGAAGGAAAACGAAGCAAGTATATTAGACTCTTATCTCAACGGATATATGTAGAAAACTATTGATTAACAGGAAAATAATAGCATCAATTGCTGCTATGCATTTTACTCTTGAGTTTCTTTGTTTGCAAGTTCATTTCAAAAGACTGTACAGAGAAACTAAGAAATGGAGTGATGATGATAAGCTTACGTGCAAGTCCAACTCCATGAATGGTTACATTGTTGCCGAGTATTATAGAGTTACTATAAACTCTGTCATGAGAAGCCGCACCAACAGTGAAGATCCATGGACTGAAGGAAGACATGCTCTTAGGTGATGGCCCAGTATTGCCGGCAGCTTGCACAGTAAAAATGCCAGCCTTCACAGCTGAGAGCAACGCCATGTCTATGGGATTAAAGAATGTTGCAATACCAGGAGGACGCCTGTTGGGAGTGATAGATAAACTTAAAACATCAACCCCATCCTGAGCTGCCTGCAAATACAAAATAGGTGATAAATATTTAATTATGATGACCATATGAATTGATATTCTAGCAAGGCAATCTCCAGAAATTTTCTTTCTTCTATCTGTTTGTAGAGTCGAGCTACTCCAACAATCCCAACTAGTTGGAAGGGAACCTTCTCTTGCTTGTCATTTAGCAAAATTGCTCTACTTGGAAAGATAGAGCAGTTTCCCAAGCAATTAGAACCTATTAAATCTGGCCATAATGAGGCAAACATCAAATTGGGTGGCCTGAAGACAAGAGGCAACAGCCATTTGATGAGCTCAAAACTGTCTAGATGAAGGCCAAGTTCAGTCACAGTCCATAAACGAACAAGACATATTGATAATCAGCAGCGTATAAATCGATCAAACACCCCAGGCAGTTTCAACTTTCAAAGTTCTTTCATCTTATGAAAAATTGTGTAACACAGTAACAGAATCATTTGCAGAAACAGACCACATTAAATATATGTACCTGATCTATAGCAGCAACAACATCAGCAGCGAAGCCTCCAAAACTCTTATACAATGCCTTGTAAACAGAAACACTGGAAAAGATGAACATGCAATTAATACAAAAGAAGAACTACTGCAAGTAAAAGCTTTACGAAAGTGAGATTTTCATTATATGATAAACAGCAATTACTGTGCACGAGGAGCCATCCCACTGGCATTCCCAAAACAATGTCCAGCAACTATCACTGGAATCCCATGGTTTCCTGCAGCAACAGAGGCAGTATGCCTGAAAATAAAGATAAGATTCACTAAGACTAACTGTCTATTGAAGAATTAGATGGACATGTTTTCTGTGTTACATATCATGGAATCACAAGAGCTGGAATTGGATCAAGATCTTTACAATAATGCATGTCAAGGAACCACCAGTGTTGGTTCTATCAACAATGAAATGAGCGCACACTTACGTTCCATGACCATCACCATCAAATGGAGAAGCATAGTCCTGACTTGAATTGAAAATTCCCCTGGTGATAGCAGATGCTGCAAAATGGCGTGCCCCAATCAGCTTCCTATTGCAGGAACCAGAAGGGAAATCTCGAGTAACCTCACAAATGCCTGAAAAATGGCTAGGGACTGGATATGAGTTCAAAGATATGTCATCAGCGAAGCTGGGGTGAGTTGGATCGATGCCAGTATCAACAAAGCCAATCACAATTCCTTCACCGGCAGTTTCATATCCACCTGCTTTGACCCAAGCCCCTTGTGGCAGGCCCAGGAACTGTGGAGTGTGTGTGGTTGCAGTTCTAACAGAGAAATCCAACGCCACATTTGCCACTTCTCTCCTCCTCGAAAGCTTAGAGGCCTTAGAAAATGATATGTACAACCAAATTAAGAATTTCGGTTTTTTCTTTCCAAACAAGAACATAAATTCCCATCACAAAAATAAAGCTCGCAGGGACTTTGTTATGCTACATACAGAAATATATATAAAACAAGCTACAAATCAAAGATTTTACAAGTTCTGTAGCCAAGACCCAATAGCTATACATAAAAAATACATTAGTAATAGAAGCATCATCAATGTGCTAACCCACACAATTATGGTCACTTAATGATGATGAATGATGATTTATGCATACCTGTTCCGGGGTAACAAGAACAGCAAACCCATTAATCAAGTAGTGATAGCTGTACAGCTTGAGATACTTCTCCCCTCTCAACACCCTCCTCAATAATGAATCATGAACTCGAGCAACATATGAACTAGAACTCGAGTTGGATCTCGAATTATCCCTGAAAATACAGCAAAATCATTCAAAAACATAATTAATTAATCAAGTTTCTGTCAACTAGTTCATCCTCCCCAAAAGGAATACAACTGAAGGGACAAACTGTAAGGGGGAAGCATGGATTTCAAGCACAATCATTGGCTATGTTAGGTGAATTATAGACAAATAATTAAACAAAAAAAGTAAAATCTGGCTAAGCACTCGTCAATTCACACTCTGTGATCCTAATTAATCCCGCCAAAATATGGAGGCAACGGTCAATTCCTCAACTAGTTATTATAGAAGCGTTCAAGAAACAAACAATCAATAGTAAAGCTGGAAGGGATAGAAAGGAGAAAATAAATAAGTCATGTTTGTTAAGGAAGTAAATCCTTATCCAGTGATGTATGAAAAGCACAACCTTACACAAAGTCCATAGAAACCCCACATAAGGAACAAGAGGACCCAGTTAGAGCAGACAAGACAGCAGCAATAAAAACTCAAACAGTTAGCGGCAAACAAGAAACTTACATTTCATCAGCATCTAGCTACTTCTTTATTGGAGACAAAATGACCAACATGAAATTAAACTAAACAAAAAAGAAATATAAAAAATAAACCTAGTACATGCAACAAAAACACACAAAATTACCAAAATTTTCGTCATTAGACAAGAAAACACATTAAAGCACAACAATTTCACATATTACAAACCATAAAATGTCACCAATTTAACTAACCAAGACAAGACAGTCACTAAGATTAAAAGAAACACAAAATGAAGCAATAAAGTTAGTACCTTCGATTGTGAAATTGATTTGGATTTCTAGGAACACCATGCTTGAAAACATTAGTATTCTTTCTAAGCTTTCCATAGTAATGAGAAGCAGGAGCTTGTTTAAGAGTAACAATGTAAACAGCTGTAGTTTCATTGTCTGAACCATCATCAACCTGACACAAAGCGCCTGCTAACAACCCCAGACTAAGCACCATTACCATTAAATGCACCAAGTAGATACCTTCCATTGTCAAACACCAAAACACAACAAAAGCGTAACTCTTTAACAAGAAGAAGATCAACAACAACAACAACTCATGATGTACTTCACTTTTCAAGAACCAAACTTTTGTTCAAGAAACTAAAGAAACCCCACAAAAGCAAAAACCCTTATGAGGAATAGTTTGGAAACAGCTTTGAAGAAGTGGAAGTACAGAAAGAACCCACTAAGCTTCTTCCACTGGCAGAGAAGCTACAAGTGATCGTGGAGGGAGGAAGAAAGTACCCTTTAGTTCACTTTTGAGAAAGATGGAGAGTAGAAGTATTAATAGAAGAAATATTATAGCATACAAAAAGAAGCTACTGTTCAGAATTTTCTTGGGGACTGTGAAGATGAACGTTTTGTTTAATAGAAAGTTACAAAAATATTGGATTGATGACGAACGATTTCTTGTCTTCTTCTTTCCTTTTTCTTTTTTTTTTTTTACCGACATTGTTTAGGCCATTCTACGCGAATGACTAATCCCACAGACTGAAATTAATGATTAGATAAGTAAATGTTTTTAATAATCTTGTAATTTATAACAATTCAATCAGTAATTTTTAGAAAGTAATTAAATTATATTATTATTA
>Ga0325411_1004459_pt1 | contig 15703 bp, 6 predicted proteins | sample PopdelMetagenome_13_FD_206181 | JGI IMG/M metagenome (GOLD analysis project Ga0325411, IMG submission 206181) | Populus deltoides microbial communities from Bellville, Georgia, United States - Xylem-PdIQD-R4 | ecosystem: Host-associated > Plants > Phyllosphere > Stem > Wood/Secondary xylem... | reverse complement strand
ATTCCTAAAGCTCGAAAAAGTCAAGTGTGAAGGTTCCTAAGAAAGAAGACACGGAGAGGAAACAAGAGAACCGAAGCGTAAAAAATACTTTTCATGGATGACTTCTTACGCGGACAACCCAGTCTTCAATTTATAAATTCTTTAATTCTTTTTTTTTTTAATGGTCAAGGTTACCTACTTACCTTCTAGAAAAGGACCTTTTCTGGTTTTAAAACCTAGTCCGGCTTCCCAAGTCATCCAAAAACTAATTGACCTAAAATGTAGTTAACTCAAGGAAATCCAATCAATCCTGTGGTGGTTTGGATAACTTTTATATATATATATATATCATTTTTAAAAAAAATTTATCCAAAATGTAGTTGTTTGCTGCACCCAAGTATTATTTGGTATTAAGTAGCTTGTGATTTTTGTTTAAAAATATATTAAAATAATATTTTTTTTATTTGTAAAAATTTATTTTTTATATAAATATAATAAAATAATTCAAAAATATATTAATTGAACAAGGTTGCAAAAAGAAGTGAGTGCTGATTATAAAAGCTTAGTTTGGACAAAAAAAATCCAATTGCATCTATTTTTTAAAAAAAACTTTGAATTGAACCGAACTAAATAACCGAACAAAACATAATAAACGGAATTTAATCCATGAATCTTTTAATTAAGTTAGCTTTTAATACTGTGGTGGGGTTTTTTCAGTTTAGTTCAATTCTATTATTGTTTTGGTTTTTAAAATAAGAAAAATACTCAAATGGGACCAAAATAAGAAAAATTAAATTAATCAAACTACTTTTGGTTTTTAAAATAAGAAAAATACTCAAAATTATCCAGAAAATTCAAAAACTATCAGGTCCGGTCTTTTTTTTTTAATGGTACAGTTAAAATGAAGGTGGAGCTCATGTTAGATATATATATATATATATCATGAAAGAATAATTTGAATGGAGAAAACTCTGACTTGAATTGAAGACTAATAATAAATCATAGGAATAAGGAATATTATTATTGTCGCGAGAAGAACGTAACTAATACTGTAGAAAAGTCATGAGGAACATAGAGTTGAAGTTTACTGAAGATAAGAATTCTTTACAGAATTCATGGATTTTAGACTCTTGCATATCATTTTCATGCGTGTCCATATAAATTGATTTGAAAGTTATGAGGCTTACGAAGAAAAATCCACAGCAAAAGAAGAATTTGATTCAAAACATTGAAGTTATCGTGCTGGTAATGAAGGGAAAATAATAAGTCGAAAATAGCAGAAATGTTTGTGGTGGAGAGAATAGCAGGGCCAAGTGTTTAGAAGCACCCACATGGAAGGTTAATTTTGCCTTAACGGCTTGTAACAAGGAAGATAGCAAAGTGGATAATCAGTGTTTATGGCAAGGACTAAAAGAATAATTTACTCTAACAAAAAGAAGAAAAATAATCCTCAGTCTTGTTAGCATACAGTATAAAAAAAAATGGTATTATTATTCAAATACTTTTTAAAAAATATTTTTTTTCTTGAAAACACCATAAAATATTTTTTATTTATTTTTAATATTAACACATTAAAATACATTAACACACTTTTAAAACATATTAAAAAACAAACCCTTTAGAACCAGTGGTTTGTGGCCATTTTTTAAAGCTCTTTTGAAATAAGCATGTATCACCCAAATTTTTTATAATAGCTACCGCAATTAAAAGCTACAGCCTTCCAAAATGATTATTAGTTTACATTTCGTAGGTGTTCCATATATATATATATATATATATATATAAGACAAAAACATGTTTGGTGGACAAAAACAATAAGAGTATTTGTTTTTTAGCTAACTTTTGTGTTTATAATTTTTTAAAAATATAGTTGGAAATGATTAGTTGGATTTAGATATTTATTTGGTAAAAATTATAATTAAGATTTATATACATCAAAAAACATGCATAAAATATTTGATTATGGTTGTTTTTTAAAAGTATTTTTTACTTGAAAATGCATCAAAATATTTTTTTTATTTTTAATATCAACTCATTAAAACATCTGAAATTATATAAAAAAATTAATTTTAAGTAAAACAAATTTAATTTTAAATTTTAAAAAAAATACTTTTAAAACATAAAAACAATCAGAGTTTTACGAAACTCAATTAAAAAAACATATAAAAACTACTTCACAAAAATTACGTTTCAAACTTAATTTTTTGATGGGCCTCATAATATAAAACATGATTTGATGTATTACCAAACACCTAACTACATTTTTTACACCGCAAACGCAAAAACTTAGGATAAACAAAGAATTTATTAGCTCGACAGTTTTAAAATGAATTCATACATCTTCAAAGTACTTTTTCCATTTTTATTTTTTTTCCCAGACCAGTAACTAAATGCTATCTTAATCTCTCTCTCGCCCAACAAGAGGATAAAAAAAAAAAAAAAACTTTAATGCTAATGGTTTTGCATCATTGATACTTTCAAGGAGATCGATCGTGTAGGGCAGAATTGAAATTTCAGAAGTGGGGATTTAAAAAAGAAAGAAAAGACACCATCACCATGAAAATGAATAAAAAGACATGAGAGAATAAGATATTTTTGGAAGGGCCAAATACTTAAATATTAAAATTTTCAATTGTCTGCCCCATTGTGTAAATGTACATTAAAGTGAACTATGAGTCAATTTTGGTCCGGGGAGATTTGATTTTCCCAGGGCCTGTATTTTCTGCCAATGAAATGCTGCAGTTGCTTTGCATCGAGCAAGAATGAAACCTATGCAGTGCTAAATAAACTTTACAAAATCAAATAAAATAAATTACCAGTTATTTGTACGCCTTTCTTATTTGATCCAACCAATCAAGTCAGTCACAGGTAATGACTTTGTTGAAGTGGGGAGGACATGGCCATTAATGGACAATCTAAGAAGTTAGGCTGTAGTGATGTAATTGTGAACCCAGATGATTGTGGAACTCCAACCGATGGATGCTGAATCGAACTACCAAGGAATCACACCGAAAGAAAAAATAGATCAGAAGATCATCGATATAATCGACCAGTCTAGGCATGAAGATGGCCAACAAAAGACTAGCAATACAGACAACCGAGCAGAACAAACACTAGATAATAGTATCAAAGCAATGCAGACAGATTCTCTTTTCAGTGTCACCACAGAAAGGAACTCACCTAAATGATAATGATAGCGATGATTCAACTGGAGGGTGGATTCCATTTTGATCAGGAGATAGTAGCGACCAAAAAACTGGATCACAAATTAAACCGGAACAGATTAGTTGAAAAATTACAAGGTTAGAGCAAATATCTCATATAACCAAGCAGCAACATAAAAAACCTATGACTACAGTTCCTAAGCATTTGATGGAACTTGCACTTGGCGTTGGACAAGATATATATACTTCAACCAGCACGTACTGAGAATATTATCAACATAAAGCTTGGGAACCCTGCGGCCTCCAAGCATCATTAAGGTGCTTGATGTAAGTTTCAATCTTCCACCAGGCAGTGTTCATTTACAGTTTCCACAAAATAGGTTTCCAGGGCAGAAGTTTCAGTGGAACTCATTGATCAGACAGAAGATCTCTCCAAGTATGACAGTAATATATCCACCAAGATATTAAATACTTTGGAAATTACCAAGAGAAGTTTTTCACGAATTATTTTCCACTAATTACAAAGAGTGCTAAATGATACCTGTAAGGTCCAACCAAACAATTACCTGACTGTTCTTGGCGACCTTTTAAATCAGAGCAAAACACAAAATCCTGCATTACATGTTATACAAAATTTCAGCTGGCAAAGCAACTAGTTCCATGTCATTCATATAATTATACATATGCTAAATAGCCATCTTAAGTTCGTTGTACTAACTCACCTCCCGCATGCCTTGAGGAACATTCCGGACTGCCTCTGCATGAAATAAGTCTCCTAGTTAAACATATACATTAGTTTGTCCCCTACAAAGATACAAAATAACTAAAGAATATAATGGTTCGGTCCTCTGGAGAGCTAAGAATTGAATGATTGGGGGGGGGGGGGGGGTTGAGAAAGAGCAGAGAGAAACACAGAAACAAAAATTTCATCAACATTCGAGGCAATGTTTATATTTCTTTATTACATGTATAATACTAGCAACAATATTCCTGTGACATTACACTTGACAACAGCTAAATGGGTCAACTACACCAGTGAAAGGTATACCTTGACTTGTTATATTCACTGTGACCATTTAATCCTATGCATAGCAATACCCTTCCCATTAAAGACCCTTGTCTCAGATTTATCTCCAACACTAACCATATTGGAAGACCATGAAAACCATGGACATCATATTAGTAAAGCACTGCACACATGATACCTAAATTATTACTTCCACATGATTTGAGAGGGGAATTTATTCCTGAAACCAAGAAACTGGGGCGAGTGTTTTGCATGAGCCTTGCTAAGCACTTAAAATGACAGCACTAAAGATGTCCATGCTGAATATCTATGTTAACCACACAAGTCAGGTCTGGTAAGTGGCAGTGAATAGCAGACTGATAATTTTGGCGTGCCCTATCAGGCCATCACTAAGCTTATCAATCTCCGGAATAAGATGTCAGTTAGTAAAATGATAAGAGAGCAGAGGTATATTGATTTTTACCCAAGTTTGAAACACTGGGCTTTACAGCGAGTGTCAATCCAAGAAAACAGTCATCAGGTTCAGCACCAAAATCCCATAGATTTAACTCAAGATTTGGCTTCGGTCCTGTTGAATTGCATGAAAAGAAAATGATACATGACATCCTATAAACAACATAAACAAACTGGTTTGTTTAAATTTAAAATCGAGAGGTGAGAGAGAATATTAACCCTTGTTATTTAGCTTCAGCTCTAGAGGATCTCGAAGTGGATAAGGAACCCACATACCCACCTATCCAAGAGGGACCAGGACATGTTAGTAAAAATGATTCTCATGCAAAAGAAGAAAGCACACTTGAGAGAGCTCATATTACATGGAAAAATGGATGTTGCAGTGACTGATCAGCAGTTGGCCTCTTTAATGGATCCCACGAGCACAATTGCTATAGAAAGTCAACATGAAGCATTAAAATAATTAAAATGCAGCAAAACAAGAGTTTAGTTCAGGATTAACCAAAAATAATTGGTAATGAAAACATCATGATGTCATATCAACATCAATACTCACTATAATCAAATCAATAGCTTCCAAGCTAGCATTGGGAATGATATCAGATAGGTTGGCAGGTAACATCTGTCCACAAACAATAATTAAAAAAAAAATGAACAATAACAATAACCGTAAGCACAAAGTCAAACCATAAAAGACGGGGGAATGGAAAACATAAATAGCTTAGCTTACCTCTGCACAACTAAGGTTCATCAGTTGAGAGACATTTGTAGCTTTAGGGAATGCAGTCAACTCTGGGGTACCAAGAACACAGCATATCTTGTACAACTGGTCTATTTCACTGTGCAAGGGAAATTCAATTAATAAAGAAAATTCAATTAGTTTGTCAGGTTTTTCTTTAATTCAGAACAAATCAAATCAAATGAAAATAAATGTTCGTGTAAAATTGCTAAAGAATAGGAGTAACTTCTAATCCTCCCTATCAGGACTCCACTTCAGCCAGACCATGACCAGTGGTCCAGATAATGGCCTCGTGTAAAAGGTGTCCAAGACATAAGCCCGCATTCTAAAATATATTACTTCATAAGATTATAGTCCACCATACCTTTTCTTATATTATAAATCCATCTGTCTAAACAGAAGAGTAATTATCAGCTAACAATGCATGAGAAGGAGAGAACAAGCAGATGAATATTAATACTAATTTATCTTCAAGTTAATCAGTATCCTCACTCCAGTTTAATTGGGAGATCTAAGTTATTTTAGGGGTCTAACACATGAAGAAAGAAATATTAATGAACCATCTTGCTATAGACTGATAGCACTTGCTTAATTCAGCTTGAGTGAGTGTGTAGAGTCAGGAGTGGCTAGTGGAACAATAAACACAACCAGAAACAAAATTATATGAAACCACGTCTTTCTTACTAAAGGCATGAAACTAAAGAGCATAGAACCACCTTTCACCAGGGAAAATTGGGGACAGAGTGAAAAGCTCAGCTATTATTGCACCAACTGCCCACATATCTGTATATACTTTCAGGGGTTAGTTATCAATGGATGAGAGAAAAATGCTACAATAAATCAGTCTAGAAAACCAATGCATAAAATGGAATGGAGTTGCAGGTTAAGCATCATCAATTTATTCACAGGACTCATGCATCAACTTATTCGTGTATTATAGATAATGTTGAAAACTTTCAACACATTGAACTGTTCCTGCTGGAGCTGACATTCAGGACCAGAAATGTTCATCCTACTTAGCCTTCCTTGGTGAAATTAGCCATAAAGTATACAGTCTTGATGATATGATTGCAAATGATTAAACACCTTCGCTCGGCAAGTGACAATTGGAAGTATTATTGATAGTTCTAGTTAAAATATTTCTGACAGCAAAAGAAAACTTCTCTAAAACTGATTTCGATATAAATATCAACATCTGTAATTCTCAAGTTAGATTCAAATAGGCAAAAAAGGAAAAGAGGGATCGGTTGACCAATATAATCCATCCCAACCTTTTTTTTTTAGGGTAAAACAGCTCAAACTTAAAAAATAAAGGTGAAAAGAGTTTCAGAATGGACGAGGAGAGAGAAAAGGCGTACCAATTGCAGGAGTATATGTTGAGGACTGCAACAAAACCTCTGGAGCTCGGTACCTGGCAGCCAGACCAAAAAGAAATGAGAAATGTAGTATTTTTTAGTGCAAAAAAAAGTTTTCTAGAAATGTCACGGATATGCACACAGAGACATTAACATGTAATAGATAGGAAGAAATCCTTACCACCGTGTGGAAACATATTCAGTGTAAGGGGGTGCTGACGAAACTTCTCTAGCCAGTCCAAAGTCGGCAATTTTAAGAACATCCTTTGTCACAAGCACATTCTCTGAAAATGAAATGATCGTTAATTATTAATATTCCATGTCAAAATCTCTAACCACCAAGAAAAATTGATCTTAAACCATGAATTTATCAACAACACTCATAATAGAAGAACAACTTGTCTTACCAGGTTTCAAATCCCGATGAAAATATCCGTTTCTATGCATGTGAGCAAGTCCTTGAAGCACCTGAGACATAAAGTTCCGTATCTCTTCCTCTGAAAACGATCTCTGCTTCTCTCTCATTAATTGGTACAGATTGTATTCCTTGTAGGAAAAATTCCAGAAACAAGCAATTATTAGTTGATGAAGTCATTATTTGATTTATTCAAGTTTCAGTTTCAAAGCATAAAATCCCCACCCTAGCAAAAACAACGAGTAATAATGTCTACAGCGTGGAAAATGATGATCAGAACTAGAAGCTTTGCATCTCAAGAAAAATATGGCCTTAAACAAGGTAAATTGGAAGAAAATGATTCACGTAGCCGATGATACTGGATTAGGATTAAGAATTAGTAGAGTATTACTGGGGTTTTCAAACAAGAGAGACATAAGTCACGCGTAAAAAGTAGCATGGACCCAGAACACAAGATCCCTTACCATGTATTCAAAAATGAAAAATAGTTCATTGTTTTCCCTGACAACTTCTTTCAACTTTACAATATTGGGATGATTCAATTTATGGAGGGCCTGCAGAAGACAATGTTAAACTTGATTGTTTACTGAGCAAACTTATCATGTGAAACAATTTGATGATACAAACATTACCAAGGAACATACCTTTACTTCTCGTAAATTCAAGCAGTCTTCCCAGAAATAGAACTTTCTCTTCATTTTCTTCACAGCAACCTGAGATCAGAAATAGAACCGTGACAATAATTTTAACAATCAAACAGGAAACACAAGGAACTCCTTTCTTACAAAAACAATATAACAGCGATGCTTTTATTTTTCTTTTGCCTCACATTATAAATGCAGTATGCAACTCAAATTGTGAGAAAGGAGTCCCCAACACCTGAAATTTCCAGCTTCATGTCATCTCAGATTGTTTAACCATGGTTGTTATTTCATTCGTCTTTAGCTAGCTTTGTGACTTCTAATACTGAAGATTTCAATGTCAGGTGAAGAACAGGCCTCTCAGCTATACATTTATATTATACATGAGTTTAATGCACTCCTCATTTCTCTGACTCTCAGCCATAGTAAAATAAAACGTAATAGGTCGCTTTTATAAAGTGCAACAGATTGGATAAAAACAATTTTACTACCACTGAATCCACTGAGAATTATAATAACAGCTAAAATAAACGTGCTTATGTGAAGAGTTCCTTACAATTTCATATGTTTCAATATTGACGGCCTTAAATACACAACCACAAGTACCATCACCAATCTCTTCCAAAATTTTATACCTGAGAAGAAAATAATAAAACGTTATCCAAGAAAAACCCTGCGTCACTCAAGAATAATAAAAATCTTACACAAACAAGCAAACATACAGGATATATACCTTTCCATTGTTAGAATTGTAGCAGATGACAATCAAGAATTTGTCAAAGGACTTCCAAGAACCTCCCGGTAGAGGCCTCTATACTTTCAACATAGTGTTGGTTACTAGCGTGAATGCAAGGTTTACTGCTAAACTGTAACTTGTTATATACAACATGGACAGGAAGACAGATGTCATGGTAGGGGTGATTAAATATCAGCCAAATTATCATCAACATGCTTAAGGGCAGCTTCTACAAGCTGCGATCAGCTTGTATCATCTAAGATTAACCAATCTCTCCTCCACTAAAGCCTTTACTAGCGAAGCATTCTCAAGTTCGGATTTCAAGCCATTTATTGTAATTTACCAGCTAACCATGCTCCTTCGTCAGAAAATAGGGCTCAGCTGCAAATAAATAAATAAATAAATAAATAATTGATTAAAAATAAAACAGAACTAAGAAGAATTTCATATAAAAATATGAGATAAAAATAAAAGAAAAATAAAAATGGAGACGTTATCGATCTAAAGCTTTTAAGCATTCATTTGTTGCTGAGGGTTTATGTTCTAAAATGACGAAATCAACCTAAATCACCCTAATTATGCAACAAATACCCAAAAAAATCATTAAAACACTGAGTATCAATTTCAAAAAGGAAATTAATATTTCCAATAATTCAAAATTTGAATTTCTAACAATTAAAAGAAGAAAAAAAAAGTAATTGATCATCTTGAAACAATAAAAACACACTAGAAAATTCAAAATTATAAAAACCTAACGCGCACACACTAATTGATTATCTACAGACGGCAAGATCAGTGAAATCTCTTCAAATCTTTATTTAATAAGAAATGCAAAAAAAAATTCCATAAAAATAACAAAATTAAGTAAAAAAAACACAGAGAAGCGTAGTAATAATCTACTGCTTAGCACCTTAAAAGAATGAATCTCCGTTTGATCGCTGGTAACAGAAAAGAAGATAAGAAAGAGAGAGAATCTTGTAGCATACGCCACACAAAAAGAAATAAATTAAAAAAATCATGAAAACCAAGCCGAATTCAACTATATAGCGCTCTAATTTAAGCTCTTATTTTTCAAGCCTGGATTATTTTTTAAAAAAAAAACTTATTAAAGTTTTTTTAATCCACTCTATGCTCTTTCTTAAAAGAAACTTAAACGACGACTTCTTTCCTTTCACAGAAGTTACAGCTCAATAAAACTGAAAGCAGAAAGGAAAAAATTCTAAATTCACAAAATAATAGAAAAATCACCATGGATGCTCAAAGAGTTAAACACCAGAGGCAGCGGAGATCTAAAATGAAGGGGAAAAGGGTTATGGATCGCTAATGCAACAGCAGGAACAAGGAGCGAGATTGTTTTTAGAGAGAGGGAGATGGATTTGGATTCTGGAGAAGCGATGGAAGAGGATATCTCGAAGGAGAAACCAAGAAAAATAGGGAGTTTTTGAAATAATAAAATAAAATAGAATAATTATTTTAAATGTTTGTTTTATGATTGGTATTATTTTATTTGTGAATAATTGAGAAAACTGAAAAGAAGAAATTGCTTGGTTGTGGTGGGGAAGGTGTGGTCCCCAAATTGATGTGGTCGTTTTATTTCTTTGGTTGTTGATTTACTAAAAGGCCCCTCAAACGACTTGTGTGCCATGGGAGTAGATTATAACTTAGTCCCTCTAGTTTTTCAAAATGAATTGAATAGTTCTTCTAAACTTGGAAATTAATTATCCAGTCCTTATGTGTCCATTTTTAGTAAATGACTAGATTTTTTCGCTCGCGATGTGCTATGGGGTAGGTCAATTTTTTTTAACATGAAAAAGATATCTAAACGATGATGACTCGAATGAATCCAGGTTAACTTGACTGACTCGCTATCCAGGATAACCCCAAATGAAGGAAAGGAAAAAAAAATAAAAAGCTCAGGATCCAATAACTTAGTGTTAAGTGATGAAGTTAAAAAAATTAAATCTAACTAATCTTTTAAACCAACAATATTGGTAATGAGACCAAGATGCCTATACAAAATATCAGAAGCATATCATAAATAAAAATTTTAACCATCAAAAAATAAAACAAATAATAATCAAAATAACAAGAATCAATTTTGATATAAAAAATAAAAAAAATAATGAGGGACTTGATCGAGAAATAGAATAAAAAATAGCAATTAAAACAACTAAAACCAAAATTTTATAAAAAAACAAATAAAATAAAATACCAATGGACAAAATTGAAAGATAAAACAAACAAAAAAAGACAAGAAAAATAAAAAACTAAAAACTAAAAACTTTAATATGAAAAAAAAATATTGAAAGGTAAAATTGAAATAAAAAATAAAAAAAGGATAAAAGAGCAACAATCAATAGAATAAGTATCGTATTTAATATAAAAACAAAATAAAAATCAAATAAAAATTGATGAAACATAAAAAGAAATCTAAAAAGAGATCCAAAATAAATAAAAACCAATAACAAAATAGGATCATAATTGAATTCTTTCTCCATTATTTTTTTATCAAAATAATACCAATTTTACCTTTTGACTAAATAAAAAAATCAAGCGATTAGTTAGGAAAAAATCATGTCAACACCTATTGATTTTTTTTATCACTATTTTTTTTCAAAATAATATCTTTTTTACTCGTTGCACGATAAAAAATCCAACTGGCCCCGGTAACCTCGGTTATTCGACCCAGACTGTGACCTAGAACATAATTGAGGTTGACTCACGAATCAGGTTTTAAAAGCATGATAAAAAAATAGGCTCCAAATATGATATGAAAATTCAATGAAATTAAACAATAAGGGATGAAATTGTAAAAAATAAATAAATAATCTAGAAGATAACTCAAAATAAAAGGAATTGCAATCATAAGAATGAGAACCAAATTAAAAAAAAAATTAAAATCAAATGATTAGGGGTTAAATCAAAAAATAAAATCAAATAAAAAAATATTAAAAGCAAAATAAACAATAATCAAAAGAGTATAGATCAAATTTGATAAAAAGACATAAAAAAACAAATGTTAATTGATGAAATTGAAAAACAAATAAATCAAATTTGATATAATTAAATAATCAAGGACCACTTTGCAAAGCTAGCACACCTTTTGAAAAGAAGAAGATATAAAAGAGTGGGAGGAGAAAAATTGTTATTGGATCTCATCCATGCCATAAATGTCAGCATGCATCAACTCACCGTGAAGAGGGTGGCACGATACTTTGGACGTCACCCCGAAAGCTATTAAAAGGTGCCGCACACGTCGTCCAAATGGCGTACGTGGCTCTCTTTTGTTGGCGCTTACTTTACACACATCAATTATTTTTTTAATTATAGAAAGACTAGAACACCCCTGACCCCATTAGATAATTCCAATAAAACTAAGGTTAAAAACCTAAAATACCCCTTGATTTTAGGCAAAAAAAATTTGACCCTATGGGTTATGCGATAACTACACCATACAAAAAATGTGAAAATCTGAAAACATCCTTTAAACATTAGCCGTGTTGTTTTTTTTTTTCCAAGAGCATAGGAGTCATTACACTATGCAATAAATATGTTTAAATACAATTCTACTTAAAAGTGTGTGTGTGTTTTTTTATCTTTAAAGGGTTCACAAACGTTTTACCATGAATTGCATTGTGTAAATCTACAGTAAAACAATAATAATTTTTTTATATATAATGATGACAAAACCTTTATTCCAAGGGTTGCGTCTACCTCCATATGCAATGGAAAAGCTTCGTCTATTTTTCATTAAACAATGTTTTTCATTTAAAAAAAAGAAAAAAAGTAAATAATATAGAAGGAGTAACGAGAAAAAAAATTCAAGAACAGAGAAATATCAAAATAGGCATAGTCGACATTTATCAAAGGACCAATTAATTAATTTTTAAAACTAAAAAGACTATTTTATTTATTTTATAAACATAAATGGACTAAAATATAATTTACTCGTCGGGATGGATTTGGCGTTTCTAGAATGGGGTGACGTGGGTTATTTTGGTCATTCAAGATATTTGATGCGCCCTCGGTTTTATGGCGTTAAGGTGGGGTGCGACGCGAGTCTGGACCGGAAGCCGGTTCGTTTGGGGAGTTGTCTTGGCTACCAAGGGAGATGGAAATATTTTGGTAATTTCAGGTACAAGAGTGAAACGTGTTTTTGAAGCATACTAGCATACTGTTTAAAACTTGGAATATAAAGTATTTTTTATTTAAAAATATATTAAAATAATTTTATTTTTATTTTTTAAAAATTATTTTCAATATCATCACATCAAAATAATTTAAAAAATTAAAATTTTAAAAAATATAATTTGCATTGTATTTTAAATATGCTCTAAAAAGTTGGATAATCTCTCTTAATGAGATTTTTTTTTTTTTAGCTGAAGGTATTTTACCATGTTAATTTATTTATTTGATCATTTAAAAGTATAAAATTAATATGTTTTTATTTTTTAATAATAAAAAATAAGGCTTTCTTGTGTACATGGGTTTTAGTTAATGTTTGATATTGTAATCTTAATTATTTTTTAAAGTAATTTTTACCTAGAAATATATTAAAATAATATATATTTTTTATTTTTAAAAATTTTATTTTTAATAGTAACTCATTAAAATAATATAAAAATAAAAAAAATTAAACAAAAACAATCCTTTAAAAAAAAACATACAAGTATTCACGTTGCTAAATACTCTCTTAATTATAGTTAAAAACCTAGATTGACTTGACAAGTCGAATTAAGACGTAAACTAATATAAGTTAGAGAAAAAAAAGAGAGAGAATTTACCCAGTAAAAAAGTTGGGTTGATCAATGATCTGATTGACGCATTTAAAATCAAATAAAAAACTCATTAATGATCTAATCGACCCATTTAAAACCAAATAAAAAAATTATTGACTTGGTTTTTGAGAAAAAATTGGTCAAAACGATATTATTTTGATTTATTTTTTTATGAATTTTTTAGAGGTTAATATTCTCAATCCGTGACTCAAGTCTTATTTCAAGTTGGTTTCTGGGTTGGATTTTTAAATTATAATTTTAACTTTTAAATAATTAATTTTAGTGTTATAAAACAGGTTAGATTTGGTGATTTAATTAAATGACCTATCAATTTAAAACCTAGGCTAGGAGGTTTTATTTTGAATTGGTTTTTGTACTTAAACAATTTCATTTAATTTTTTAATGTACACCGATATCAGTTTCATTAATTTTTTAAAAACAATCATAACGTGAGTTGACTCGTGAATTTATATATCTACTTGTTAATTCGTGACTCAAATCTCGAATTGTATCTTGTAACCATGCTTCGTTTACTTTCTTGGTGACTGGAGATCCGATTTACTGTGCATCAATCCACTGTGATCTTTTTTTATATATAATTAATATGCATAATTAATACCTCCACTACCACTGATTTCATAATTAATTTCGACTGCATCCAATTAAAATTATTGTACACAAAATTTCATAAAACTTCACATGGGACAAAACTATCAGTTTTTCTTGCTCGTATCGAAGTTATGTTTAAAGGCTAAAAAGTTTTGCCTATATTTCTAAATAACATAAGAAAAATAAAAAACATAAAGTGATTTATTCAAATAAAATGAACGAAAAAAAACCTCCCTAGAACGAGCGTGGTTTCAGGTTAACTTGGGATTTTTGATTTTTTAAAATTTATTAATGAATTTATCAAAATATCTAACCTGTTATGTTTTAGGTTAAAATGAGTTGAAAATTAAATTTTTTAACAAAAAATGCCCAAAGCCTAATTTTTCAACAATCCTTAATTAGGGTTAGCAAACCACTAATTGTCTGTAATTGTTTTTAAAAATAAATAAAGGGTGAATGATGCATTATTCATCCTCTGATGATGCTGGGAAAAAAATAATGGCTTATAGGCTATTTTTTTTCTTGGGCTCGACGCATAAGTTATATTTTTTTACGAGTTAAATACACGGTAGGTCCATAAACTTGGTCTGTTTTTTTTAAAAAAAAATTAATGTATTTTTAATCTTTTTTAAAAATACAATTTTATTGCTTGTTTGTTTGTTTTAAAATGGTTTTTTATTTGAGAAAAAAAACCGCATTTTGTTAACAAACTTTAGAAAGTGCATCCCTTATTTTTTTTAAAAAAAAAGAAGGTTTCATCCACCTGATTGATGTATAATACAGCGATAATTAATTATGAAAATAAAATAAATATTAAATTCAATGGGGGTGTATGATTCAAATCTTGTCTTTTACATGTAAATTTTGGTTTATTCAGGTTTTTATATTTTTTAAATTAAATATTTTTATTTTTAATTTTATTCTTGTTTTTTTTTCATTTGATATTTAAAGAAAAATACTTTGAAAAGGCTAGCATATTTTTTTTATTTATGAAAACAATTATATCATCCACAATAAAGTGCAGAGCAAATGGCTTTTATATAATGTTTTCGGCCTGGGGTGACAAAGGCCCCCCTCCACCCCTGCCATCCGCTATTTGTTGGCTGGTGGTCGCCAACACATATAAAACAATTCCTTACACGGCGGTTGGTTATTCTCTTCTTAAAAGAACAGACAAAAACAATAGAGATAAAATAAAATACATAAATAAAGATATAATGGTGTTTAGTAATGACTAGTTACATGACCCGCGCGATGCCGCGGGTCAATGGTTTTTGCATAAAAAATATCAAAAAAAAGTCAAGATCTAAAAGTATTAGGTCTTTTTGCAAAGCTATACCCAAGAGTCCTGAGTGTGGATGCAACGCCTGACCCAAGACTAATATTTATAATATTAATAATAATATAAAACTTGCATGACCCAAGTTTAAGTGGGTCTTACTGCAATACCAGACCCAATAGTCTTGGATGTGGGTCTGGTTGTAAGGTCATGTCATAAAAGTGTGATAATTAAATAGATTAATTAAAAAGAAAAAAAACCAAAAGGAAAAAAAAATTAATGAAGAAAACGTAAAAAATCTGAATTAACTGGATTAACCCTTCAAACCAGGTTAACCCGTCAAACTTTGGATTCATGTCGTGAAAGTTTGATGACTAAATAGAAAAAAAAATTGACGGGTTAACACAAAATTAACTAGGCTAACCCGTCAAACCCGGGATACGTGTCATGAAAATTTGATAACTAAATAGAAAACAAAATTGAACATTAACAAACTAAATTAAACGAAAAAAAATTAATTAAAAAAAA
>Ga0325411_1004458_pt1 | contig 15705 bp, 12 predicted proteins | sample PopdelMetagenome_13_FD_206181 | JGI IMG/M metagenome (GOLD analysis project Ga0325411, IMG submission 206181) | Populus deltoides microbial communities from Bellville, Georgia, United States - Xylem-PdIQD-R4 | ecosystem: Host-associated > Plants > Phyllosphere > Stem > Wood/Secondary xylem... | reverse complement strand
AAGAAGAAAAGACTCTTCCTTTATGCTGCTGTTTGTCTCTGATTACGAGGAGCGTTTTCTGCTGCAATCAGTCAGATGTTAAAGATATTGCATGCAGAAAATCTATGTAAAAGCTATTATAGGACCAATCATATATGAATACAAAAGAATTCTCTTAGGACCTTTTCTAGAGACCAAATTAAGGATTAATAAATGGGGAAGACGCTATAAATACCCCAAATTAATAAGATATACTGACTGAAAATGTTGCCACTAACCAATATACAAATTCCTAGCGAGCTTCAAGGCTTTGAAGTTCTTTCAGTCTTTCGTCCTGCTGATGACGTCATAAATTCAGTTATTGTTGCACGTAAAAATTTTCAAGGCCAATTGTCATTGAATCAATGGCCCGGTTCCACCTAACTACTTAGCTAATGTTCTGATATCTAAGTCTGTCAATTCCTTCAACCATGGGAACACAATTGAAGAATTGACTATTCGCCAGCAAAAATACTATTTTTTGCCTTTCATTGATGCCCTGAATCCTCTGTTTATCCATCTAGCATATGTGTTCCCTCCATCACTTATCATTTGAAAATGTCAATTTTCATTTTCCATACGAAATTGTCACTCGTGTACCTGCGATTTATGTGCTCAATAAAGGTATTTTCTACATCAGAAAGGAAAAAATCGTGATGGTTATCAACCAACCGCACAAGCATCGAAAGTCACCTAGCACTAGGATTCAAAACGACTCAAAAATACGAAGAGGATGAACTATTAGGAAAACCACTATTCTATAATTTGTTTCCTTTACATAAAGTGAATGGTACGGTTAATACACATAAAAGGCATGTAATGAAAAATATAGCATATCAAGTTGAAGCTTCTATTAGATGTACAATTCTTACCTCGGTTACATCTACCCCCAACAGCTACTTAAAATAGGCAAAGTACAAGCACATATTTTGACTTGCATCTTGTAAAGCTCCTTTCGACACCATTTGCAATGATGCAGTTCCTGAACAATTATTAGTAATCAAGCTCCTCTTGTCGAGTTTATCTGATGGTCAGCAAGCTATGCCTTCCTAGAAACTCATCAATAAACTCCATAAAATTCTTAATGGGCATGTGGAAAGAATGTCTTCGAGGAATATAATCATTTGGTCACCAACCCCAATAATGGCATGTTCACCCCAAAACTTGAAACACGGGCATCGCAAACAAATTTATAGGGCACTATCTGGGTGTTTTGACCAGCTGTATCTCGGTTCTCTGCAGCAATAGTCGTCATCAGCTCATGCTCATCTTGCACCATATATATGTCCATTGCTTGCAACTAACAGTGGGCCGTAGATTTCCATCTTTTCACCGTATGCCCCGGTTCTCAGCCATGATAGTCATCATTGGTTCATGATCTTCTTGCACCATATGATTGGTCAATAAATGCAACAACTCATAAATTACTTGACTCTGGGGATGAGAATGGTCTCTAGAAACAAACTCATGGACTGCACCATTGAGTTCAATGGAGCTGCATCCAGGATTTTTTTGCATACCTCTTACCTTCATCTCTCTCCTCAACTTCCCAGAAATATCCCATCTATTAACTGCTGCATAAACATTGGAGAAAAGCACGTAGTTCATGTCATTTTGTGGCTCCATCTTAATTAAAATCCTCCCGACTTGCTCTCCCAACTCGACATTTCTATGTAGTTTACAAGCACTGAGGAGGGCTCTCCATATAGCTGGATCCGCTTTCACAGGCATTGTTTCAACAACCCGAAATGCATCATACAACAGACCTGCACGACCTAGTAAATCTACAATGCATCCATAATGCTCCATTCTTGGTTTTGGTTTCTGATTTTCCACCATTCTATTAAATATCTGCAACCCAACGTCAACAAGACCTGAATGAGTACACGCTGCTAAAATGTTGATGTATGTAATTTCACTCGGTTCAATTCCACACTCTATCATCTTGGCGAAGAGCTCAATAGCTTTCTCCCCAAACGAGTGCATTGCCAGCCCACCAATCATGGAACTCCACACAAAAACCTTCTTATCCCCTGTTTCTTGAAAAACTTTCCAGGCCATGTCAATTCGCCCACATTTACTGTACATATCAATCAAAGCTGTTGATAAATGGGCATCAACTTTGATCCCATGTTTATCTATATACATGTGGAGCCAACGACCCTGATCCAAAGCCCCCAGCCTAGCACATGCAGAGAGCAAAGTCGTTACTATGACCTCATCCATTTTAACTTTAGCAACTTGCATCTCCTTGAAAAGCTCCAAAGCCTTACTATAACAACCAATTTGTATATAACCCTTAATCAATGCACTCCAAGAAACCAAGTTCCTTTTCGGCATTTCATCAAACAAACAAGATGCCTCACGCAAAAAACCAGCATCAGCGTAACCCACAAGCATTATAGTCCAAGACACAACATCTCTTTCAGGCATTTCATCAAAAAGCCTTCGTGCCTCATCCAAATCTCCTGACTTCACATACCCGTTAATCAAGCAATTCCAAGAAACAACATCAGGACCCTCAATTTTATCAAATACTCGACGAACCACAATCCCCACCTCCCCTACTTTCCCATAAAAATCCAATAAAGAATTCCAAGAATGAACACCAAACTCAAAAGGAAATTTTATCATCTGGGCATGAGCCTGCTTGCCTTCAAAAACACCATTAAACTTAGAACAAGCAGAAAACACATAAGTAAAGGTAAAATCATTAGGATACACATAATGCTGATCACACAACATTCTTGAATAAAAAGCAAATGCCTCCCTTGGATTACCAAAATTTGCATAGGCTTTTATCATGGTAGTATACATAAATGAGTTTCTTGGGATATCAACAGTATCAAACAGTTTTTGAGCGTAATTAAGAGAGCCCAGATTGTCAAATGAGGCAAATGACAATAAAAGACGGCCAAAGGCATACTTTTCTTTGATAAGAGAGGTTTTTATGAGAAGGGTGTGTAGTTGTATTAGATCTTTAGGGTTTTTGCAGTTTTGGAGAAGAGAAATGGCATGGTCAGGTTTTCTTAACTGCTGTTTTTGTTGAGAGTTGAGTGCTGTGGTTTTGCTGGGTACTGGTGAGAGATAAGGAGTGGAAGAAGATATGTTCATGTCTGGCAAGATTGGTTTTTGGACTGAAACTAGTAGAGATTGTAATGATAGTTAAATCAGTTAGCTCAGAAGGATGTGAAGATGGGTTCAGGAAAAATCATGGAGGAGATTTTTATAGAGTAAATTTCAAGTTAGTCCCAGAAACTATATATTGCTTTTCAATTGAGTTCTTAAATATTCCTTTTTATCGCGATTGGGTACTTAAAGGGTTAAAAACCTGTGATAAAATCCCTATTGGAGGTCAAGACTCAAGAGCCTAACTGACCAATTGACCATCTCATTGAATCAACTAGATCGTCTTCTTTTGTCCTTTCGAGTTTTTTTTTTTTGGGAAAAAACCTTTCAAATTAGCCCTAAATTTCACATTTTTTCCTCGTTGGATTTACAAAAAATTAGAACTTCTCAATTCATCTGTCTAAAATCATCACATATTTTTTACATAAAATGCCAAATTCCTTAATTTTTTTTTAATTGCATAAAATCCAATTTTAGGATTATCAGATGGGGATTCAATTCTGAGCCTTTAAAGATTGTATTAAGAAAAAACCTTTGCGGACTTAAATGAGAATCAGCCTACAGTTCGTGGACTAATTTGTTTTTTTCTTTTGGGTGTGCTCATGGAATATATTCAAGTACTTAATAAAAGAACGGAAAGTAAAATCTTTAACAAAATCAAATATTGTGTAGATTGTAAATTTTGTCCATGCATGAATGTTTGTTTCCCTTGGATTTTATTAAACCAATATTTCCATTAACGTGATTTATATTTCTTAGTGCAATTCTTCTGTCTGATCCTGCATGTTGATGGAATTAACCTCCAAGCAGAAATAGAAAGAAGTGGCTATGAGGCATTTGCCATTCCAGTCAAGAGAGCATGAATTTCCAGAAGCAAAATTCTTAAGCAACAGCACTGCTTGATAAAAAGATGACATGCTAAATTTGGCGAAGTTTGCCCTTGATCAACCATCTATCTTCAAGTGCTGGAACATTCTCTCATAGTACCATCCTCAGCTGCTAGTATCTCGGATTTCCTGCCCGAAGCATGCATCCAATGTCATTCTATTTGGATCAAATTGATCCATGTTAAATCCAAGGCAATCATAAAAAACACTTCTGCAACTACAAGAGAATATATCGCACATGAACTTCCAGGCAGAAAGAGAATGTATTGCACTGCGAGTACCCTTCTCCACCAAATTACCAATTCAAGCTTAAAAAAGAGATTGGCAAACACTCACACTTGGAACCAAATTACAAGAGTTTAGAAGAAAATCGAGGGAGAAGTTGAATAAATTGAGAGAGAGATAGAACTAATAACAGCTCACACTGCTAAAATGTAAATCTTATTGCCTGGGTTCCACCATTCTCATACATTCTTATTTATACAATGAACTCTCCTTCTAACTATCTGCTAATTTCATGCAACTAGCTCTTAACCAACTAACTAATCTTCACATGCTAATTATGCTAATCAACACATACAAAATATACTAGCAATGACGAACTGTTGCTGCTAAGTTCCTTCCATCAATCTAAACTCGTAAAACAACAGTCTAGACTAATTAAACTTGTAATCCGTTCACAAACCTTTCCTTTCACAAACCTTTCCTGGAAATTTAAAGAAGCATAGCATTCTTAACGTGGTAAAAATCAATTCCCCTTATTTTGATCCACAATTCTCAATTTTGTACGGAACTAGCTAGAGGTAAAAACCCTGAACAAGAAACTTCCTTCTTTATTTATTTATATTGAGGCATAACATTGCTGAAGGAATATTATTATTAATACTAATAAAAAAAAAAAACAATCTCCGAGCGATCCCAAGCCCCAAACGAAATCTAGCCAGAGCATTTTATTTTGTTATATATAACACACATGATTGCGAGAATAGATATTGGATGGGCTTGGTTTCACTTCGGAACTCGAAAAAGAAGAGGAATGGGATTGGGAGAAGGTGGAGGCGAGTCCCAAACAGAGAAAGCACTTGCTGAGTTCATCCATTTTGCAGTCATTTCTGGATAATGACGATCAAGGACATCTTTCAGACTCTCTGTTGAATTCACCCATTCAAATCCTTTCTTCGTGTATGTTTCCTCGTTGAAATTGCTTGTGAAGAACCTATCTGCCTCTAGCCTCCTGCATGTCCATGAATCCCTCGGGTCATCAAAACTCATGATATATATTTTGGATCATAGGAATTATAATAACAAGTGATTGATATATTGTTTTATGGAAAAAGGTAACTTCTACTTATAAATTACATGTATAAAAACTTTTGCAATAATTTTTCCAGAGGTTGAAATATTCGGACATGAATTAGCATCACCTGGAAAATCTCTTAATTAACATGCATGTTCCGTCTAGTACCAGGTGACTATAGTTAGGTGTGCTCTTTCCCACCCTTTTTTTTTTTTTTTTATTAATCCACATGGCATAGTGGGCAGTTGTTGAAGAAATAGTTTTTTCAGGGGGGGGGGGGGGGGGGCGGGGCGCCCCCCCCCCCCCCGGCGGCAAAGACAAGTCTCTCAATTTCGACCGATTTTATATTACGAATTTAATAAGAGGAAGTGGGGTTAGATTGGTCAACATGCACGCATCTTACGACAAATATAAAATATTTACCTGGTTGCCATGAGAAGGAATATAATAAAAGCAGTCTCGCTAATTGCAAATCCTTTAATTTTCTTCTCAGCCATGAGTCCCACTAGAAGATCGAGCTCTTCCACTTCATCACCATAGACTTCATGAAGAGCTTCTATCACCTCCTGATCATCCGTTACATCTTCCCATTTTGAGATGGGTATCAGTAGTAGAGCCCTACGAAACTCATTGTACCTCGCAACATTCCTCTCCCTGTCCCGGTAAACTGTGCGACGATTTATTCATATTTGATCAAACAAAATATATGTGCATTAGCTCCACGTTATTTACATGCTTTAGGCGTATTAATACAGATGTAAATATTTACAATGACTTCCTGAAGAATCATAAGATTATAAAAAGCATTCATTTTTTCAAAATACTATGTTACTTTTTGTACCCAAAAATACTTTTAATGTCAAAGGAGTTGACTGTAAAAGTACAAGAAAATTTTCTTAAACGTGGAATAATTTCATCAAATCTTCAGTTTTGAATAGTTTCTATATTCACAATACGATCATATGACTGGCTAGCGTTACCTTCAAGAGCGGCAAGGTCTACATGATCAGGCCGGTCCATACCATCAACATCCTGTGCGACGACGTCCCTGAGCCACATGGGATAATTCCATGGTTCCAATGCCCCAGAAGCTTGGTGGCCCATTGAAACCATAAGTTTGATAAATCCAATTCCAGATAATGTTTTTTCTCCTCCACGACCTATCAAACTTGGCATAGGTATCCTGCGCGTGCATGCACGAAATCAACAACAACAGAACTTTTCTCCATATTTATCTTCCTTCTTTTTAAATACACTAATTAACAATGTCTAAGATACATTATAATTACGTTGACTAGCGTTCTTATTAGTCTAACCAAGACAGAATGGTCAATGCATGAAGTTATCAAAATAGGCAATATTGCTTTTTTGTAAAACAAGAATCGTGAGATCAAGAATCTATTGAACTGTGTTGTGCTTGTAAATTAGCAGCTTTTAATTTGATTTTTAAGAGTACAAGGGACAAAGAACTTGTCTTTTGAAGAAAATATACATACATGCAATGTATACATACAATTAACTTTTACTACTCTTTTTGAGATAAGATGCATGCATGCATCTTATCTCAAAAAGAGTAGTAAATAGAGGAGAGTGCTTTTGCTCCTGCTTCTTTTATAATCAGCATGCTTTCCTTAAATACCTTTAAAGTATTTTATCTATTTATATATTTTTTGAAAAGAAAAAAGAAAGAAAGAAAGAGGAAAGGGATGTCCAATCCATTTTATCAAAATAAAAGGCAACTTGAATTTTACTTGTCAGTTGAAGGCGGAGATTTGTGAGAGTCCGGTGCAGCTGATATGTCTCTAAGCTGAAGGTAATCAGGGAGAAGTGAGTGCATTCTGTAAACAGAGACAAACTCCTCAGTTAATGAATATGGGACACCATGGTTTTCAGGCTTCTTAAGCCCCACAACACCTCCCAAGATAGCTCCTCCAACATGACCAAACTTGTCCTTGAAGTTTTTCCCCAACAACCCATACCTAACAAACAGAAACGATTGACAATAAATTAAATTTGGATCATGGCCAGTATTAATTCGCTGTTATGATCTTGTACAGATAGTGCATATTTGTGGGAATTTTTTTCCCAGCAACCCATGTTATCGGAGCTGGAGGTTCACATACCAATTGCCTCGCATCCCTGCTAATAGTGTATCAGTTTTGAGAAGCTCAACAGTCCAATCAATTGTATGAACTTTTGCAATTACTGCAGAAGTCACTAGCCTTGCATGCCGGTATAGCTCTTCGTCTCCCAGGTCCTTATATTCCCTCTAAACATGCAGCGTATAAAATCAGTTAATCTATGGATAAAAATTTAATTTCAAGAAATGAAATTAATGCAACCGCGTATTTCTTATGAATGTGACACACACACACACACACACACACAAACCTTGAGGGTGTCACAAACTGCGTTATGCTCTTTAACGAAGAGGGCTTGCAAAATGGAAACACCTGCCCAACTATTGCGAACATCTCCTGAAACAGCAATCCCATCTTGGTCATGAAGGAGAAGGCCGTCTTCAGATATCTTGAGCTTCCCATCTTTGAAAGTTCTAACCTTATGCAACCTTTTTTCATTGCTCCCGTATATAGCACTTCCATCCCTGCATGTATTAATTTCTTAGAATGTATCAAGTTCTTTTTTTTTTTTGGACCTGCTATTTTGAAAAATATTGTGACCGCTTGTCTCTCTTAAATACCCTATTTTCAAGAAATAGAAGACAACGAGCATTTTAGCATCTCAGAATGTGGAAATCTAAATGGAGAGATCGAGCTCACTCATGTGTCCACTGTGGTTTTTATTTACTGAACCCATTAAAAATAGTAAAGTTTTGAAATCCTTTTGATTAAGCTGTTTTTACTTAAGCATCGAAAAATACCACCAAGGTGTACGAATATTCAATGCTCCACTCTTGATATCCCAGAATCCAGTGGGGACTTCCTTCGTCTTGTAAAACCTGAAAGATTTAAGTGGGCATTGATTTGCAACTTCCTTTGGTGCAACAAGCTCAATCTGCAAATATTTAGTTATAATTGGATTAAAAAGTCAAATATCTGATCTTTAATTTGGTTAAAAAAAAACATATTATAAACTCTCATGAGGCCGTACCTGCTCAGTTTCTTCCAAGTGATCAACCCAGTCATGTATCATAAACTGAATCCATGAAGCTGCTATCATGTTGAATTGCTTTCCTGTGTCTATAAATTTTTTCCGAGCTAGTAGTCTTGTGGCAACGACCATAGGGTCTGGCTTCTTTAGCTACATATATAAAATATAGATTAATCTTGTATTGTTAATTCATTAAAAAAAAAAATTAACGTCTTCTTGAAGAAAATTTATTATTATTATAATTATATTTTTCTGCCTTCTACAATATCTCTTTTACTGGAATATCATTGAATTAAAATTTATAAATCTAAACTCGGGATCATGTAATTAAAAATAATAATTATAATTGTCATTACCATTAATTCTTAGGGGAAATCATGAGGAACACATATATGTGTACGTACCTTATCTTTTTGATTTACTGGGAGAACGTTTCTTCCAAAGAAAGTTCCTTGGCTCCCTGCACCCTCGTTGAAGGGCTCGTTATATTTTCCATCGGCTGTTCTATACGGATAATCTGCAGGGTTATAGCGAACTCCGGTAGGGGATCTCCCAACATTGAACAAGCTGTACTCCTGGTGAAGGTGCCTCCGTACAGATAAATAGAGCAGGCCTAAGAATACAGGCAACCGATGCCATAACCCCAGCTTATCAATGGAGTGCACAATCTGCACGTATAAAACGTAAATATTACTAATATTTATGATGGATTAATAAAATAAAAAATAAAAAATATATATATATAGAGGAGGAGCAGGGTTTTACCAGGAAAAGAAAAGCATCAATAATCGTCATCCTATCAACAGCTTCATGGAAGTCTTGGTGGATGAAACGATGGAGAGATGCACTTGATAATTTTTTTATCAACTCTGTTAGCCGAATCATTTTTACTTCTTTAGAAACTGTGTTAGCTAGCAAGTGAGATCGATCTCCAAACCCACCTTGCCTATTTATTACATGCCTGCCCATGTGATGTCACCGAAAGGGGCGGCTATGATCGATGTACTACCTCCATTCATTTGTGATGATCATTTTAACGACCGTAAGATTTTTTTTGAGAAATCAACGTCATTACATTAAATTTAAAAACTATTTTTCCCATTTAAATTAATTAGTACTTTAAATTTACTCTGGCTTTTATTAGTTATAACATTTTTTAATTTTATATTTAAACAACACTGTTAGATATTTTTCAGAAGGGAAATAATAAATAAAGACTTCTTAGAAACCTTCAAAGTCTTAAGAGTTTTCTCCATAGAAATCGTAACCTTTTTTTTTTTTTTATAATTTAGAGTTGTAAGATTTTAAAAAACTGAGGAACATTTTCCACTCAGAACGGTAGGTAAAGATTAAAAAGTAACAATCAAATCAAATAGAAGGGCGGCTTTCTAAAAAGGATGGCTATATACCTCCGTCATTCATTCACGCACGTTGATGTTGTTGAATTCCACATGAGCCATCTCTGGAATCTTACTTTGTCTAGGGTTTGATCTGGGACGACGTCGCGTAATATCTTGAGTAAAAATATTTTGTTGTGGCAATTAGACTACCATAAATCTCTAAAAATTTTTTTTAATTGCGTTAGCAAGATTGTCCCAATATTAGAAAGTGTGTTATTTTTTTTACTTCTTTTAATAAATTTAGACAGGGTGTTAATTGTTCTTGTAAAAAAAAAAAAACTTAACTTTTTAACATAGTTGAATATTTTCCTTTTGTTTTTGGAACTTCATGTAAGGCCATATTTATTTTTCAGAAAGTAGTTTTTAGAAAATTATTTTTCGAACTTTTCTATATTTATTTGCCATTAAAAAAAGTGGTCAACGGAAAACACTTTCTGGTCAACAAAAAACATTTTCCAGTCAAAGGAAAACACTTTCCGGTCAACGGAAAACACTTTCCAGTCAAAGAAAAATTTAATTTAGTTTCCAGAAAAATGTTTTTCCTTTTGACTGTGTTTGTTTTACAGAAAATGGTTTCCGAAAAAATCACTTTCCAAACTTTCATGTGTTTGTTTGCTATTAGAAAAGTTAGTCAACGGAAAACACTTTCAAGTCAAAGGAAAATTTGGCTTGGTTTTCAAGAAAGTGTTTTCCTGGAAAATTTGGCCGGAAAACACTTTCCGGAAGTTGTGAAAAATTTAGAAATGTCATTATTTGCTGATTATATCAAATTTTATCCTCAAACTTTTGATTGTTATATATATTTTGTTTTGAATATTTATTTTTTAATTTCAACTCTTAAAATTTAATTTTTATATTAACTTTGGTTCTTATTTTTATAATTGCTATTTACTTTTTCCTTATCATTTTTTTATTAAAATTTTTTATCTATCAAATTTTATCATCATTCTTTTGATTGTTACTTATTTTATTTGAAATAATTTATGAAATATTAATTATTATTATTTTAATTTCTTCATCTTTCAATTTTTTTATTTTTTATTTGATTTATGTTATTTTGATTATTATTTATTTTATCTGAGATAATTTATTAAATTATATTTTTTTTCAATTTCATTCTCATTCAACTTTTTAATTTGTAAGATTTGTTCCTCATTATTTTAATAAACTTAAAAAAATAAAAAAATAATAAGTTATTTTCCAGCTCATTTTCCATAACATAATCAAATACTGGAAAATATTTTTCAATTTATTTTTCATTACACTATCAAACATCATAAAATACTTTTCCAGAATTTATTTTTCTAAAATTTACTTTTTTCAAAATTTATTTTTCAAATAAAAATTATTTTTTAACAAACAAACAGATGCTAAAAATAAAATAAGTTTTGAAAAATCATGTCTAAATCTAGAAATTCAGTTGGAGAAAGCAGCCAACATGCCTTCTTATTATGCGTGCATGCTTTAACAATGTTATCTATAAACTCCTCTCAGTATTGGCGCGCCGATTAAAGAATAAAGGTACAAGTTACAGCTTATAATTCCCCACGTAATCTACAGCCATTGATTGGTTGACTCGGTCCATCTTCATCCTTGGAAAATTAAACGAGCTATTTTTCCAGAAGGGCGGGCGAGACTGGTCTGTACTTATCGTTGTTGTTTCTATACTGTTGCAACCATCTATATGTAAACCACACATTACAGCCACCACTGGATTTTAGTGTAGTGGGGCCCGGTGAGTGGCCTTGATTGGCCTCCCTGCCAGCTCAATGCATCTTATCCTGCGCCCCGCGTACCCCCAGTAGTCACCCCTTGATTTGATCCTTTCCCTACCAGATTCATATATGCACAGACAAATGGTTTCCCACCACAATCCTGAGTTTAAGAAAATGTATAATTTTCAAGGGCGATTTTATTTATACTTTATTGATCGTGAGCCAATGATGGGGGACAGGAAACTGCAAGGAATTATGATAGCTAGCTAGCTTCAATTACGCCTTCTGTGAAAACTGAAAAGCCGAAGAGGAGAACATCGCCTTTTTTTTATTATCCTCTTGCCAGTTCAGTTCTCGTGATGACATTTGCGAAACTAGATAGAGCGTGTTTGGCAGTGTGGTTGTCGATGCTTTTTAAATAATTTTTCATGCCAAAATATATGTTAATGATGTTTTTTTATTTTTTAAAAATCATTTTTAACATCAGCACATCAAAACGATTCAAAATATATAAATTATATTCAATTTTAATAAAAAAAATTTAAAATTTTTGGAAACGCAGCCGCAACCGCATTCCCAAAATAGTCATAGTCTACCCCGTCCCCACCCAAAAATAAATTTATAACAGTGGCAATCAAACCACAATACTATCCACCTTTTACTGTGCGTTCGGTAATTAGTCGTAGGATGTTTTTTTAAAAAAGTTGTTATTTGAAAATATTATTTTAATTTTATTTTTTATATTAGTATAATCAAAATATTAAAAAATATTAAATTAATATTTTTTTTCAAATCAATTACATATTAAAAACACATCTAAATATAATTTTAACTATAAAAACCAAAGGTAAATACTCATTGCTGGGGATGAGATAAAGAATATATGCTTAATTCACACTTTGCGGTGAGTTAGATTTTTTTTCAAACAAAAAAAACTATATGCATGAGATTTTTCAACACGTTTTTGTAGTTAAAAAATTTCTATGAAAAAAATATATATAATTAAATAATTCAAGAACTGTCTGTGTTAATAAATGAAGAAAAAATCATAAACAATAATTAAAAATATAACTAAAAAGATTGAGAGATTGATATAAATCAAGATATTTAATCTTACAAGATGAGATATTTACCTGGTTGTATTTGCTAGATTTATTTATTAAAATAATTTTTTATTCAATCAAACGATAATAAAAATGATGTATATAGCTTTGGGGAGACTCGTCTTTCCCTTAGAGATTGGTGCATATTTTGTACATGTTTTTTTGGGTTGATCAAGCCATCATAGTTGTCCAAACTTGTTTTCATGAAAATATAATCTTCAAGGAGTCAAATGTTCAATATGCATTTGGACAAGGGAAAAACTCTTTACTGATGGGGGCTACAGACATTCCCCAGTGTACGCTCTTGCATATATTATCTCTTAGTTTTTTATTTGTTGGGCTCTTGAGAGCCATTAAGCTTGGTGAAAATGATGGTTACAATGATCAGTGTTCGTCCTATAGTAACTAAAGAAGTACATTTATAGTATTTACTTTGTGCATGGGTGTGGCAACAATCCCTTGAGAGACTTCCATGAATATTATTCTTACTAGTCTCCTCTCGGTAATGGAATCATTTACGGGCTCCTTGTGCATCCAGTGGTCATGGCGTTAAGGCATTGTGTGTTGTTAAGAGTGTTAAAACTTATTAGGGTGGCAATGTCTGATTTTTTCCTCGGTTGCCAGCACGACCTGGGTAAGAATTTGCACCTAACAAGTGAGTTGTTGAAGCTCTTGTTGGGTAGGTGTGTTCGAGGCAACAAGTTGATTTGTCCCATGTCTTAGCCCTGGTGGGCATTGGTTGTGTTCCATAAAATGCCCTGAAAATACTAAAAATAAGTTTTATGAAGAAATTAATGGCTTTTAATCAGCTTTTCCATAGACGACGACGCTGATGATGTCCCAAAAATATAAATAGCTTAAGAATAAAGCTCCTGAATTGGATAATTGGTTAATTAATTGATCCTAGCAATCTTACCCATTCTTTCTAACCAAGGTGCAGTTGCTAGCATGCATTTGGTGCTTGGTAAGCCAAGATGACTTGTAGCTAATACTTACAAAAAATCCTTTCTGGTAGAGGTGAGGACTCCTCAATACTTATACAAAGTATCTTTTTAGAGAGAAAAAAATATAATAATATTCTAGAGAGAGATGCTCTGAAAATATATGTGCAGTGGAGAATGAAGATTGTAGACCTTTATTCTGAAGATCTCATGGTGTATTTATACCCCATGAGCTTTATCCTTTTATGGAGAAAAAAAGATTGAAATGTAACTTCATCTTTTTGATATTTTGAATTGCATTGTGAGTTGCATTTCGCTTATTTTTTCCAGCTAAAAAATAAAGAAATAATGAGCCATAATAGATTTAAACCCACTCGGGGCTAGGCTTGACACATTGCCAAGCCCATTTGAGGGCTGAGTCTAGTTAGCACCAGACTCAGCACGCCTCCACTCGAACGTGTTTGGTGTTGGCGCATGCCAACCCAATACACTTGAGAATTCTGGAAAATTTACACTTTTATGTTTTTCTTGATCCGATATTTATTGGTAAAGATATATTAAGATATATCTGATATTTAATTAAAATTGTGATTGAAATTATTATTGAATAAACACTCGTTCAAAGATGATTAGTTAAAATTATTTTTAAAAGTGATGTTGCAAGTAAAATGATTAAAAAGACTTATATTAATTTCTTATTTTTTAATTACATTATTATACATTGAATTATTAACACATTATAAATACAACGAGGCAACATTAAAAAATTATTTTTATTATCCTATTAAATTATCGGTTATTTACTTCATGTTTGTCTATAGAGAACATCAAGCCATAATTTGAAGCTAAAAAATAAGATGGAAAGAAAATGTTTAAACACATGTAGATCTATGGAAACATTGCCTAATCAAACTTAACTCGAACTCACCCAAGGAGTTGCTGGCATCAAGAAAACATGAAGATTTGGCTATGAGTCCACTCGAACTCACCCAAGGAGTTGTTGGCATCAAGAAAACATGAAGATTTGGCTATGAGGACTCTCCAAACTATGCAGGGACGACTTGTATAGATTTGATGGAGTGTTTCTTGTAGGCAAAACCAGACTTTTGTGAAACAAATGCACGCTGGGGTGTCTCTCTCTTTTTTGTGGTTCAAGAGCAACTGCAAAGGTTAAAATGATCAGGTATTTTTAACGATACAAAGATAAAAAATAAAAAATAAAATAAAATAGTAAGGTGGTTCAGATTTTTATGGTTCAAGAAAAGCACCTAAAAATAGCTTTATAATTTATGAGGTTTCACCTCATTTAATGATAGGATCCACAAAATATGGTTGGGGTAAAAAGCTAACGCCACCTCAATCCTAAACAACCACGTAACGGTATAAATTGTCCGTGAACGAAAGCTAACGCCACCGTGAACATGTTTGGGAAGTGAATCGTATTTTTAAAAAATTTAATTTTGTTTTGTTAAAATTTAATATGATTTGTATGTTTTGGATCGTTTTAATGTACTGGTGTTAAAAATAATTTTAAAAAAATAAAAAAAATCATTAGCATATATTTTGATATAAAAAATTATTTAAAAAACAATTATTATCACACTATCAAACACCCGAAATTCAAAATGGAAGACCGATCAGCTAGATTATTAGAGTGTGTTTGGTATTGCGGTAACTGTTGTGGTTTGAAAAAAATTGTTTTATAAAAAAGTACTTTTAGTTGAAGTTGGTTTAAAAAAATAGGTGTTTGGTTAAAACTGTGGTTGAAATTGAGGTTGAACAAAAAATAGTTTAATGTGTTTGGTTAAAAAATTGCTTTTCAAATTTTAGGTTATAAAATAATTAATATATATATATATATATATTAATGGTTTTTAATTTAAATATTGTAAATTTAACTATTGCTATTACTTCATGAAATAAATAATACTTTATATAAAATATTTTTTATTGTTCAATTAAACTATCTACAATTTCATCACGTATGAAATACATTCGACAACGCTATAGTTTTCTTGGTTTTTTAAGCGCGCAACAACATCAGGTAAAATATAATCATGAACAAAATTGAAATTGCGATCAAATTTTGCAAATGCTATGTCAT
>Ga0325411_1004457_pt1 | contig 15710 bp, 14 predicted proteins | sample PopdelMetagenome_13_FD_206181 | JGI IMG/M metagenome (GOLD analysis project Ga0325411, IMG submission 206181) | Populus deltoides microbial communities from Bellville, Georgia, United States - Xylem-PdIQD-R4 | ecosystem: Host-associated > Plants > Phyllosphere > Stem > Wood/Secondary xylem... | reverse complement strand
AATTTTTTTATAAAAAAATATTAAATTAATATTTTTAAATATTTTTATATGATTTTAATATATCAATATAAAAAATAAATATAAAATCTTTTTTATTCTTTGTTTGGCTTGATCTCTTTCCTCTTTTCTTAGTTTCCTTTTCTCTAGAGTGAAAACTACGTATTTATCATAAAAATTATCATAAAAATATTATATTCTTAACTTAAAAAAGAGAGAACTTGTATATTCAATTTGTAATGGAAATTAAATTTATAATAATAAATAAATATATAAATATTAAAAAATAATTCTAATCTTCTTCTTATTTTAAAAAGTATTTTTATATAAAAGAAAAAATATATTATTTATGTTTTTTTTTTCATTTTTCAAACTCAATATAAATTTAAAAAACTAATTTCGAAGAAATATTTTATTTAATTACGATGTTTCAGTTTTTCTTATCCCACTCCATGTTTTATAATTTTTTTAAAATAATATATATTTTTTATTTTTTAAAATTTATTTTTAATATCATTTTATTATAACAATACAAAAATACTAAAACAAATTAATTTAAAATAAAGAAATCTCTCCTTCAAGATCTCGTGCTGCGCCTCTGTCTTTGCACTGCTATTTTTTCAAAAACCCCAACTTTTACAAGTATTGTTAATAAATAGTAGCAGAGCTGCCACTATGAAAAGATTCATTCTTTCTTTGTTTGGCTTCTAAAACAAAACTCAGTACGGTAACGCAAAGGCAAGCTTTCTTTCCCTTGTGCTTCTGATTCTTTGATTTACTATTAATTAAGCTAAGAAATTAAGCTTTTTTATTATTTTTTTTTAAAAGAAAGAAAATTAGATGGGTTTGTCAAGTTATGATATAGAAACATACATTTGTATTTTGTGGGATGGTTTGACATCAAGTCTTGTTTTCTTTTGGGAATTTTATTAATTTAGGGCAAAATCAAGTAGCAGTAGTTATTCCATGAATTAGCTTTGTTGAGAAAAATGGAGTAAAAGTCTACTTTTGTCTTGAATTTTATTAATTTATATTTCGTTTTCAATTCGGGAATTACGTGAGGTTTAAGGAATGATTAACTTAATTAATTGAGTTTGTGATATCCTGGAAATTATGAGAAGAATTCAAGGTTTTGATTATGTGTGACTGTGATCTTTATGCATGTACACCTTGTTCTATGTTGTAGAAACATGCTCTATTTTTGGGTTTGACAAGGACTCTGGCATGTGAGAGTGATTTGCACAAAGAGTGGTGAAAGGCGGAATGTAATAAGACAGACATAAGCACAAGAAAAGTGGAATGTTGAAGGAGGGAGAAAGATTGCTAGAAGGGCTGTGGGGGGAAGTGAGGGAGCTAAGCCTGGGAAACAGAATACAACGGCTAGACTCGGCCCCGACCCCACTCCAATTCCTAAGAGACTTTGTATCCCCTAACAAGCCTTGCATCATTTCTAATGCCATCTCCCACTGGCCTGCTCTCACCCGTTGGCCTAGTCTCTCTTACCTCTCTTCCACGCTTTCCAATTCCATCGTCTCCCTTCACCTCACCCCAGATGGCCGTGCCGATTCCCTTGTTCCCCTAGAAAACCCTAAAAAAGAAGAAATATGCTTCGCCTCTGCTCATGTGGAGCGTGTTCCTTTCCCTTGTGCACTTGATCTTGTTCTGAATCCAGAAAGAAAAAATCTGGTGGCATACCTGCAGCAGCAGAATGACTGCTTCCGGGAAGAATACTCGGCATTGGCTTCGGACTGCGATGCCCACATCCCATGGGCGACTGAGGCACTGGGAGGCTACCTTCCGGAGGCGGTGAATCTGTGGATTGGAAACCATTTATCTGAAACTTCATTCCACAAGGACCATTATGAGAATCTGTATGCTGTTGTTTCGGGGGAGAAGCAATTCTTGCTACTTCCTCCTACTGACATGCACCGCATGTACATTCAAGATTTCCCAGCTGCTCAGTATTCTTATTCCAGTGACAGTGGAGAATTTAGATTGGAGTTGGAGAAGCCATTGAGATATGTGCCATGGTGCAGCGTGAATCCTTATCCATCTCCAGAGACCAAGGAGATTGAAATGTCTAAATTTCCTCTGTATTTCAATGGTCCGACACCCTTTCATTGTACTGTCAAGGCTGGCGAGATTCTCTACTTGTAAGAAAGATTTCATTTACTTGTTCAATTTGCTTCACTTACATTATTTTGTATCATACCATTATTAGAAAAAATTACTTTGATATACATTTCATACAAGTGAATGTTTTGGGTGATTTTTAGAGCGAAACGTGGCACGGCTATCGTGTTGCATGATAACCCATCATAATATCGAGGTTAATCTCGTGAAGTTGATGCAGGCCAAGTATGTGGTTTCATCATGTTCGACAGAGTCCAGATGACAATGGATGCACTATTGCCATAAACTATTGTAAGAATCAAGTATTTCTTGGCTCTTTTTTTTTTCTTGTTAAATTTCACACAATGCTAACATACAAGGATGCGTGGCAGGGTATGATATGCAGTTCGACATCAAGTATGCTTATTTCAATTTCTTGCAATCAATTCATCATGGGTCAAGATTGATGAATTGCGATGCATCCAAGTGCACCTTAAGTGATGAACTATGTATTGATGCTAGTGAATTGGAAGCCAATCAAGAAGATACTAAAGACGGATAAGCTTTGATTTGTTTAATGTGGTGGGTGGTTTGGTCATCCAATCCATTTATGAATGAACTCACCAAGCAGAATATGCAGAGAAAATCACAACAAAAGACATTTGCGCTGTCTCTGTCACATGCTAACATTGTCACTATTGATTCTTGCAACTTCGATCCTTGGTGGCTGCTTATAATCATTTTCTGGTGTTGTCATCTACAAGCTTCAACGAAGAAAATATAGAAACATCACGAAATGTTATCATCTTCTTCTTCTTTGATACAAAAAAAATCTTCCTTTTTTCAGGAACCATTGTGATTACAAAAACCCATGTACATTCAAAAATTGATGAGAATGTGATCAACAAACAAAAGTATTGCAAAAGTAGAAATCACTGTCACATCTCACCCACCCCTTGGAAGCAAAACAAGCTCTATATAAGCAAATAAATCAATAAATGAAAAATGAAATCAAAGGCACCTTTCGGCTGATTCCGTTTGTGTTTCCTGCAATAAAAAGTGGAAATCTGATCTTTGACGGAGCAGCGGTGGAGGATCCATGTTAGATAGACGAATTGCACTCAAGGATCCGAATATCTCTTCCATTGAGAAAGGTATGCTGAAACCAAACCAAATGATTAGTATTTAAACAATGAAGATTAGTAGTAATGAGAAGATAAAAATTGTCACTCTTCATCATACATACCTTGAATCAACATCGAGTAAGAATGTATTATTAGGCATTTTTATTGAATCTGCTGCCATCAGTGTTCTCATCTTGCTAATCACCTACACAACATTTTTAATTTTTCTTAATGAAGCCCACTTCCAAATAAAGAATAAACCAGTAAAAGAGAGAGTTCTTTGCTTACATCTGAAGATAATCCCTGAGTTCCATATTTGTCATCCCAGAACATGGTCCCAATGCGATATATTTGTGGAATGCTCAACATCTATCAAAAGAAAATCAACAAATTATATCATACCACAGTTCTAATTCTGTTATTTACTACGTGCAAACTTACTTACCGGGCAGAGTTCATTTGTGATCTCTTCTAAAGATTTTTGAGCCTTTTGATGCGAGACCTACATGCATATATTAGTAAAACAAATCATTAGTTAGTTTAAATCAAATGCACTATTCTGGAAAGAAATAAAGGCCTTTTCGGATTGCTAGAAGATGTACCAGAAACTCAACAGCTTGCCTTATGTGTCTGAGTTCATCCCATGATGATCCTGCAAACTATGGAATAAATAACAAGATGTTAGAGTTATTGTCTTTTTTTCTGCGTTGCTAATTATATATTAATTGTTCTTTTGCTTACCTGATCTGATGCTTTACGACACCACTGTTCCAATTCCTGCAAACCGGCCTTTACATATTCTCCATTGCTAAACGAGCAGCATTCACGACGAAGCAATAAGCTGCCAGGTCAACCATATGGATAGAGTTTTAGCATAGAATGAGAACATATAGTTAAACACATGACAAATAAATAAAAGAAAAGTTCTTCTTACCTGTTAAAAAGTTGTACATTTATGAATGAGAAAACCTGACTAAAGATTTTCCTCATGAACACTGGAGGGACCTGAAAATTTCCAAACGTTAGGCGATAAACACTTCCTTTGCCAATCTCTGCACTTAGACCTTAAGTCTGAAAAACCTATTAGAAAGGAGGTTTGTTCTTACATGGTTCTCTGACATTATGCCCAATGTATGATCTAGCTTATTGACAATGCTTTGCCAGTGTATATTTGATGATTGCTGTTTGGCAACAATACTGGAATGGATATTTTTGGATGACCCTCTTATTGATCTTGGAGCCTGTTCATTCAAGTAAACATGATATTTCCATTAAATGATTCAGCTCTTACTTTGTGATGTGATTCACTCTTATTCAATATGCTTACTTGGATGCACAAATTCAGAAATGGACCAATCTCTTTCTTTACACTGTCTCTGATCAGCCCATATATTTTCTCAACGTATGCAGTCAGATGTTGCTTAAATAGCAGTGCTGGGTACTTAGCTTCCACTTTTAATTGTTCATTTCCTTTTCCCACCATTCCACTGTAACCACTTGACATTCCCATGCCAACTGAAGATGAATGGAATCCCTGATATTGCATGTTCGAGTATTACGATTTTGTCATTGAATTAGATGTTACTAAAGAATTAACTTGATAGAACTTACCAGCGCCATTCTACCAAATAAGGTAGCTGGCGAGTTTCGGTTACGCCATGAAGATACATTCTTTGTATTGCTTGCTTTAAGAGTATTTTGAAGCAGATACAAAAGGGTAGAAGTACTTGATAGCCAGTATGCTAGATCAGTGATGTTGTCTTGACTCTTCAATAGCACAACATGGAAAATCAGTATCACAATTAACTGATAGTACTTTAATTTCCTTGTATATGGTTAATATGCTTCAATTGGTTGAAGAATGCTACCTCTATTGATGATCGGATTGTGTGAATAATCTTGTCAAAAATAGTTGCCTTCTCTGCTTCAAAGGATCTCCACTGAAGAAGTGTTTTATACGCAACACAAGCAGCGACAGGTCTGGTCTCGTCAAACCGCTTATCTTCCATAAGACACTTGATAAGTACATCATGGTTTTCCTGTTCATAGAGAAGAAATATCAGAATGTTCTTTCCAGCAATTACACAATCGAAGCGCGATGCTCTTTGGACTTTTTTTCTGGGTATTTGCAAGAATTCAGCATCCAGCTGGCTACCTGCTGTTTGTCTGTTAGGGATCTTTGTGTCGTTAAGAGGGAGATGGGAGGCCCAGATTCCTGGAAACAAAATTTATCATTAGGTCTGGGATGAATTCATGAAGTATCTATTTTCTTCTGGAAATGTGTTCATGGAAGGTGTGGCCATACCTTTGTCATTTGAGACTCTTCTTCTCTTTGATGACCATGACCATTCTCAAAACTCTAAATCATTATACAAGGTTAAATGACAAACTATGCGATAACTTCTATCTAAGGAAAAGGACAATCTTAGAAAAGATACCTTGACCCGAGGCAGAATTATTTCAGGAGTCATCTGTTCTAGAATTGCTGGTTGTTTGCGGAGGAGTTCATTCTCTGACTCCAGCTCTGCAATCATGCTCTTGAGGCTGGATAAAAGGATAAGAAGCTTTCATATTTGTATGAGAATAAGTAGTTTGATATTTGGGCTACGGGACTTTTCAGAAAGTTCATGGTGAATTGACATGCTGTATAACCAGTTCAACTTGACCAACAGAACTGAATCAATTTCTAGTACCGAATCAAATTTCCAGGACCTCTTGCTAAATAATCTACAACATGCCATGTTTCCATGATTTGTTTAATTGTATGATGTTATGTTATAGAACCTTTTCTTCCATGTACAATTAGATCCAATATTACACACTCGTGCAGATATCCCTTTCCTCACTCATCAATTGTACTGTCAGCCGAACTCTGTTGCATCTCATCATGAGTTTTCCCTTCCAGCTAATTTGTATGGGAGAGAAACGAAGAGAGTGGGGAAAAGATGAATTCTCCCGGTTTAATCATGTGACTGAGCCTTACATTTTTAATTCTTCAGAGAGACCCTCATTTTCTGATGCATCCAAAGCCTGCTGTCGTAAAACCTGATTCTCTGATTCCAGGTTGGACAGATTTAATTCCAATCTGAAAATCATAAAGAGTTAGTACACCCTGGATAATGATCATAGAGGTGCTTGTGTAACAAAGCCATGGAGGAATACCTTTCAATGGTATCTTGAAGTGTCATCGTTTTCAGGTGTGATTCTTCAGCTTCTTTAGTTCTTGCCTTGCTTTCTTTCTCTAGTTCAGAACACTTATTCTCGAATTCCTCCATCTTCTTCTTCAGCTCACTTAGCTCATTCTACGCGTTCAGAATAAAAATTATATCATCCATTTAAAGAACATTAGAATTATGTGTGCACTCGTCTGTGTATATTATCATATGTGTAACGAGCTTCCTCTCTGTAAATTTTTAAGTACGGAGATTCATGCCTCTCCTTCTGTAAAATTCTGTCATGCGGTTATCAAATCATTTACATCTTAATCCATATTTATCATTCACGGTGCAATAATAAGATTGCATCTGCGTTGTTAATGCATGCTAGATTCTGACCTGGAGCTTCTATCACCTGTAGCAAAACAAAGAGAAAACTTGCTTGGCATATTTCCAGCACAGTGACTTGTTGGCTCACAGTGAAAATAGATTGTTAAGAATTCTTGGTCTCAACCCTAGTTAATTATTTATGATGACGTATAAAGCTACAACTTATGTCAAATTTGTCAATCGAAGCAACATAATGTAATGCGTTGATACTGCTATGTGATGTTAGGTAGTTGAACTGTGTCAGAAGTTACCTCTAGTTCATCATTCTGATTCTTGAGTAACTCCAGCTTGGTGTTGTCCACAACCGGCACCTCTTTAATGACCGGTGGAGCTTGTTCTATAGCTAGCTTTGCCTCTTCTTTCTCCCGGATTATTGCGGCATGGGCTTCATCTAGCTGGCCTTGCATTTCATGTAATGAACTTTGCAGTTCTACAATTTCTTGCCCTTTAGCTTCTTCCAGATCAAGCTACACGCACAAAAAATTAAAAAAAAAAAAAAAACAAAAATGTCATGAACATTTTTAGCAAATTTCTTGACAACCTTACATTCTTAACTAGAGTTTAAAGTTTTTGGCTCAGGGCATTTTGGGGGAGTAACTGACTGTTTAGACAAATGATTGTGGAATCAACATATGCAAGGATGCATGTAGGATGCGTTCAATTTGTAGGTGATAATTTTCCTGCACTTTAAGTGAAATGCTATTTAAATTTGTTGATGAGTAGTGTTCATTTCTAAATTTAATGGTGCTTATGTTAAACAAAAAAATCGCATTTCATTTTTGTTGCACGATAAAACTATTACTCTCCTAATATTCACACTTTTTTGGCACTTTAACGTAAAATATACCCTCAAGTGCTTTTCAAATTCTAGTCGCCATGTTAGCTCTTCAACACGCTTCTCTAGCTTGTCCTTGGCTTCTTTAAGTGCCCCTGTTTCTCTTGCAGCCTGCATCAGTATATTTTTATTTCTATTGTGAAAACACCGACTGTAATTATAGTGCAATAGAATAGTTGAATGTCGAAAAATGGTAGAGAATTGCAGTTAAACTGCTACAGATAGTTAGCTCACCATCCTGAGCTTTCTAAGCTCCTTCCTGGCTGTCCTTGCTCTCCAAAGACATTGCAATGCTAGAGTTGCAATCTTATGCTGTTTATACGAGGAAAGAGAACGATATCTTCTCCAGCGAGTCTATAAAAATAAAGATATGATAGATAGGAAAATTATCAGTCAGAAATTGTTCATCTAAATGTTTTGGCATTGCTTATTCTTGTGCATGTAGTAAGAAAGAAAAAAAATCCGAACAAATTCCATTTCCCCCCATGTTTATCTGATCTCATGTTTACTCCTCTGTTGGCATTATATTTTCTTAATTTTCAGCTCTTCATTTTATTCTATTTCTAGTCACATACTTCTTGATCCCCTGTGATTTACAAGTTCTGTTAGCAGCTCATCCTGAGAGTGCGTCACCTGAATTATAATTGCAGCCTTGGTTCTTCTTCTGTATCTGTATTCATTACGTGCTGCCATTGCTCGCATTCCAGTTTGGATAACTATTGTTGATGCTTGCAAGTTAGTGTAAAATGTTCTTGCTCCATGAGCACGGACATTCTTTTGTATACGGATAGAAGCTGCTTCCTTCCTCATCTGTTCATATAGCTTACGTGCAAGTTGTGCTGCACAAGAGGCAAGACAAATAGAGAATTTTTATCTTCCGACTTCTATTCTTTATAGGCAAGGACTTCAAATGGTGGTCTGGCTCATTTTCAGTTGGGATCAAGTCATGGACACAAAATCTGACTTTTCTATAGAAAATCATAAAGAATTCGACCAACTGAAGCACAACTATTTTAGAATGGCATGATTCTGTTGCCCAAAGATAACATGCAACACTAATTAACCATTCCTTATCAGTGCAAGTTACTTCAGTCGGATGGTCTGTTTGCCTTCTTGTTTTATAGGGAAAGATATAATTACTTGGGGAAAGAGAGCTTACCTCTCCAGAGTTTCTGCAAATGAATTGTAGCCCTCCTTAGGGTAATGAACTCTTTTCTGGTCAGATATGTCCGGATTTGTCTCTGGATACGCCTGACAGCATTAGCCAAAACTTCAGCTCTTCGTGCATCCAACTCAGCCATCTGCCCAGCTCTGAGGAACACCTTTGTCTTCCCAATCTAAACGAAGCATTCAGGGGGTGAATGTTACAATAGCACATCATATTTTGTTTTTTACTTGTTACATAGTTTATGAACATTGCTCTTTTTTTTAATATATATATATATCGTGATCAAACATACCTGATAGCCCGTTAAACCCATCCTGTCCAAGATGGCAACACATGCTGATTTTTCATCAGATCTGCCCAGAAGAAACAGAGAATGTTATGGTTGGACTATTATGAAGTTCAAGTTACTTTAGGTGTTGGAGAATAGTTAGTGAGGAACAGCTGAGTAGATATTCTAACTCAGCTGTCACCAACTGCAGTCAGCTTCTGTTAGATAAGATACAATCTCTGCTCAAAATGATTTTTGTAGCTAAACAGTTCATTACTCTCATTCCAGCCCTGACTTTGAGACTTCTGTGCCACAAATGCTTTATGCCAAATGACAAGTAACTGCACCAGAATTCATACCCATCTAGAACATCAGGAGCCAACATTCCAAAACGATCAAGGAACTCATCAAATGTTCTTTTGGTTGGATAACCAGCACAACTTATCCTAATTGCCTCTAGTACTCCCTGTTGTAAAATCCATTAGAATAATCATTATCAATCGGAGAAACTTGATAAATAGTTAGGAAACAAATGTTTTTCCCCATCAGAAAAGTGAGAATCAAAGCTACATGTTTTCAAGAAGGAACGAAGTGAATTTATCTTACCCCACATCTCAGTTGGTTTAAGACATTGATGTTCTCAAAGATTCCAGGCTTTAGTACTGTATTTGGCTTTACACATCTTATGTAATGCGGTTCTGTTGTATTCAATGTCTCCATTAAAGCTTGTAATTGTTGCTGGATGCTCATTTTAAGCTAAGTGTCAGTCACGGTCTGAATTATTTTCTGTATCATACAGGATGCTGCAATTTCATGCGGACAAGCTTACCTTGAAGCGGGTACCAATTGAAGAGAACTTGGATTGCTTAGATGTCTCCTCAGGTAGTGGAGGGAAAAGGTTAGCAACAAAAGGACACCTGGAAGCATCTAATAGAGCTTGATGTTCTGCTACTACATAATCTTTATTTTTATCAAGAAACTGATCTGCTTGGTAAGTAACCTGCTCACAGAATGGCTCAATGATTAGAAACCTACAAATATACCTCATTTAGCCGGGTGTTCAAGAATAAGATCTGAACACATTGCTTACATCTCCCGCATAATGATTGATTGTGAAGTCTGTTCGAGCAAGTTTCGGCTTGCTGAAGCGTTTGTGAGCTTTATATGTCTGGTACATCTTCTGTGCAAATGTCTCATGAGTTGACTTGGGAAACATGCTGCATTACAGAGACGTTCACGCTTACATCTAATGATTTCAGCTTTTATTTGTTGCTCTTTTCCCTTTTGATCTCTTTAATATAGGAGATGGGTCTAAAATTAAAGGATTTACACTTCCTTTTTCTTTAGATCAGGTATACAGACGTTTAAAAAGAAATGTTCTACTTGCTTTCATAACATTCACCTACATTTCTGTAGCTTTTTACTTCAAGCTTTTTATGACATCGCTTACAATCACATAGTTTCCTCGCTCTGTTTTCCATTAATATTAGGGGTGAATAAAAAAAAATCAAAAAACTGATTAAACCAGAAAAATTAAAAATAAATAATTAAAAAAACCGAATTATAAAAAAAAAATCGATTAGAATATTTAAAAAACTAACTGATCGGTTCGGTATCGGTTTAATAAGCCTGAAACCAAAAAACTCAACCGAACTGAGCCAAACCGAACAAAACCGAGCCGAATCAAAAAAACCGAGCCAAACCAGAAAAAAACTGAGCTAAACCGAAATCAAACCCATTGAAAATTACAAAAAAGACCCCAAAAAACAATATAATTTTTTGTTTTTAATATAAAATAACCGAACCGAACTGAAAATGAATCGATTGAGTATTGGTTTTTGTCCTAAAATAACCGAACCAAACCGAAACCGGTCGGTTTGAACCAGTTTTGGTTTTTTTAATTCAATTTAATTATTTTTTTAGATAAAAACTAAAAAAAAAAAAAATCACCCCTAATTAATATTACATAACGTCCACAATTTTAACTGCCTTGGGTCACAGGAGCTTCACTGGCATATAATTCCTTGAACTTTAAGTAGTTTCATATAAAATATATTATTTTTTGATTTGTGATAGTGTTATAGAAAATAAATTAAAAAATATTTTTTAGTGTTTGGTCATAGAAATGAGTTGGAAAATAACTTAATTTTTTTAAAAAGTTTATTAATAAAACAAAGACCAAATCTGACAAATAAAAAAAATTAAAAGAGGATGAAGTTAAAAAAAATCTAATTTCATAAACCATTTCAAATAAAATAAATTGCAATAAAAAATAGATACCAAATGAATCAGATAAAAAATTTGAAAGATGATGAAATTTTTTAAAAATTCAATTTCAAAAATTATTTCAAATAAAATAAATAGAAATCAAAAGAATAAAGATCAAATCTGATATATAAAAGATTTCAATTAAGAAAATGATAAGAGAAAAACAAATAATAATAAAAAAAGAATCAAAGTTTATATAAAAATTAAATTCTAAGAGAAAAATTAAAGAAAAAAGATATATTACAATCAATAGATTAAAAACCAAATTTAATATAATTAATAATTAACAAGATATTTTTGAGTTTTTCACAGCTTTTTAAAAAAATATTTTTTACTCAAGATAAAAGGAAAATACTTTCCTCAAACTAATTCAAAATTTTTTTGATTGAAAAATAATTTTTATTGACCAATTTTTTTAATAATAAATAAACATAAAAAAATTTTAAAAATTATTTTTCATGAAAAAAAATAGTGGTAAATAATTTCACAACCAGATTAGGGCATATCCTTTTCAATACAGAAGGCTATCACATACCAGGCTTCATCAAGAAGGGCTATTATACCTCCTGGTTTCTGCAGGCAAGGACATAAAAACAGTGTTAATTTTTCATGAATAGAATATTTTACTTTGAAATGCAACACTCGTACCTTCTCAATAAGATCCAAAACATCCTGGTTGTCTACGAACTCTACATAGCTCCAGTTTATTTCCTCCCTCGTATACTCTTCTTGCTCCATCTTGAATACATGCTGTGGATAGAGATCCATGTGTGCATAAGAAGAAGAAGAAGAAGAAGCTTATAAAGATGGTCGAACCATGCAAAGGAATCTTATCCCTACCTGGTTAAAATGTTGTTGTAACTTCTCATTCGTTAGGTTGATACATAGCTGCTCAAAACTACAATATTTATTACATGATTAGATGTTCCTGTTAAAATAATTATTTGAAAATAACTCCATATATAGTTTCCTACGTGCCTGTTGATCTTGAAGCTTTCAAAGCCATAAATATCAAGGACTCCGATTATACTTGTTGCAGTAGGATCTTGACCAATTGAACTGTTGATCTTATCCACAATCCTGAAACATTCAATTGACTCTTTTTTTGTTAATTTGTTATTTTGATGGGATAAAAATTGATTCCAAATGCATAATTGAGAAACTGGAATAATGTTAGAGAACTATCATTTGAACAGTTTTTTCGCAGAAACCATATTCCGGAGGAAACATTATCTATGTCCAGGATTTGGATGAAGTACATATATAGATGCAAAACATCCTGAACAAATTATAAAATGCACTTCTGCTACTGCTGGCATTGTAGTGTCGAGAATAAAGTTACTGGTCAGATGAACGAGTTTGATTTTCTTACCAATCAAACAGCCTTGAGTACACAGTCTTGGCCATGGCATCACGACTTAAGACGGCTGAAGCTGGGTCCAGAGGTTTTGTAATGTTACCATCTGGAGTCACTATGACGCGCTTGCAAAGTGAGTCTTCCAGTGCCTTCTCATCACACCTAAATTAAAGCATTTAATTTGTTAGATAACAAAGTGGCATCACTAGATATTACAGCAGTATTTTTATTTTTATTTTGGCTGTACAATAAGTCATAGTTCTAACATCAGTAGCTCCGCTGCTGTTCGAAGATGGTAGTGTGATTTATCATCCTTAAGTTTAGAAGAATCAACTTCCTTCCCTTTGACAAAGTTGATGTTTCCGAGATGGAGGATTGCAGCTACTATGCGGAATATTGCATCCTGCAAAAGAGGAACCTCCCTTTTTCAATCTGGAATGTGTATCTCTACACTAAATTGCCAGATATAAATTACCCGTTAAACCATCCGTATGAATGGGAAGAGTACATACCTGTTCATCCTGGCTGATCCCGACAATATCCATTGCATTTCTGGTTTCCAAATACTCCCTTGCATCATCTACGTTTGCTACTTCGTAACAGTTTGTTTGGTTCAAATAATGGAAAGTTCTTGGGTCCCCTAACTTGAATCTCTCGACATCCTGAAAGGGAACATCAGTCAGATAGCTTTTCCTGAAGGGCCAGGCCAACAATTCTTGCATGGTTGTCAGGAAATCACCTCTGGTGGTGCTGCGCAGAGCATGTAAAAACAATGGTAGTTTCTCTCCGGGTCAGAGACTTGGCAAACACGTGATCTTTCAAGAAGGTAAGTACGAACTGCAGCTCCAGATATCTTCCCATTCTTATCAAATTGTATCTCAACAAACTTTCCAAATCGACTGATTGACCACCCAATTTTTTATGAGTTAAACACAAAATTTTAGAAGAAAGTAGAACGTAGATAAAGCATCTAAATTTCACCTCGAATTGTTGTTTTTGACAGTTTTTGCATTCCCAAATGCTTCCAATACTGGATTGGACTGAAGTGGAAATCAGTATGACTCTTCACTCAATCAGTTCAGTAGTTGAATCATCCAAAAGGCAAGATGCTGTCATAGTTTTCAACTTACCTCCAAAACTTGTTGTTCCACTGTTCTTCCTTCATTACCCGCGGATCTCCCCCCCATGAAGGCAAGGTATCTCATGAGCATCTTTGTTGTCTCTGTTTTACCAGCTCCACTCTCCCCACTTACTAAAATGGACTGGCTTCCCTGATCGTTTATCATTGCTCTGATGTTTCAAGTGATGATATTAGGTGTTTATATATATATATATATATATATATATATATATATATTAGTTACAAAATATGTTATATTCAGCCCATGCATGTTAATCAATTGACATGAATTGGTGCTACCAGATTAAACTTGTTTTTTTTTTTGCTCTATCAGTATACCTGTAACAAGTGTCTGCCACAGCAAAAAGGTGTGGACTTAGCTCTCCAAAAGCAGCTCCTTTGTACTGCTCCATCATGTGAATGTTGTATAAATGCGGTAGTCTCCGGAAAGGATTCACCGCTATTAGAATGTTCCCAGTGTAAGTCTGTTTATTTCAGCACTGCTCATCAGTATGCTGCTTTTTACTTGAATCTATATTCTGTAGTTTCAAGACTAATTCATAAAAATAATAATTATGGTGGCATCAGTTATATCAATTAATGTTGGCTCACATATATCTCATTGAGTGCAAACCGGCAAGCAAGGTTATACAAGACTCCTGGTTCATGGAGATATGCTAATTTCGTCATGTCATCGACTCCTGCTGGTGGAGCCTCTGTGTCTTTTGGATATATACTTGAAATATCAGCAACTACCTGGAGTTGAGGTAAGAATCAACAATGAATTCATGTTAATACCAATCAACACTTCGAACTTCATCTAGTTAATTAGTTCATATCCTGTAGGCTGGTCTCTTAGAAGAAAGCTCAAAACATAACAATGTAGCATAAATACTTGAACAATTCCAGACTCAGGAAAGTTTAACTAATGAAAGAGTGATATTGTATGAGTGATATATAAGCTTGTCTCCTTTCCTTATTGCAACAGCTAGCATATGTTATAACAGTTGTCTCATTGTCATAAGAAAACTTCAATCTAAAGTTAAACATCAGTCGATGGCCTATGTATACAAGTATTCATTTCGAATCATGTAGACATTAAAAGTATATATCATGCATTAAAGTTTCGTGATGTGCTGGATTGCTAGCAGAGTCAGATGTGTCCAAGATATTCAATAGGAGTAGTTAGCACACATGTACGGTCACTAATGGATCTCTTGTCATTCTTTGGATCCTGAATCTCAAAGATATTTAGTTTTGCAACTATATCAGTAGAAAATCCTTGTATTAGAATATAGATGGTTTCAAACTCAGAGTCCATATTTACATGATCTGAACTAGTATGGAAGAGATTGGATGATACAAGTTAACAGAAAGAAGTCTTACAGTTTTCCCATTTGTGATGATTATGGTGGCGTCTCTGCCCTTGATTCCTGTAACTTCACCATCCATCCATGCTTCCTCAGGATCCTCTATCCACACGTGGGATCCAACTATGATGTTCACTGGAGTTCCCTGGATCATCATCCAAGACGAAGAGCATAAATTAAATTATTTCAACATTGTGCTTGCAAATCAAAGAATGGAGAATGAATTAAACAAAAAACCATGATCAGGGAGCTTACCATATTGAAAAGTTTATCATATGATCATCAAATAAACTTCAGAATGAGAATGAATATAGGAAGCAAGTGAAAATGTGATGGTTTTGAGAAAGAGAGGATAGAAGAAGAAATGTACGAGCTAGCCAGAATGGAGAATGGAAGTGTCGTTTTAATCTAAAGAAGGATGGACATATATCTTAGTGTTGGATTAAAGAAGTTGGAGAGTAGAAAAGAATGTTGAAAAGGAATTCAAAAGGTAGAGGGAGTGCAGGGTGGTCGCAACTCGATCAAAAGCAAAAGGTGGCAGGCATG
>Ga0325411_1004453_pt1 | contig 15713 bp, 12 predicted proteins | sample PopdelMetagenome_13_FD_206181 | JGI IMG/M metagenome (GOLD analysis project Ga0325411, IMG submission 206181) | Populus deltoides microbial communities from Bellville, Georgia, United States - Xylem-PdIQD-R4 | ecosystem: Host-associated > Plants > Phyllosphere > Stem > Wood/Secondary xylem... | reverse complement strand
ACTACTCAAGAGGTTGTTGATGCAGTCATAGGTGCTTTAGACTGACTGGTTAAATACTCATTTAGCTGCTGGTGTTAGTAAAACATTTTCCGGTGATGCTTGGAAGTTTCACCTTGAAATATTGTTTCTCACACTTGTCACAACTTTGTTCGATTTTCTGCCCACCACACTCTAGATTTTATGTCATTTTTTGGCTGGTTGGGTTTAAATAATCTCAATCCCATACGATATATGATGTCTCAATTTGAGTTATATACCTGTAAAAATGGTCAGATTCCCTGTTTGCTTCGACATGAAGCCTAATTTGTATTTGAATTTGGTGGAAGTTGTTATTTATTTTTTACCCCACAAAAAAAAAAATTAAAAAAATACAAGAAAATGTTTAAGTTGGTGGTGAAAGATCAAATTAGGAGATCAAAATGTACAAGATTGGTAAAATTAGCAACTTAATTTTGATTGATAAAAAGTTTTATTAGTGAAAATATTTTTATTTAGATGTTTAAGGATTCAATTGGAATTTTAAAAGGCTTAATTAATTTTATTGAGGACTTAATTGCGAGGAAAATTCGTTTTTGAAGTCAATTTGGATGTTAATTGCAATAAATTGAAATTTGGGGATTAAAATTAAACTCTAAAAAGTTTAATTGGTTAAATCAGGGGTTTAATTGTATAAAATTCAAATTTTTATAGATAATTAGAGATTTAATTGAACAATTCATAAACCAATGATCAACATGCAAAAGACGCATGACTTTGGGAATTGAAATCGATGAATCAGGAGTCAAATCAAATAAAATCAAAAGTTTGTCGATTAATTGAGGGTCTAATTAAACAAATAAAAAATCAAGAACCAAACTGTAAAAGGCGCTCAAATTTGAGGCTGACAATTGAATTTGAGAAGAGGAAAATTGCATGAAATTAAGAGTTCAAGAGGAAATTATGGTTAAAATTAAAAGAAACGGGAAGAGTAGCGATTCAATTGAAGTTTGTCAGAACCGAAATTAGAAAACCCTAATTTGTTGGGTTTAGCCAAAACAATGTCGTTCAGCTGTTGTGCACATTCTTCTTTGATAGTTTTGGCTTATTGAGTAGGCATTTTCAGGTGAGTGAATGTGGCATTTTTGACCATTTCTGAAGCTGCAACCACCACCATTCAACTAAGAAACACCTTCTCTACAACCCATTTGCCATGAAATCAAACGTCTACATCCCATTTTCTCTAATGATCTTAACAACATCTTGTCCCCGATCAGCTATCATTGTACTTTCAGATTCCATACTGATTGAGTTGACACTTTCAAACGAATGAATGTGGAGCTACAAACCTCCAAATTAAACAAAAATGGATCCAATTGAAAGGTATGCACCATTTCTACCATGATCAGGTGATCTCAGGTGACATTGACATCAATGTTGCTTTGACAAAGTTACGAAAGTGGTCAACCCAATCATCTTTAACTGAGACAATCATATGCATAAAGAATAGTTGGCTAGATTTTCCTAGGTTCATTTTCTAGGTTTTAGGTAGTGTTCTTCATGTTTTTGAGAAGAACATTGTCTTAGCTCTATGATTTGGACCAGTTTTGATCTATGATTAAAAAATAATCTAGATTTAAAATGAATCAATAACATAAATTAATGCAATTAGATTCTAGGTTTTTTTTACTACTCGAAATACATTTTAATTAAACCATAACATTTGAGTGATAATCAATGGTTTTTTATGCTAGATTCTTGATCCATGCATGCTTGTGAATAAAACCATGCCCTTGTTTTTTTTTTTTTTTGAAATCTAGTTTTTTTTGGGTTGCATGTTGTTAGGTTTACATTTGAATGTTCTTGGTGTTCTTCCTTCTTTCCATGTTTGATTTGTTTTTCTTGAGAAAATTTTTAAGTTTTTATGTTTTTCTTATGTTGGATCTGTTTTGGTCCTAGGTTTTTGTTTGGTTTGTTTTCGAGTCAACTCAATTGAGTCAACCCAATCGGTCAACCCGATCAGATCAAAACTGGGTCAGTCTTCAAGCCTTGTTTGGTTTGCTGTTATTTTTTTGTTAAGGTTTATTTGGTTTAAGGTTGTGTTTGGCAAATACCCTTTTGGCTTGTTTTGGGTAGTTTTCATTTTAAGAAAAAAATGTTTTTTTTCCCCAAATGTGGTCTTATAAAAATACAAAAAAAATATATAATAAATATAAAAAAATATATTTTTATGTGTTGCGTATGACCAAATTTCTCAAAAATACAAAAAAAAATCATTTTTTTAAATATAGATATATAAAAAAACACATGTGTTTTAGCTTTTTTACAAAATATATATTAGCATGCATTTTAAATTTAATAACCAGTGTATTGGATCCATAAGAACTTGATTAATATTTCAATAATCACTAAAATTTTAATTTATAAAAATTAATAGTCAATATTATGGTATAAATATTGGATGTACAAGTAAGACTGATATTTAAATATCAGGAGTGGACTAGAAAATTTTCATAGTTAATCTAAATATTCACCATTTTGAATTAAGAGTATTTTTCATCGCAATACGCAAATTATGAAAAACTATTTTTATAAGAATTTATTTGAGTACACGAATTTATAATAAAATTTTGAACATCAAATTTATTAACACCAATAAATCTTCATCTTAAGCTATAAACAAACCATTGGTCATGAACCCATTAAAATCTTTAAATCATACTACAATCTACCTCACATGTGTACTAAAAATGCAAATACTTTTTCCTAGCTACAATCATTTAAAGTAAATTTATAGTCATTATTATTATTATTATTTAACTAAATTATGATAAAATTAATTATTATTTTGGTTCAAAGAAATACAATTTTTTTTGACATAACTGAAAATACAAAAAAAAAATCACTCCTACAGAGACCACTCATCTTCATTTTATCACTCATAAACTGTCACTCACATAGAAAGAGAATACAATACTGAACACTCGTCTTCTTTTCCCCAACACTCAACGCTTAGCACACAAAAAAGGTGAAAATCCATCTCTCAATTTCGCCCGACAATCCATCTTTTTCAAGCCAACCCACAACCAGCCAAATCCCCGACCGCCTCCAATAAAAGCCTTCACCATCCCTCATCACTGTGCACAACCTCCTATGGCAACCACCTCTCTCTCGCAATGCCTGATGCAAATCAGGACAGAGGAAGGAACGCTGTAAAACACAGAGACTATTAGATGACGGAAACATGGGAAGTCAAGGAATCATGAAAGCTGATTAAAAGCTTATTAGCTGTAGTTATTATTTTCCTAGTTAGGTTGATTAAAAACTTATTAGCTGTAGTTATTATTTTCCTAGTTAGCTGGTAGTTTCCTAGTTAGATTGGATTAGAGTTCAAATACGTGTTAGATTATAATTCCTTAGTAGAGGGTATTTAAGAAGGGAGCATAACATAAGATAAGCAGTTTTCTTGTAATCAAACAATTTGCTATTCTTTAATACAAAATCAGGAGTGATTCCTCTACAGAGAGATTCTGGCTTAGACTATTGTTCTTATTGTAAACAACGAGAGGTTGTAATAGGGAGCAATTAAATCAATTTGGTATCAGAACAGTTCATGACTGTAACCCCAAACGGTAATTCCTACCCAATATCGAACACTCAAGTCCCTAATAATTACCCATGTGAACATGCAGACTTACAACAACAAATCATCCATATCACTACTGTGTTAGAACAACTTTCTAACTGAATAGATGATGTGGATGAACATAGAGCAAGGTCTCCTAATAGAAGGGGGCGTAGACAACTTCATGAGGAGACACTAAGGGAAAACCTGGACGCTGAGTATAGAGACGTTGAACCCCAGCACCACCGGCTACAACATCACATAAAGGAACTTCCACGACACCTACAACATCACAGAGAGGAACTTCCACGACACCGTGACAAGCAAGGGCTGGAGATTCAACCCATCAATGAACTCACTAAACGAATGAAGGTGGATATGCCAGACTTTTATGGCAAACTGGAACCACATGCTTTTGAAGATTGGCTAACCACCATTAAAGACCATTTTGATTGGTTTGCTGTTTCAGAAGATCAAAAGGTTCGGTATATCATGATGAAATTGAAGGGACATGCTCGTGTCTGGTAGGGAAGCGTGGAAGAACAACTGCGATGAACTCAACGTCCACTGATCTCAAACTGATGAAGGAACGACTAAAAGAGAAATACTTGCCCATTGATTATGAGCAGATGATGTTTGAACAAATGCTATAACTAAGGCAAGGGACCTTAACAGTGGATCAGTATATAGACAGGTTCTATAAATTAATTGTTTGTAGCAGAATTGTAGAAACCGACCAACAAACACTAGCCCGATATCGCAATGGCTTACGTGGGGAACTATACAAAGAAATGTTGATCACACGACTCATTACAGTGGAAGAAGCATACCAACTAGCACTGCATATTGAGAAACAATTAGGGAACATAACAGGTAAAAAAGTCATGCCAATAGAGGGAAAGCCAGGATATTCGACAAACTTTTCCATATAAAAACTACACTTACCATATGACAGACCAGGAGGCTCGATATTGGGACAACAAAGAGGAAAACAAAATGTTACAAGTGATGGTCCACAATGCTACAAATGCAAAGGGTTTGGACACTATGTTGTGGTATGTCCCACCAGAGATAAGAAACTCGCCTTTATATGTGAGAAAGAGTTGACAATGATGGATGAGGCGGAAGGAGAAAAAACTGAAGAACTTGCAGCTGAGAAGGAGGAACACCTAGATGCTTCTGAACTTCCAAGCTGTGCTATTCACTGAATATTAACAGGAAACAAAATTGAACTCATAACCAATCAGGAGTGGTTGTGCACCAATATCTTCCATACACGATTAGAATATGGGAGCAGAGCACTAAATGTGATAATCGATAACGGTAGTGGCATGAATGTAATCTCTGAAACAGCAGTAGAACGACTGCATTTGAAGACCGAGACACACCGTTCTCCCTACCGAATAAGTTGGGTCAATGAACACAACTCAGTCTTAGTAAAACACTGATGCCTAGTACAATTCTCATTAGGACGAGAGTATGTAGATGAAGCATGGTGTGATATCATTCTGATGACTGCCTGCCACATGTTATTGAGACGATCATGGCTTTACGACAGAAGAGTATCCTATAATGGATACACTAATACCTACTCATTCCAGTTTAAAGGCAAGAAGCTAGTCCTAGTCCCATTACCGATTGCATAATTTAAAACAACACAAAATAAGGTACCAGTATTGAATATGCGGTAGTTCTCTTAAATTGTAAATTGAGAACAAATGTTGTTGTTTGTAGTAAGGCGCGAAGTGAAACAAACGGATAGTCTAGTGCCCAAAGAGCTGGCAGCCATACTTGAGAAATTTCAAGACATCATGCCAAATGAAATGCCACACCAACTACCACCAATGCGAGATGTACAACATGCAATTGATCTTATCCCAGGGTCATCTTTACCCAACTTACCCTATTACAGGATGAGCCTGCGGAGAATGAGGAGCTCAACCGACAAGTCCAACAGCTACTGGACAGAGGATTCATCTAAGAGAGCCTTAGTCCCTGCGCGGTTCCAGTACTGCTCACGCCAAAAAAGGATGGAAGCTGGAGAATGTGTGTCAACAATCGAGCAATTAATAACATAACAGTCAAATATCGATTCCCAATTCCACGACTAAATGACATGTTGGACTTGATAAACGGCGCCTTCATTTTTTCCAAAATTGATCTACGTAGTGGATATCATCAAATTCGCATCCGTCCTGGTGATGAATGGAAGACAATTTTCAAAACAAACGAGGGGCTATTCGAATGGCTAGTCATGCCCTTTGGATTAACCAACGCACCAAGCACATTGCGTGTTATGACACATTCTCAAACCATTCCTGGGTAAATGTGTTGTGGTGTACTTGGATGATATCTTAATTTTCAGCAACTGTTTGCAGGATCACTTAGCCCATGTGGAACAAGTCTAAACAACATTACAGGCAGAGCAACTCTATATATCATGCCAAATGTTCATTCCTGAAGAAGAAAGTCTATTTTTTAGGCTTTATCATTTCCAGCAAAGGTATTGAAGTGTATCCCGCTAAGATACAAGCCATTCAGAAATGGCCAACACCTCGGATCTTCTCTGAGGTCCATAGCTTTCATGGTCTAGCTACATTTTATCAGCGTTTTATTCGTAATTTCAGCACTATCATGGCCCCAATAACCGAGTTCCTAAAGGGTACCAATTTCAATTGGACAACAGCAGCAAACAAAGCCTTTGCCGACATCAAGGATAAACTAGGGAATGCATCAGCCTAAGACTCCCTGATTTTTCCAAACTCTTTGAAGTGGCTTGTGATGCCTCACACATAGGAATCGAGGGAATCCTAAGTCAAGAAGGTCATCCTATCGCTTTTTACAATGAAAAGCTCAATGACACTCGTCAGAGATATTCAATATACGACATGGAATTTTATGCCTTGATTCAGACCATTAAGCATTTGCGCCCGTACTTAATCTATAGAGAGTTTTTTCTTTACACGGATCATGACTCCTTGAAACACCTTGGCTCTCAGAACAAACTCAACCCAAGACATTCCCATTGGACAACACATTTGCAACAATTTGATTTCATCATCAAACACAAAGTAGGAACAGAGAATAAAGTGGCTGATACGTTAAGTCGACGACCCCACCTGCTGCATATGTTCTTGGTTCATGCTATTGGCTTTGAAGAAATTAAGACTCAATACACTGATGATGATGATTTTGGCACAATATGAAGCAATTTACAATCCAAAATCACGATAACTGGAGGAGACTATTCGCTGAAGCATGATTACTTATTTTGTGGTACTAGGCTCTGTATCCCTAAAGGATCACTTCGTGAATTCATCATCACCGAACTCTATAGTGGTGAATTGGCTGGACATTTTAGTTATAACAAAACTTATGTCATAGCTACTGATCGGTTCTACTGGCCTCGGCTGCAGAAAGATGTGTACAAAGTGGTTGATCAGTGCAGGATTTGTTAACTAAACGAAGGGACTAAAAACCAAGCTGGACTCTACATACCCATCCCAATCCCAGACCACCCATGGCAGCATATTATCATGGATTTTATTCTCGGATTGCCTAGGACTGTTCGACAAAATGATTCAGTTATGGTAATAGATAACCAATTCTAAAAAATGGCTCACTTCATCCCCTGCAACAAGACCTTTGACCATGTGATCCGACTACGTGGTGTACCACTCTCCATTGTGTCTGACAGAGATGTCAAATTTGTTAGTTATTTTTGGAAGACTTGATGGACAAAAATGGGGACAAAGTTAAAGTTTTCCAGTGCATTCCATCCACAGACAGATGGTCAGATTGAAGTCCTCAATAGAAGTTTGGGAAACTTGCTACGCTGCCTTATCGCAGATCATGCAACCAGTTGGGACCTCAATAGAGTTTGCTATTAATAATTCTGTTAATAGATCTACAGGACACACACCATTTGAAGTAGTATATGGTAGACGACCCTACACCCCTATGGATCTCAAACCATTACCCTTACCTCCCAGACCAAGTGAAGTTGGCTTGGATTTTTCAGAATACATGAGAGATGTTCATACAGAGGTCAAAAGACGCCTATCACTCAATATTGAAGCATATACCGCCTCTGTAAATGTTAGGCGCAAGGATAGACAATTTCATAATGGTGATATGGTGCTGGTTCGTCTAAAACCAGAAAGATTTCCTTTAGGAAGTTTCTCCAAACTACACGTGCGTCGTGCGGGTCCTTTTCGTATTACTAAGAAATTAGGCAGCAATGCCTATGTCATAGACTTACCTTCTGAATTTGGTATTAGTCCAGTTTTCAACATTGAAGACATTGCTGCCTTTAAAAGTGATGAAGATGTTTCAAGTCATCCTTCCAAAACGGAGAAAATGCCAGTATGCCTTCCTAAAGTCCCTACAACCACTACACCACAAGAGGACATTGCCTCCATCATGGATCACCAGTTTGTTTCTACGCGTCGCAAGGGATATTACAAATTTTTAGTTCACTGGCGACATTGACCCCTCTCTAACTTAGCATGGGTCAAAGGTACCGAGCTTTAGCAACTACACCCGGACTTGTTTACTGCATATGTTCACCATAACTTGCCAGAGTCAAGTTCTTCAGAGGAGTTAGCAATTAATGCAAATTAGGAGGAGACAGAAGAAGGAACCTTGTAAAACACAAAGACTACTAGATGACGGAAACATGGGAAGTCAAGGAATCGTGAAAGCTGATTAAAAGCTTATTAGCTGTAGTTATTATTTTCCTAGTTAAGTTGATTAAAAACTTATTAGCTTTAGTTATTATTTTCCTAGTTAGCTGGTAGTTTTCTAGTTAGATTAGGATTAGAGTTCAAATACGTGTTAGATTATAATTCCTTAGTAGAGGGTATTTAAGAAGGGAGCATAACATAAGATATGCAATTTTCTTGTAATCAGACAATTTGCTATTCTTTAATACAAAATCAGGAGTGATTCCTCTACAGAGAGATTCTGGCTTAGACTATTGTTCTTATTGTAAACAACGAAAGGTTGTAATATGGAGCAATTACATCAATGCTGACAGCAGCAATAGTAACAACGTCGTTCATTCTATTTCCTCCAGTCAACCAATAACTCTTCCTCCTCCATCCCCAACATCGACAACCTCTCCACCAGCCAAAAAGATCAACAATGGAAACCTCATCCATAAACCACCAGTAGCTGCGGCTATCTCCTCTGAGCTGACCAATGGCCAAACGGGCCTTTTTCCTCCTACTTCAGCTCACAACCAACATGAGTCTCCACTAGCCACCAGTGATCGGGAGAGTTTATATTTTAAATAATGATCGGGAGAGTTTTTATTAATTTATTACCGTCTTTTTGCAGTACCGTGTTTGAAAGTAAATTTATAGTGTCTTTGTTTAAGAGGCGCTCATGAGGTACACACAATAAACACATTTTTAGTATTTTTGCTCATCCGTAGGTGAATCTCATCTTTTGGCGCGCAACGAACACTCTTAAAACACAAGATTATGTGCCAAAAAGATTACACTACCTTCCGAGTCGGTGAATCTCCTTCACATATCAAGGATTAATATGGGCGTGCCACCTCTTGCTGGGTCGTTTCTGGTTCATTTCAAAATTATTCCTATCTCATTGTGGGTTTATGTCTAAAATCATTCCATATACCTGATGTAGATCAATTTGAAAATCAGTTTGCTTACGAGTTTGGTTTTAAAAAAATTCTAGTTTGTTGCAATATCATTTCTATTCGATGCAGATCCATTTTCAAAATGGATTCATATTTGTTATGGATTAGTTTTCTCTCGTTGCGAGATTGCTTATTTATTATCCGATGTAGATTTGTTTTCAAAACCATTTTGGAATCAATCTTAACTCATTGCAAGTTTGATTCTAAAATCATTTCTAACTCGTTACGAGTTCATCTCACATCCGTTTTGGGTTTGTTTTCAGAGCCAATTCTCATAATTTGCAAGTGTGTTTTTTCATCCTTCTTGCTGCGAGTTTCTTTATTTTGGATTTGTTTGTGAAACCAAATTTGTAAGATCTCTATTTTTAAATACTTTGGGTGGTATGCCTGATCATTCTTTTTATACATAACCTTCATTTTACATGTATTATCACATATTTTGTTTCAAGGATCTAAAGGAATTATCAATGTTTGCCGCCCCTTAAGTTTTATCTTTGTTTTAATTGCCGGGTGAGGCCTCTTTATTTCGTCAAGCACGTATGTTCTTCATATGATTCTTTACCTCTATACATACAAGCCTTTGTCCTTTTCATCCTTTCTTTACAAGTTCACTTTTTAGAGTGCAAAGAAAAGCATTTTTCAATGTCTTTTCTTCGTAGTAATATTGTGAAGATGAGGCAATTATCGTAACTCTAATTTTATAATTTTATAAAAAAGATAATTTTTATATGATTTTTCTTATTTTTTCAGATTTTAACCATTTTTATGTGTTTTCATGAATTTCTTTTATGAGCCTTGAGTATATAAAAAGAGAAAATAATAGTTGCATGAGTAGAGTGAAAAACCAAAGGAAAATGAGAGCAAAACAAAATCAAAGGAATTAAAAAGAGAGAGTACAAAGAAAATATAAAAATATGAATTAATATGTGAGTTGGATATCTTATTCCTATTGCATATTTCCCTGTACAATCTTTCTAAGAATAGCCATATCCTTACTAAAGAAAAAATCCAACCATTTAGCCAAACATTCTACTGGGATGTGTTTCGCTATCTGCAAGTTCTCTTATATGCGTGGTGGCAATGATTATTCTTACATTATATTGAAGAAAAATTAAAAAAAAAACAAGGACCAACACTAATAATAATAAAAAAAACAAAGCCGATGTTTTCAATTTTCACTATTGTTCCAAGCGTTTTGCTTGTTGGTGAAAAATACGAAGATTTTTTAGAAGTGATCTAATTGTTCCAGGCATCCTGCTTGTTGGTGAAAAATACAAAGATTTTTTGGAAGTGTTCTAATTGTTCCACGTGACCTGCTCGTTGGTGAAAAATACAAAGATTTTTTGAAAGTGGTCTAATTGCTTCGAGCGACCTACCCGTTGGTGAAAAATACAAAGATTTTTGAAAAATAGTTTAATTGTTCCAAATGACCTGCTCGTTGGTGAAAAACACGTGATTTTTTACAGGTGGTCTAATTGTTTTTGGGTGACCTACCTGTTGGTGAAAAATACAAAGATTTTTTGAAAGTGGTCTAATTATTCCAAGCGACCTACTCGTTGGTGAAAAATACGAGATTTTTTGAAAGTAGTCTAATTGTTCTAGTAACCTGCCTGTTGGTGAAAAATACAAAGATTTTTCGAAAATGATCTAAAATTTCTCAAAAGTAAAAAATTTTCAAAAACGTTTTCAATTCTTGGCCATTTCAAGGTGGCCTTCCTTTTAAGGATCTCATTGGGGATTTCTCTTGTGAAAATTTTCAAAACACATTGTTCAATATTTCAGAGTTAGATGATATGCATGCATCTTTACCTGATTTGAAAAATAGGTCCCAATTTCTTCTCAATCTTCTTTGTTGCTTGATTGGTGAGGTCTTGCTATTTCTGATTTGAGCCCTTATGGTCGTTTGGCTTCTAGCCCACTCGAGATGGCCTATGTAGGTCTTTATTCAGAATATTTACAATTTTACCAAGCTCAACCTTTATTGTGCCCATCGTGACCCATTTACTCGCTGGAAATTCTTTATCTCATTGATCAATTTGAGAAGATCATTCATTAATTCCTTTTCTCACAACCAACAACATTTAGTGTCACTTGTTGAAAATACCAAGTTGCCTTTTGTAATCAAGAATGCCCCCTTATCTCGTTGTAGGAAATGTTTCTTCTCTCTTTTTTCATTACCTGAAAAGATTAAATCCCCTTCTAAACATAATATTGCAACTTTGTACGGGTCATTGCCCCTAGTTGTGCTCTGTCAGTGACTAAAACAAAAAAATGGTCGAGTAAACCTTCTCTCCTTTCTCCTTTTTGGTCTTAATGAAGGAATCTTTATCTAGAATGAATTGTAAAATCTTAATCTTGCATTTAAAAAAAAAAATATTGTTCCAATGTGAGCTTAAAACAATTTGCTTTTCAAATCTTGTAGCTCCCTGATTATCATTTTTCTTCTTGGAAATGAGATGATTTGTTTTTGTGTCAGCGATATTGTCATTGGTGAAGGTACATCCTGAGGTGACTTTTTGCTTTTATGGGTTCCAAAGTGAAGGGTTCGAGAAAAAGCTCGAGGTTTTGTTGGAGAAAAATTTGTCTATTTTTGAACACTCATTTTATAAACATGAATAATAATGAGAAGCTTGTTCTTAATGTTATGACTCTTATGAAATAGTACTTTTTATATTTTGAGAGATCCATTTATTATTCCAAGTTGCTTGCTTGATTAGAAAGGACTTCTACAGGCACGTAATGTAGGCTGTGGTTTTTTACTATGAAAGAAAATGATTTATAAGACTCAAAGAGTGTTTTAAAGTTTCAAAAACTAAGGATCACTATCAACAGTTCGACTCTTTATGTCTTTCATCTTTTCTTTAGTAACTCTTCTTTGATTTGCCCTTTTTCATTATGTTGGCCAGGGCATATTCACTTTGTTTTGGTTATCATTTTTTCTTATGATTTGGGCATGCCTCCTAGTGTTTGAGTTTTTTGGGCTCTTTTGCCTTTTTAGCTTTCTCATAGTTTTTTCATCTTTTTTTCATTGAAATTTTCACTTACTCCTGGTGTGGGGTGTGATCATAGTCAGGATTTTTCATGAAAAAAAATTTATTCAGGCTAAAAAAGAGGCCACAAGGGATATATTCCTTTTAAAATGTGAAAGGGATAACAAAAATAACCTTTCCTTATTTCACGTGCAAACAGTTAAAATTAATAAACTTTGATCTCGTCTAGTGTGATGGTTTAGACTTTGCAAAGAGATGCATTTCATAAGTCTATGAACAACGAATCCACTACATACTATTATGTATATATTTAAAACACCAGACTCAAGAGTCATGGTGTGAGGATGACTATTCATTTTTCTATTCATATACTATGGTTTAAAATTTAGTCACCTCAATGAAGGAGTTGTTTGATTTATTTGTCAATATGTTGTTTTAAATAAACATCAAATCATCTTTGAAATTAAAAGCAAGTTCATTTTTTAAAAATTCCACTAGGGGAAAAGATTTTGGTAAAAGAAATGAATTGAGTCTATGAGATCATGCAAAGTTACAGAGGTGTATTTGTGAGTTCTTATAAGAAACCTCTTTTAGGATTTATAAAAATAAATAAAAAAAGAGACATAATTTAAGCACAAACTCATTATTTCATTGAAACTTTTCGAAAAGAGGGTTAACAATAAAAACCTTATGCCAACATCTTGAGCTATAATGTCTAGCAAGGTAATACATAAAAAGGCTAAACACTTGGAATTTTCTAGAATCTCCCAATCGTTCCTCTCCCAAGAACTCATTAACTGGGGCCTCTTTCCAAATCAGTTGGGGTCATATATAGATCATTCTTGGCCTAATGACACCATAGCTTCATCTTCAAGATGATTGGTTTCTAGGGACTGATGTAGAGAAGTTAGCTATATGAGGGGTAGATGTCTTTATTTTAGTAGTTTTTTCTCTCGCCTTTGTAACCACCTTCGATATAGTGAACCTCAGTTTCTTTCTTTTTTCTAATGAAATCTTTCTCCTCAGTCGAGTCAGCAATCTTACCTAACCAGATGGTTTGTTCAATCCTCTTAGCTATGAAAACCAAGTCAGTGAAATGTTGTGCAGAGCTTCTAACCAAATATTCAAACTACGGGGCCTCAATCGTGTTGGAAAATAAACTGATCATCTCTTTTTCCAACAAAAAAGGATTAACCTGTGCAATTGCCTCACGCCACCTTTGTGAGATCATATAGGCTAGTTCTCTCAATTGCCCTCATCTTTTGCTCTAGGGCAGCCAATTTTTTCAGGTCATCTTCTTTTATCATTTTATCCTTTCAAGATTCCTTCATTGTAAAGTCAATGGTAGACGACTTTCTTATAGGATATGCTGGTTGAGCAAATTGGAAATATGTAGCCTGTGAAATTCAGATGGCACCTTATTTGCTTCTAAATTTTGTGGATTAAAGGGAGTTGTAGGCATCTGTGGAGGCTGAGTTGTAATTGTTGCTTCTTCAGATTTAGATCCTAAGTCTTGTTCGAATATACTAGTAGCCTTGCGACTTCTTCTTGAATACTTTCAACTCTTTTTGGTGTTGGGCTTCTAACTAGGCTCCATTTGTCTTTTTCACAGTTGAATGTTATAGGTGAGTTTCAATGGGGAACTTATATTTTAACATGCTAAATGAAAATCATAAAATTATGTAAAAATATTGATGTTATCAATAAGAAAAATGCTTGTTCAATATGGACTCACCCTTCATGGGGTGACAACAATTGTATATACATTGATTTTGGGGACCTGATGTCATCATCATGCCAATGAATGGATCCTTGTCCAGTCTTGCCTAAGCTTGAGCTTTTGATAAGCCTTTCAGCTTTCATTTCAAATCAGTTCCCTTTTGTCAACCGTAACAACTCAAATTCTTGTATCCTATGTGATGAATATTGGTCACCCAATGGTTTTGGAATTCAAGATGCCACATGTTAGGCTCACCATAGAGAAATTACATAGGGTACAACATAATAGGTAGGTTTTAGTCGTTAAATGCATCAAAGGGTAGGTTACTATTTAGTCTCAAAAGGTCTTTCGCATGCTTAGTGATCGTCTTTGAAAGATTGATATGAAGCTTACAAGTAGTGTGAAGATAAAGGCCCTAAGTAATATTAGATTGGCATCCCAACCATTATCAAGTAAACAATCAAGCAAGAGTTAGATGGTTTCACGAGTTTTGTCTAGGCTATAGCCATTGCAGGTACTGTTACTTCCCCACCTATCCTAAATTTTAAGGTGTATGCTTTTAAAGTGATGCATGACAATATAAATAAGGATGCATGCTAAAGCAGTAAAAAATGATAATCATATAAACATAACATAACAAACATTATAGTAGTTGATAAACAAAAGGCAAAGCTTAGTCAAAGGATCCATAGTGAAGTCGTCATTCTGTTACACCCGACATCACGACGACCTTTAAAAATTAAATGCATAAAGAACAAGTATCTGGCATTGTGTTCTTAAATAGAGAAAAGGTCTTGTTTAAGGAGCTGTCACCTAGTATTTTGGTCACTAGGAACTCTAACTAGTCAACAAAGATTCTATAAGACGAGACTGGTTACGCAAATGGAAGATATTATCACCCTTTAAGCATCCTACCTAAGGTAGACTGCATTACTAGTTGTCTTAAATTGCTAAGGGTTTGTTGTATTTTATTTTTGATGGTTTGCTTATTCGACTACGAATACTTCTAACTCTAGCGTTGGTAAATATTACATAACCGAAGAAAGTATGGTATTCTTTACTCTGGTGTTATTGAATAAGCCAGTAAAATTAATTGAAAGCGAAGCATACATTTTTTTTTAGAAAAAAATGTAAGTATGTATTGTATACCAGATTCACAGTTTACAGTAAAATCCACAAATCAAACATACAATGATATTATTGGAAAACAAAAGCGTGAGGGACTCATAAATAAATTCAAAATGGTCCATGAATTTTTTGATATTAAAAAAGGTCTGTTTGGTTAGATATCAAAACAAATGAGAGTGAAACAAAAAGGGTAAGACATAAAGGTGTGTTTTGCTAAACACACCCTTGATCCAAAACAAATTGGGTTGGCTGGGCCTGAGGCCAGGCCCAGCCTAGTCACAACTAGTTTCTATTATATATATATATATATAGGTTAGATCTAGCCTTGCCGTATGGGTTGGGCTAGATCCAACCAGCTCAGCCTAGTCACTGGCCCAAGCCAATGATCCAACTAGGCAGCAGACACATGTGAATTAATTCACGCGTGCGTGTACAAACAAATAGTATGAACAGTAGGCGATGAATTAAAATTGCATGTGTACAATACCTATGTAATTATAATTACAAAGAGAAGGGAAATAAAGAACTTACCTGGTCTGGAGATGAAGGGATGAAGACGATGGCGAAGGTGTGCTGGCTGGCACAAAACTACTTTCTTCCCTTCTACTT
>Ga0325411_1004452_pt1 | contig 15713 bp, 9 predicted proteins | sample PopdelMetagenome_13_FD_206181 | JGI IMG/M metagenome (GOLD analysis project Ga0325411, IMG submission 206181) | Populus deltoides microbial communities from Bellville, Georgia, United States - Xylem-PdIQD-R4 | ecosystem: Host-associated > Plants > Phyllosphere > Stem > Wood/Secondary xylem... | reverse complement strand
TAAGATCATTCATCTGTTTCTATTTTAAAAGAAGGAAAATCCATCTAAAAGGAGAAATTAATACAACTCATTTTGTCATCCAATTCTGAAATTTATTCCACCCTTATCTCGAAATAGTGAGAGACCTGATCACTTGGTCAATTGTTATTAAATTCATATTAAATATTTTAATCTAATTAAAAATCTAGTGTTAACCTGATTTATCCGAGTTAATATCGAAAGCCGGATATTCAAGAAATTTAGTTAAAATAATTAAAAAAACTTAGTCAAATTTAATTGGTTGAATCACTAAAATCTTATTTGTTCATGAAATGCATCTCATCAAATACCTTTTAAACAAATATACTCTAAATCAAATCAAGTATTGACATATTTAAAAAAAAAAATAAAAAAAATATAGCTTACAGAGTTTCAACTTGGTATCCTCCTCCATCTACCTAAAACTATGCACCTAGCTAGTACAGTACTATCATACAAGAAGTTTTTCCATTTGAGTTAACCTTTTTTTCCATATAAATACATGCCTTAGAGAAAGATTTTTAGAGAACGAAGGTTTGAACCAAAAAAAAGTTAAAGGAGAGACCAAATTTATTTACTTAACATATAGTTCAGATTTGAGAGATAATCTTTTATATATAATTATAATCTCACTTAAAAATTTAAATTATTTAAATTATTAGATTAAGATGATTTTTTTAATATTCTTAAATATAATTAAATTATTTCATTGTACTTTCACATTAATTATCCATCTAGTTGTTGCTGGAAAACCTTTTTGAGAATTTTAGCAATGAAATACTATCTTTCTTCTCTTTTTTTTTATCTCCCTTGGTTTAATTTGCTATAGCTCTTCATTTCGTGACTGTTCTTATAATTTGGTATGGATTCCTTTTCTTTTTTCTTCTTTTTTTTTTGGCAGTAATGTGGAAGATTATTTTCAATATATATTATTTTATACAGTGTCATAGAAATGAACAGATAGTTAAAATAATGTGAGAGATTCTGTATACTAATCTTTATTTGTTGGCATCCACTATTTTGTGCCTTTTAGATTTTTTTTATGATTGTGATTAAATTTATAAAATGTAGAATGTTTCATTTATTATTGATATAGAAAATATATATTGTTTTAAGTTTATCACATTTTTTTCAAATCTTATCATAATCCAATTTTTCCATTTTTCCCTCGCTAACAATTTTTTTTAATGATCAATTTTTTTTCTTGCATTACCAGAATTTTTGGATTTATCGATAAAATTTTTTGTCGGTATTTATACTCACGGTCTATTGGCAAGAAACTTGCTGACGTGATCATGGAGAAAAATAATCCATCGGAAAAAATTTGTCGGTGATTTGTGGTCTGTTGGTGAGTCTGTCAGTATGATTTTACAGATGGATATACTAACGGACAAAGCGCGTCAAAAAAAACTTTACCTGCTTCATTCTGTCGGTACTTCCATCGCTGAATATAACATATCACCGACAAAAAAATCATATGTCATTCCATCAAAGATTTTTTTTGTCCTTTGATATGTCCAACGATGAATTTGAAATGTAAACGTCAAATAGAACGTCTGTTATTCTGTTGGTGAGTAAACAATGACAATGACATTTGCAATATTTTTTTTCCAACTCTCTAGAATATATCGACGAACTATCTTCATCGGTAACACCATCAGTAATAATTTAAAAATCTATTTTAAAAAAATCTATTAAACATAAACAAAAAATAATTTAAAAAATAAATTAATATAAAATTTAAATATTTATTATAAATTTAAACATTTATAAGTTTAAATACAATTAATCTAGAATATAGGCGCTGAAGAAGGAGGAGGAGGAGGAGGGTCTTTGCCTAGACCGTGGAGCCAATATGAGGTAGCACAACACCACTCATTTGTGATCTCATCTCCAATACCAATCAATGGAGTTTGGTCGTCTCAGCACCAAGTCATTCATAATCAGGAGCAAGATGAGTCGTCCGATCTTTAACTCGTTGGTCTAAAATTGCCTCAAACTCTGGAGTTTCAGTACTTGAAATTGATTGCAAGCATCCAACTGTAAAAGCATTATGGGTCGTTTGCAAGTTCTTGATCGTAGTGTTAGAGAGTTCATACACCTGATTTTTATTAGGCCCAATTGAACGGTCATACATTCAACCACAAATCTGGATCAACATCTAGATGGGTTAAAGGATCATCCTCGTATCTCTCCTTCAACTGGCTATTATATGTATCTTGAAAAGAAAAAAAATAATTGAAAACCAATATACCACAAAGTGCTGAGTTCGACTATTAATGAACTGCTACACTTTTTTTTTTGTGGTTATCAATCCACACATGTGTTTCTAAAAAAAGATCCATTGGACTTGGTTCGCATTCAAGAACTGTGTCCTACAAGAGAAAAATGTTGTTAGTTAAATATATCTATAAAAAAATAAAAAAATGGATGTAATTAAAAGAGAATCTTATCATCCATTTTGTATGGGAAACGAAAGGAATAGAGTCATCGATGAGCGTGGTAATGAAACCAACAACATACTAGTTTTGGTTCTCCATACCAGAGCGTGATCGTTGCACAAAATGATCGAACATCACGTGCTAAATATATTCCACCAATATAGCCTCTGAGACATACGGAGGTCTAAAATCCTACCTAACCACCACCTCCTTCTAGCCTAGAAGCTCTCTTTCTTTTATATATTTTTTGGTTTTTTTTTTTGCGCCTCGTACCAAAAATCACGCAACCTATATGGTACAAATTAATTATCTATTAGTAAATGAATAATAAAATTGAATAAAACGATTGAAAAATTTTAGCTTGATTTCAATCTTACATAATGGAAGCGTAATTCTCTCAAACCCTCATTGCAATATCATTGTCAGTTCTATCTCATTCAAATTTATCCTTTTTGTTAAGATTTATACAAGATAAAATTCATTAATAAATTAATAAAATAAATAAATTAACATAATAAAAAATATTTAAACTAATACTAACCTTAAACATTTTGAACCACGCATCAATCATAAGTTTTCATTCAAGATGTTTAGAAACCTAACTCCATTGAAACAATGAAATTTTCATCGACGATTTCATCAACAATGTTATGGTTCTTGCAACCTTAATGTTTATAAATCTAAAATTGCATTTGTTGATTGAAATTGATTTTTTAAAAATTATTAACATGTCAATGTGAATGAAAAACAAACTTACATTGAAAAATCTTTCTTCCACTGAGATTGGTACTTCTAGGTAAATGGATCATGTTGTGAAAGGACACCCCTTGACATGGCGGTATCGCACTAGACAAGTTTGCGTCGTGAGTGGATACATGTGTCTCATGTGCCTGTTTTTGATCGGTACCTAACAACTCATGGTCATCAGAAGCACTGCTAAAAAAACTAGCAATGATCATGTTCGTATAACGTGCTATTGAATTTTTCCTAAGCATCTACATAAATTAAAGGATTAAGGTACTGTAAACCATTCATATTTTAAAAAAAAATCAACAGCACCTCCACTAAATGGAAGACTACCCAGAATTTTAAACTTGTAAATACGCAACAATTTAAATTGGATTTCCACAAACTAGTTGATTTTATTTCAATCTATATCAATCGAATAATTTCAATTATTTTAATTTAATCAAATTTTCAATTTACATTGATATGGCTATTTGTATAATGATCATAGGAAGTTAATATAAATACATTAAAGGATCTTCGGTATCAATATTTCACATTAAAAACTATTTATTTATCCAAACTATTATCTTAGCTATTTTCACATTAAAAATTAAAAAAAAAATCAACAATCTATATACAATCATTAAATAATAGAAAATAAAAAAAATAGAAAATTCCACCAATCAATATAAAATCATTAAAGAATAGAAGAATTTTAAAAAAATTAAACAAATTCCAACAATTTATGTACAATCATTAACAAACATAAAAAAATTTTAAAAAATAAAAATTTCCCATAACATTTATGCAATTATTTATAACATAAAAATTTTAAAAAATTGACATCAACATTTATATAATTATTTATAACATAAAAATAAAAAATTGTCATTAACATTTATACAATTATTAATAACAAAAATTAAAAAAAATAACAAATTCTTAATAACATTTATACAATTATTAATAACAAAAAATATATAAAAAATGCAAAACAAAAAACCACAAAAAAGAAGAAGAAGAATCTTACCTTAATGTTGAGTTTTCTTAAGCCTGGGAAGAGAAATTTTTTTGAACAAATCATTAAATAAATAGAGAAGAGAAGAAGAAGAAGAAGAAGAAGAAGAAGAAGAAGAAGAGAGAAAAAGATATTCTTGTGTGTGAAGAAGAAGAGAATAGAAGATAATGGGATGGGGAGAGAGAAGAGAAAGAAAGATGAAGATTTAGGAGGAGAGAAGAAGCTGCAGAGGAAGAGAGATGAAGAGAAATGTGCATGTCTGTTCTGATTTTAGTGATCCTGGTATTTTAATTTGAGACTTTTTTACCGACGGTTTTACTAACATACAATTAAATATTAATATTTTTTCATCGGTATATTTGTCTGTAAGGTCTAATTAAAACCTTCAATTTAATTAAAAATTTTCAAAAACCTGCTAACTATCAGTATCTATTTTTTTCGTTCATCAGTGATTCCGCATATACTAATAAGTAATAAACACTACAAGTGAGAAGTTAGCAGTACCTTAGCTCATGAGAAAATACTAACGTATATTAACCGTTGGTGATTCCATATGTACTAAACAGTAATAAACAGTGCAAATAAGAAATGAACAATACCTTAGCTCTCGGGAAAATACTGACGTACGTTAATCATCGGTGATTCCATATATATTGAACAGTAATAAACAGTGCAAGTGAGAAGTGAACAACACCTTAGCTCTCAGAAAAATATCGACGGACATTAATTGTTGGTGATCTCATATGTATTGAACACAATGAATAGTGTCAGTAAGAAGGGAACAATTTCAATACTCTCTAAAATATACTGATGGACTTAATCCATCAGTGTATCTGTTTATATTTTATAGCTTTGTCAGTATTTTCATTGGTGCAAAACAATTTCTATTGTCAGATTGTATCTGTATTCCTTACGTATCCATCCTACAAATACTTAAAATCATAGTAACATACACAGCACAATAACATCAGTTTTGTTTGTAATAATAAAATCACATAAAATAAATATTTCATTGTGATTTAATAATAAATAAACATCTTTTTCATTGCATTAAAGTTTATTTCATCTAGTAATATTACATTACAGTGTATAGCATTACACATTCATGTTGTGCAAATTAATCAAAATTGTTTTATTCTTTAATTTCATCATTATCATATCCATCGCAATCTTCTATGTTGATTTTATCGCTATCATCATCTTCATCGACTTGTGTATGCCTGCTAGTTCTCAAAACATCATTTAACTCTTTAATGTCAATATCAACAAAAGTACTCTTAGTGACGTGAAAATTTAAATTTTCTTCTAAGTCATTAGATGGAACAACTCGATATGACCTCTTGATTTGGTTTTCACTATGGATAACCAATAAACTCTTGAACAATCATTTCTAAAGAAAGTATTGTATATGTAATAAACTTGTTGGCATTGTTTTGTGACAACGAAGACATCTTTGACGTTGTGGAGTTTAGCCTTTGTATTAACTTTGACCAAACCATGATAGGGATCTACTTTGATTCATCTGTCAGTGGTATCATACCAATAGCATTTGAATAAAAAGACTATATTCTGCTTGCTATAATATTGCAATTCAATAACCTCTTTTAACTTCTCATAGTAGTCAACTTCAAACTCATTAGAAGTCAATCTCTTAATACAAACCTCACTATTATATGTCTTTCTACCCTGACCATACTTTTCAGTGTGAAACACATGTTCATTGATAAAATACTTGTTATAGTACTTCACATTTATTTCAGGACCCAGACTTAGTAAATTCAATGTAACACTAGTATTCCTACTCAATTGAGAAACCTGGTATATGAATTACATCTCTATCATAATTAATGAGAAATGTATAATGAAATTAAGTATGCTAAGAGATAAGAATAATTAAAGAATCCTTACATGTGTTCTAAACCATGTGAAAAATTGTTCAACTTGTAATCGAAATATTTGAGATTCAGTTAGTTGTGAGTTTTGGGACAATAAAAATTAACGATGTTGCCTATGAGGAATTCAACAATCTATCAATTTATGATAGTATAAAAGATAAATTGTTTGAAAGTAACAACATATGGAGTTTTATACTTACTGAATAAAAGGTCTCAATTCATCGCAGTTAAATAGCATATTATTATATGCTTATCTGAATTCTATTTCTGTCAAATATCTTCTCCTCACAATATTTTTTCGTAGGGGTCGTCAAGATGGGAGAATAGTGACAGGTTCTCACTTGAAGTCACTTTTTCACCGTTGTCATGCCCTTTCACGTCCATAATCATTTTAAAAATATTTTTTAAACACGTTCTTTTCAATATGCATGACATAAAGATTATAGCGGAGGACTGCCTCCACTAATATTTCTCGGATTAGATAGTGCGTAATTAATGAAACCCTAAATCTCATTATAATAATTCATCTTATGCAACCTTTCGGGTGAATCTCAATACATTCATAAACGATCATCCATTACTTATGTCAAACATATATAGAATATTAATGATAACATGTATTAATTAATTACGTAAACTAAAAAAATAACAGAATATTAGTTTAACTCAAACTTATTCAAACTATTTTAATAGTGCAACTAATTCATTATCAATTATCTACATAAATTCAAATTTCTATACATTTACCGAAAATTTCAACTCAACAATAAAATTAACAAAATATAAAATGGACCCGTTAAATAAGTCATTATTTATTTAATCACAAGACACCTAAGTCACAAATTCAAATTGAATTTCATCAATTTACAAACAAATACATTTCACAAAACATCAAACAATCCTTAACATGTACAAATCATATATTCATACAATAAATTTTTATGGGAAAAAAACTATAAAACAAGTAAACACCTAAATTAACAAAATAGATATACTATAAAAATATTCAAGAAAAAAAATAACATTTTAAAAGTGAGTTCAAATAAAAAAAAAAGATAGTTATGCTTACTTGAAGTGGAGAATTCTCAATAAATTTGAAATGAGAACAAGGATGCTGACAAACTTAGTGTTGGGGGTGGCTGGATTTGTGGTGAGGGGATGATTTGTTATAAAATTGACGGGGGTGTGCTGTTTGTTTCAAAGAAAATAGAGGAAGAATAATAAATGAGGGAGGGAAAGAGAAGAGTCGATCATCACATCATAAATTAAATATTAAAGATAGATTTACCGATGAATTTAATCACTACCATGCCACTATCACCGACGGATAGTTCATCGATGATTACCGTTGAAAATTCAGACAGATGTATTCCGTCTGTAAAACCGTTGGTGTTCCGTCGGTGGTTGGTTTTTTTATTTCCGATCGAATTAGCGACGAAATGAAGAATTATCGACGATTAGTATACCGACTTAGATCGTCGGTAATAATTTGACTGACGGATGTCATGCATGCCTTACACCAATGGAATCAATCTGTCGGTAAAACTATTAAATGGTTTAGTGAATTGATAGATTTAAATCTAACACGTAGTCATACTTCTTGGGGTTTTTTTAAATGACACAAAAGATCCATCTCACATTGTATTTTTTGTTTTATTTGAGACTTAATATGATCGGTTAATATTCAAGTTCGCTACAAAGAAGGCTATTTTAGCATGTCATAATTAACTGTATCTTTTTTTTTGCTTTTTTTTTTCGAAATGCAACAATTTTACTATTGCATATTAATTGATTGATTTGTCTTTGTGTGAAATGCAAGAATTTTGTTATTGTGAATTGATTGATAAATAAGAATAGGTTCAAATTAGCTATTAATGTATCTAAAGTTTTGTTCTCATCGAATCCATTATTACACATTTTAAAGAAAAAATGACCACATATATATACAGAGATATAGAGATACACACCTAGAAAAACTATATATAAACAATTTAGCACATGCTTTTGTACAGTATTAACCATTACTTCTATAATAATAATAATAATTTATCTTTGTCTTTATAAATCGTATATCAATATTGTTACAAATTTTTAGAATTTGGTAAGATTAATTGACCGGGTAAAGAAAGAAAATGACATCATTTAAAGAAAGAAAAAAGGTAAATAAAATGTAATAAATTTATTTTTTTATTATTAATATGGGTGTCTGGCCTAACTTATGCGTACCTCGACTAATCTCACAGACCCTAAAGTTATTAACCATGCACCTCTCTAGTAGCCATGAGGTTTGTGGGATTCAAACTGGTGATCTTTAAGGAGCAAACCTAGAGCTTGATTAATTGAACTAGTAATGACTTCATTTATAGTACAGATGATATTCAGATATAAATAAATACACATCACTAAGTTAATTATTCTTTTCTATCATGTTATTTATGTTTCCTCTTATTTCATTTATATGATAATTATTTTTTTAAAAACAATCTTTTAACTTTTCAGGTGTCATTTTCTAAATAATTATCTTTTGATTAATACACTTAATTATTATATATATAGACACACATGCACACAGTATGTGTTTTCCTAATGAATTTTCTCACACTACAAGATTTCACAGTTTTACTGACGGAACAATTCCATCGATATGTGATTAGAAGTTCATCGGTGATTTTTTACCGACGTTATCACTGACGGATTACGTCCGTCGGCTTTCCTCTCGTCGGTGATTCCCCCTTCCGTCGCTTTATCGGTCGGAAAAAAAACCATTTGCCGATGGTTTTACAGACGGAATTTAAAAAAAAAGATTCCCGCTTGAAATATACCGACAGAGTTAATATGTTGGTGAGTGTATGAAATACTGACCGAATATATCCGTCTATATATTCGTCGGTACGTGTGGCTGCTACTGCTAAATGCCGACGGATTAATTCCGTCGGTAATTCTGTCGGTGAGTGTTTAAAATACTGACCGAATATATCCGTCTGTATATTCGTCAGTACGTGTGGCAGCTACTGCTAAATGTCGACGGATTAATTCCGTCAGTAAGTCTGTCGGTGAGTGTTTAAAATACCGACCGAATTAATCTGTCGGTAAAATCCTTGGTAATAGTTTTTTTCTAAATTTGTTTTTAAAAAATTATTTAGGATATATAATATAAATCTATATAAATTAATTGTAATACAACCAATTATGCAAATAAAATTTATATTAAACATAAGAAAAAAAAAACAAAGTTAAATAATATTCATTACAATCTGAATATGTTTCAAGAAAAATATTAAATAAAGTTTTAAAGGTAAATAATGTTTATTACAAATTAATATAAAGGTGGAGCTAGAGGAGGAGGAGGAGATCCTGGAGGAGGCTGGTGGTTATACGGCCAAAAAAGATTAGGCGCACATGTTCCACTATTTGCCATGTTCATAATCATTTCGCGAAACTGTTCATAAGCCGCTTTTTGTTGTTCATAAGCCGCTTCATACTCCGCTTTTTGTTGTGCTTGAGACGCTTTGATTTGCTCAGACTCCGCTCTTAGTTCCGCTCTTTGTTGTGCAAGAGACGCTTTGAGTTGTGCGTACTCCGCTGATAGGTTATCCTATTTCTCGGTGAGCTGAGCCGTGTGTTGCTGCAAGGCCACGAACTCCTTAGATTGGGAGCTCGATATTGATTGGGAGCTCCCAACGGTTGAAACACTACGGGTCGACCGCAAGTTGTCGGCCGTAGTGTTGGAGAGCCCGTAAACCCGATTTTTATCGGGTCCGCCTGACGAGCCAACCTCCATCCACAAATCCGGATCGAATTCCGGATGGGTCAAAATATCATCCCCGTATCTCTCCCTCAACCGATTATTATAGGTCTCCTGAAAATAAAATAAAAAAGTAATCATCATATTCAATACAATAAACATAATAACTTACATAATAACTTACAAAATAAAATGGTTGAATAAACATACCATGAAATGTTGAGCATGGTTATCAACGAACTGTTGCGTCCCCTTCTGGCGGTCTTGACTCCGCACGTGCGTCTCCACAAACAGCTCCATCAGGCTCGGCTCACGTCCAAGAGACGCAGCCTATAATGAAAAAAGATATATTAACAACAACTAAATTTAATGATATATTTCATTTAAATTAATCTTATCATCCGTTTCGCATGTGCAGCAAATGAAACGGAGCCGCCAATGTGCGTTGTCACCCCGCCATGAATTGGCCGATTCCGGTTGCCAACACCGGACTGTGAGCGTCATGTGAACCGCTCAGACGTCACGTGCTCAAGATAGTGCGGCCATATATCTTCCGAGATGTATATCGGTTTGAAATCCCTCCAAACCGCAACATCGTTCCAGCCTTGGAAACCCCTATCCCTTGCGGGTTTTTTTGCCTTTTTTTGTGCTTCATACCAAAAATTACGCAACCTACTTCACGCAACCAAAAATTACATTTCGAAACATAAATTTTTGTCTAAAAAAAATCTTGTATTGTTTTCGATTTTACCTAGTTGCCGCGTAATTTTCCCACACCCTCTTCACAACAGTGTTATGCTCACTGTCCTAGTCAAATTTGTGTTGTGTATAAATAAACAAGTTTAAATAAAAATAATAATTTATTTACAATTATATTAATAATTTATTAGAAATAAGCTGAAAATTATAAATTAACACCAACCTGAAATCTGCCAAACTATACATTGATTTGAGGCATCCATTCAGGATGCTTGGATATCTGACTCCATTGAAACAATGAAATCTCCATCGACGATTTAAACGCTGGTAAATTGATTCCGCTGCGAACGCACCCCGCCTCTGCGCTGTGAAGTAGCGCTGGAAGAGGCAGCATCGGTTGACGGCGCAGGTGGTGTAGGTGCCTCTTCTTGAGAGGCACCTAAGGAAATATCATCATCGCTGCTAGACGAACTAGATGCGACCGTACGTGAGCGACCAGCTATGCTTTTCATTCTACGCATCTACATAATTTTATACAAATAATTATATAATTAAATTCAAATGTTAAAAAAAATTTCGATAGCATCTCCCATTTACTGGATACTACCCAAATCCACAAACTTGCACATATTAACAAAAGCAATAACCAATTGACCCAATCTATACTAACCATTCCAACATATTCAATTACTAATCCTAAGGTAAATTCAACATTAAGAATTACAATTCAACAAATTATTCAATAATTATGCCAATGCAACAATAAAATATATTCAATAAATTAAAAAAAAAAACTGTAGACTAACAATTAAAATTAATGAAAAAAATTAAACATAAATCATGCAATAAATAGAGTAAAATTAATAATTAATCCAAAATATTCAATTACTAATACTAAGGTAAATTCAACATTAACAATTACAATTCAAAAAATTATTCAATAATTATGCCAATACAACAAAACAATAAATTAAAAAAAACCTCTAGAATAACAATCAAAATAAATGGAAAAATTTAAACACAAATCATGCAATAATAGAGTAAAATTAATAATTATTCCAACATATTCAATTATTAATTCTATGGTAAATTCAACATTAACAATAAATATTCAACAAATTAACTAATAATAATTATGTCAATACAACAATAAAAAATATTCAATAAATTCTAAAAAAAAACTATAGACTTTAGCAATGAATTATGCAAAAAAAAAACTTTAGATTTTATCTACATTATAAAAAATACACCAAAACAAATAACATAACAAAAAAAAAATAGCAAAAAAAAACTCTTAAAGTAAAATGAAATAGAAGAAACACATACCTTTTAAACTGATGAAAATTTACAAGAAAACTTGCTAGAGATTGGAGGTGAAAGCTTTGAAGAATAGAGAGGAAAAAAATCGAAATCTTAAGGTGAGAAACGAAGGAGAAGAAAAAATGAACTGAACGGGCGGTCACTGGAACTTATATGGCAGTTTTACCGATGGATTCCCCGACAGATATAAAATTAATTATTATTTTAATTTATTCTGTCAGTGAACTGTCAAAAGTCCATCGGTAAATTTTGAATTTCACACCAAATTTTTCAATGACCCTCCATATTTTTCGTGGTCCGTCGGTAAATCTGTCGGCAAAATAACGCGATCAGAGATGCATTTAATGCACAACCCTTTGAAATTCACACGGTCCATCGATAATTTTGTCGGTAAAATTAACCCACCGACAACGTACCGATGGATGTAAAGTCGTCGGTATGGCCATCGGTGATGTGGTGGCATTTCAAGTAATTATTTTCGAACTCTTTGCGAAATGCCGATGGACTTAAGTCCGTCGGTGTAGACGTCGGTGATGTGGTGGCATTTCAAGTAATTATTTTTGAACTCTCTGCGAAATGCTGACGGACTTAATGTTGTCGGTGTGGCCGTCGGTGATGTGGTGGCATTTCAAGTAATTATTTTAGAACTCTCTGTGAAATGCCGACGGACTTAATGTTGTCGGTGATGTGGTGGCATTTCAAGTAATTATTTTAGAACTCTCTGTGAAATGCCGACGGACTTAATGCCGTCGGTGTGGCCGTCGGTGATGTGGTGGCATTTCAAATAATTATTTCATGTTACCAAATATATCATCCATGATCAATAATTATTTCATGTAATTATTTCGTAATTGTGGCATTTCAACTAATTATTTCAAGTAATAAATATTTTGTGTTTCAAAATATATCATCCATAATCTAAATTACATAAAAAAAAAAAAGGGTTTTACATAGGGCTTCATTTTGGTAGTTAGTCAGAATTTTCTTCTTCTTCGTCATCAATTGAATTGTCATCACCTTCATCGCAATCTTCAATATGAATATTATCTTCTTCATCGACATTTGCTTGTCCACTAGAGCTCAAAACAAAATTCAACTCCTCTGCGTCAACATCAACAAGACTATCATCGAATACACGAAAATTTGAATTTTCTTCCAATTCAATCGAAGGAGCAACTCGATATGGTTCAACCACCTCACTAACTTGAAAGACTTCATCTCGCACACTTGTGTCTTCGTTCTCATCCTAAACAACCTCGACACGACCCCGGGGTTTTGTTTTTAAAACGAACAACCAATCCACTCTTGATCGATTCTTTCTAAATGAATTGGTGTATGTGTAATAAACTTGTTGACATTTCTTTGCGAAAACAAAGACATCGTTTATGTTACGGAGTCTAGCTTTTGAGTTGATTTCGACCAGACCATAGTGCGGATCAACTCTGATTCCTCTGTCAGTCATGTCATACCAATAGCATTTGAATAAAAACACTATATTCTGCTTGTTATGATATTGCAGTTCGACGACCTCTTCTAATCTACTATAGTAGTCAACTTCTAACTCACTACTAGTGGATCCCTTAACACAAACACCGTTGTTGTATGTCTTTCTTCCTTGCCCGTATTCTTCAGTATGGAAAACATATCCATTGACAAAATACCTGTTGTAGCACTTACATTTTCTTTCAGGCCCCCAGGCTTAGTGAAGACAATGACTTAGGTGCACTCCTTCCCATTTGATAAACCTTGTATGTAATGTACATCAATAAACAGTAAATGAACGAGAATCTCGTAATGACATGCATACATACAATAATTTTTCAAGTTAGAATGAGTTTATGATAGTGCTTACATGTGTTCTGAACCACGTGGCAAACTGCTCATCTTGTAATTGAAAGATCTGGGATTCGGTCAGCTGTGAGTTATTATAGAGCAAATATTGTCGATGTTGCCTGCAAGTGATAATAAGTGTATGATATTACAATATATAATTAACATTATATTACTAACAAAGTTTAATTAGTATAAACTTACTGAATAAAAGGTCTCAGTTCATCACAATTAAATAAAACATAGTTGTGTGCTTGTTTGAACTCTATTTCCGACAAATATCTTCCTCTTACGGCATTTTTAGGTGTGAGTCGTCCAGTATTGGAGAATATTGACAAGTTCCCACTAGAAGGCACTTCACCGCCATTATCATGCCGTGGAACGCAATTGATTCTTGTTCTCAAATGAGGTTCGAAATAGTACGAGATAAATATTGAGATCTCCTCAACAATATAAGCCTCACATATCGAAGCCTCAACATGCGCCTTGTTCTTAACCTTTTTCTTGAGATTAAACAAGTACCTGTATTGAAATACTAATCAAGTATTTTCAATTAAGAAAAATATATAAAATACTTTTATATATGAATTACATTGCAACTGTAATATCTAACCGTTCGAATGGGTACATCCATCTATATTGGACCGGTCCTCCAGCTTTTGCCTCGAACGGTAGATGTATAGGGAGATGCTCCATTGAGTCAAAAAATGATGGAGGGAATATCATCTCAAGTTTGCATAGTGTCTTGACGATATTCGTTTGAAGCCTCTCAATGTGATCAACATTCAACTTGCTGGAGCATATATCTCTAAAGAAATGACTGATCTCCGTGAGTGCATCACATATTTCCTTTGGCAACAAATCACGAAAAGCTAATGGGATGAGTGTTTGCATAAACACGTGGCAGTCATGACTCTTCATTCCATACAATCTGTAGTCCTCTATATTAACTAGCCTTGATATGTTCGATGCATGTCCATCCAGAAAAGGAAGACTCTTAAGCCATTTGTATACTAGCAGTTGTGCGTTTTTCTCTAACACGAAGCTTGCTCTTGGTTTTGCGACCCGTGACTCATCATAAACCAAATCCATATTTTTACGGTTACAGTATAAAGCTATATCCAATCTAGCCTTGATGTTGTCCTTTGTGTTCCCCTTCACATCCATGACAGTGTTGAAAATGTTCTCAAACATGTTCTTTTCGATGTGCATGACGTCAAGGTTATGGCGGAGCAGATTGGTCTTCTAATAAGGAAGCTCCCAAAAGATACTTCACTTTACCCAATTATGGGTCAAACCAAAACCAGGAAACTTTTGTTTACCTAATTGAAGGCCAAACACAATGTCACCGTATTCTGAGACAACATCATGCAATTCTTCACCAGAAAGACGCGGGGATGCAACATCTTTTTCAACTCTACCAACAAAAAAATCTTTTCTGTTCTTTCTGTACCTGTGATTCAGTGATAAAAAGCAACGGTGATAGTCAAAAAAAGAAGCTTTACCTCCATTTGCTAGAGTGAATGCCTTGTTGTTTTCCATGCAGTATGGACATGCGAGTTTCTCATGCGTGCTCCAACCAGAAAGCATTCTATAAGCTGGAAAATCATTGATACTCCACATCAAAGCCGCCCTCATAAGAAAATTTTGTTTCCTCGATATATCGTAAGTCAGAGCTCCGGAGGACCACAACTGCGCCAACTCATCAATCAATGGTCGAAGACAAACGTCTATATTTCATCCCGGGCTTCTTGGACCGGGTATGACAGTAGATAAAAACATGAACTTCGGCCTCATACACATTCCCGGTGGCAAGTTATAAACTGTGAGTATGACCAGCCAATAAGAATAAGGAGTAGCAAATGACCCAAATGGGTTGAATCCGTCTGTATACAACCCAAGACGCACATTCCTTGATTCAGCTGAAAAGTGAGGATGAACACTGTTAAAGCGTTTCCACGCTTCGCCGTCAGAAGGATGAACCATCACTCCATCAACCGCATGGTGTGCTTGGTGCC
>Ga0325411_1004448_pt1 | contig 15719 bp, 3 predicted proteins | sample PopdelMetagenome_13_FD_206181 | JGI IMG/M metagenome (GOLD analysis project Ga0325411, IMG submission 206181) | Populus deltoides microbial communities from Bellville, Georgia, United States - Xylem-PdIQD-R4 | ecosystem: Host-associated > Plants > Phyllosphere > Stem > Wood/Secondary xylem... | reverse complement strand
CATGATATTTGGATCAACTAGGATAGGGAAAGTCCAGCTCACATAACGCCCATGAATATATTAAAATCATAATTCATTACGGAAGAGTAAATTAGTCGTGTTATCTCAAAAATAAAAAAAATAAAAAAATGATAATAAGTCCTCCAAGGTCATCTCCCACGATCCTTAAATATGGGACTATTCTTTGTAAATAAAATTTCATGTGTTGAAAGACAATAATTAACTTCCAACGACAACTAGCTAGGACTAGTATATTGTTATGGGTCGAATTCATTTTTTAAAAATATATAAAAAAAAAATTAAAAGAACATGGAATTTTTTTATAACCTTATTAGGTTAATTTTAAAACCTTTAAACGTAACTCTTTGTCTGAGTCGAGTTTTCAATCAAGGGCATGTTTGGAATTGTAGCAGCAGTTGCGATTCAAAATGTTTTTCGCTTAGAAATACATCAAAATGATATTTTTTTATTTTTTAAATTATTTTTTAGATCAGCACATCAAAACAATCTGAAAACATAAAAAAAAATTGAATTTTGAGATAACGCGGTTTCAACCGCGTTCCCAAACGCGGCCTAAACCACGTGGGAGATAGCTCAACTTAAATCGATCAATTTTATGGGTTCTAATGCGACATTGATGATCATTAAAAACATTACTTATTTTTTGAAACAACTTCAAGATGATAACTTTTTAAAAAATATTGAGATAATAACATATTTGATCGACCTCGGTCCCCTCGCAACTCGGTTTATGGACTTTACTGTGTTTAATAAATTCTTTTAATAATTTTTTTATTTAATTATATGGTAAAATAGAAGTTAACAAAATTAAGCACCAGCCTAAAAATAGACACTTAATTTGAGACAATCCATATAGAAAGCAAATAAAAATCAATCATGCAATTTATTTTTCAATCAATTCAATATTAAATGATGAAATTGAAAACAAATAGTTAAAAGACAAAAAAAAACAAAAGCATATCTAGTCGATAGGTGAACTTGTCAAACTTATGAATCAGGTAACCAGGATAACATGTCAAACCTGTGAAACAAGTCACGAACTACATTAGGATTGTAATTTGTTTTTCTTTTTTAAAAATTATTTTTTATTTAAATATATAATAACAAAAATATATGATTGCAAAATCAAATACCAACTCAATACTAAGATTTTTTTTAGATCACGATAACTACGTAAAAGACAAAACGAAACCAAATATGAAGCTGAATTCCTAGCTAACTCAATATTTAAGGATAAAATAGAAAGAAAGAAAAAAGCTAATTAAAAAAAAGTTAAACTTGTCAGACCCACGAACCAGATCAACCAACTAAAATCAGCAAACAGGTCCATGAACTTTATAAAGCTTAAAAATTCAAGTTCAATTAAAAAAAAAGACACTCCACTAAACTCATAAACCATAACAACTTAGGTTAATATGATAAACCTACAAACCACGCTATCTTTATAAAAGGACAAAATAAAAAGAAACAAATCAAGAAACCAATTCATCAACCATCCCAATATCAAAAGATGAAATCAACAAAAAAAAATTTAAAAAAAAAATCATAACAAAAAAAAAGAAGCAAAATATTGTGGATTACTACTGTAATCCATGGTACAATGGGTGTTGGTGAACAATGGTTCCCCCACACCCTTTAATTTTTTTTATTTAATAAAATTTAATAACATGATTTTTTTCTAAAATTGTTTTTTTCTTAACTATCGAGAAAAAATAGACTATAAAGAAGTCAAGTTCAACTAAAAAAAAAAACCCTACCAAACTTGTAAACCAGAGCAGCTTAGATTAACTTGGTAAACCCGCAAACCACACCAGCCTCATACGAAGACAAAATAAAAGGAAACAAATTACGAAGCCAAATTTTTAATCATCTAAATTTTAAAGATCAAATCGACAAAAATAATTTTGAAAGAGAAATCATATAAAAAAAAACCAGGACATTGTAGATTACTATTATAATCCATAGTTTTCCACATTCTTTAATTTTTGTTATTTTATAAAGTTTAATAACAAGACTATTCTCTAAATCTATTTTTTCCTTAACTATATGAGAGAGAAAATAGACTATAAAAAAGTCAAATCCAATTAAAAAAATAAACAATCCACCAAACCCGTAAACGAAGGCAACTTGGATTACCTTGGTAACCCCTCAAATCCCGCTAACCCCATACAAAAACAAATAAAAAAAAAATTACAAAGCCAAAATATCAACCATCCCAATTTTAAAAATAAAATCGATAAAAATAAGTTTGAAAAAAAATCCAAACAAAATTTGAAAAAAAAAAGCAAAACATTGTGAATTACTAACAATACGTGTGGGTGAACAATGGCTTCCCCACTCCCTTTAGTTTTTTTTTTTAATTTTATTTTATAAAGTTGAATTACATGGTTTTTTTCTAAAACTATTTTTTTTAACTATATGACAAAGAAAAACACTCCATCAAACTCGTAAACCGAGATAATTTGGGTTATATTGACAAACTCGCAAACCATGCTAACCTCATAGAAAGACGAAATAAAAAATAATAAATTACAAAGCTAAATTATTAATCATTCTAATATTAAAAGAATAAAATTGATAAAAATAATTTTGAATATATATACATATATAAAGAAAATCACGTATTCAAGCAACATTTGTCAATGTTAACTGTAGAACTAAATGCAAAGAAAGAAGGTAGCAATCCCAAATATTTTAGAAGAAAAAATACAATATTTTACCTCCACATCCTTACTTTACTTCTTGTTAATAGTAATTCGATCTAGGGGAACAAGATGAAACAATAAACAGGAGAGCAAAGCACAGTCGAATGGTAATTGCAAGGTTGTCAATTCTTCCTGATCCGTTAGTTATTCAACATGACCTGAACCAACTAGATTGAATTTTATCTGGTTTAACCCTGAATTGGATTTTTTATTTATTTAACTGGGATTAATCTAAAAACAGATAAAATCCGATCGTGTTTGACCGGAGTCAGACGCGGAAGCAGGTGAGATTCACCCAACGCATCACCGCACACAGCCCTATCCTGTGCGTTTTTTAAATCGCGACTTCCTTTTATTCTGTCGAGTTATAATTTATTTTTCAGCATAATGTAAAGATTTTCATCTTATAATTCACGAGAGATTTTTATAAAATCATCTATAAATTTAAAGTTCAGGGTCTATTTTATGAATTACGTATGGAAATAAAGTTCACTTCTTGAGTTTATATTTTATTTAAAGAGGTCAGTTCAAGAGAAATAAAAAAAAAAGAGGCCTGGACGGGTGCTTCGTGGGTATCTACTGGTTCAAAAAGTCCTCCCACTTGAATGAATCCGACATTGAAGGCAAAGATAGCAACGGATTTAAATATTCAAAATCCATGGTACCTAACTGACAGGGATTTAAAAGGAGAATGTAGATAGGAAAGTTACAGGCATGCTCTCCTCATTGATATATAGCAAAAGGAGTATAAAATAACTGAAGAGAGATACGGCTGAATTTAAGGCCTCGGGTTGGATTCTAAATTACTCCGAATAGCGGGCCATACCTGGATGCAAGGTGAAATTGAAGGACCAAAGGTTAAGCCACCGGGGCCCTAAATCGAACCGTATAAAACAGACGCGTGTTCATGGTCAATTGGAGAGTCAATGAACTGCCCTTGCACTCGGTCCTTACCAGTTATGCCATTTCTTTTAGGCCCTGCGCAAAAAGTTGACAGCAGAGAGCAAAACATACATAGAAGACAAACGTGTCCAATTTCCACACGTTTTACTAACGGTCAAGAAGGGCTACACAAGTAACCCTAGCCAAGAGACGAACCCGTGCTTCCTTGTTCCAATGTCAGACCCAGTACATTAAGTTAATATAATGTTTGGAATATTTTTTAAAATTTTAATTTTTTTATTTAAAATAATCTTTTTATATTTTCATTTATAATGTATTAATGTCAAATATATATATATATATATATATATATATATATATTATTTTAATATATTTTTAATAAAAAAAACTTTAAATCATAATTACTCCCTCCATAAAATTGGACAATAGTAGAAGCATTTCTTTTCGTTCAGAGAAAATTGTTTCATGAACAATACATTCTTAGAAGCATCACCTACCATAAAACAGAGGATCCAAATTCCCAAATCACTTATTCTGAATCATTAGATCCAGAGGATGATGAAGGAACCTGGGCAAACCATCATCATCCCAATCCCTCACGATCACACGTCCTGGAAAACGAAGAAATGAGGACAGTTTCACTTTAGTTGCAAACCATCCTCGGAGAGGAAGAGTAGAAAAATCGGGTAATGTCCCAGTACCAGCACCCAACGTCACACAACGATGAATTTCATCACATGCCTAGTGAAACAGAAAACATGAAGCAACAATAATCTAAGATGCAATCGTACAACATCACATTTTCTGCAATCTTCCTTTCCAATTAGAGAACGATCCACAATTTAGTATCCAAGGTTGAGAGGAGAACCATTGGCATCTAATGAGAGAGCAAGTCAAACCTTGAATTGGTCGACAACTGCTAGTAAGATGTAATCCAAACTTATTCGAACATGAATAATCAATGAACACAAGAGAGCTGCAGCCATACTAGTAGATGAAAGTAACAAGCAGCTGTTAGTTTAGGATCGAGGCAACAAAAAAGGGCACAGTGAAACTACCTTCAAACATGCATCAGCTGAATGAACATGCTTGCAAGGCAAGATACAGTTTCTCATATCTAGCAACTGCTAAGGCTTGCAGTTCATGTGAGGAGAGCTTTACCCAACCCTAAAATCATTTCTACAACAAGCTCATTCTTCTCAAGCAGCAATGCCCTCATTCTTCACACATATTTTGCTTCATCGAGGGCAACTTTGTTTGGAGTCTATCAGAAAAGTTGAGCATTTCCAAGGAATTGATGCTTAATGTAAGCTTTAGTACAAACCGGCAACACCATATTAAAAATTGAAAATCACATTCATTAACATCAACCTGTAAGCGCACTCAACAAAAAGGAGCTCACAGAACAAGGAATTCCTTTCGTTTTGGAACATCTTATTGCCCTTTCTTTACAGGAGATTATTCTGACAGAAAAGATTATAATTAATGAAAACAAAATTAGCATTTCAAAACAACTGAACTAACATTTCAATGAGTCACCAGGAATATAAACTCTTCTACGAAATCCCCAATGTCACAGGGATGAAGGCTGCTCTTGTACACCACTTGTTAGGTTCATGAAGTTACCAGAGCAGTCAGCAAAGTGAAGGCTTGAGATTTGAACCTCGCACCAAGACCACCACTAGCATTGCTACCTCTGCAATACAAAAGGCCCAGGATACTTAAGCTCAGGAACTTCAAGAAACAATGAAATCACGGAAGCAAAAATCAAATAATCACTCATTAAATGTAGCAAAACCTAATTTCCCTGTTTGGTAGTTGAGAAAGAATGGGGAAAGGAAGAGAAAAGGAATAAAAGCTCTGGAACTTCACCTATAACAATGAAGACAAAACTAATCCCACCACCCAACTGAGCTTTAAACAACTAATTAACACAAGAACTGAATAAACTTAAAAGTTTCAAAATGCCCTATTTGGTATTCAAGAACGAACAGGAAAAGGAAGACAAGAGAACAAAACTTGTGAATTTCACTAGGCTTATACAACAAATTGACTGATTTAACGGCAACCTCGTCTTGAACAATCAAATTAACACAAAAATTACGCAAAATTCAAAATCTTAATTGGCTTTCTTCATCATCCTACATTCTCTCATCAACCAATCGACCGCTAGAACTGCTAATTAAACACGACAACTATACCTTTCCGTTTTCCGGCAACTCCGGCACCTTATAAGTATCAACGGTAACCTCCGCTAGCCACAAACCAGGAAACAAAGCCTGCAAGCCAAAAAAAAAAACACCAAATTTTTAATCCCCAAAAAAAAATAAAAAAAACTTAACACAATAAAATCTCTGAATTTACTTACATCCATCTGCTTCTGCACAATCCTGGGCCGTTTCTTGGGCCTCCGAGCAGGTCTCTGGCACAACATCACCATGAAATCCTCTTCAATCTCCTTCTTTGATAACGGCACTGAAAACTTCGCTCTCTCCTTCTCCTTTCTATCTCTCTTATCTCCTCTTAATCTCGGCGATTTAGCACTGTCGCTTCTCAAAGGTGAACAATTATTACTACTCACTTTCCCTAGAAGTGAATTCCCACCTCCACCAATTGCCGCTCTCCTCGTCCTCAGATTCCACGGCCTCACCTCCGGCTCCGCCTGTGCTTCCTCAACCGCCGCAACCACAGCCCTGAGCGGCGACTGGGACTGAGATTGAAGAGATCGTTCCTCTTCGATTTCACTATCATCATCCGACACTTCTTTCCTCAAAATCTTGTCTTTCATCTCATTCGCCGCCGTTTTCAGATCAAGCATGATCTTCTCCCTCACCTCATCAATCCCTTCCTCCACTACGCCGAATCTCTCCCTCGGCGGCTTGAACCGCCGGATATCATAATTGCCGAATTTCCTTGGTGGAGATCGGCTACTGCTACGGTTTCGCTCAACTGAGATTCTTCCTCCGTTGTTCTCGTTCTTGTTGTCCCGAACGGCGGCGTCGGCGGCGGTGTTGGAGTCGGGAAGTTTCATGCAGCGGAGGTGTCTTTGATTCCCCCACTTCAAGAAAGGAAGATCAAAATTATGAAGCGGCGGTTTTGATCTCTCTTGTCCCATTGCCATAACACTTCTTCTCTTTCAACAGAATACACCATTGATCGAAAACACTCTATCTCACGAGCTCCGATTACAAGCTCTCTCTTCCTAACTTTCTGTTTGCTTCTCAGGAATCTTGAATTTTCTCGGAAAACAAAAGTTTGGAAATCGCCGGGAAGGAAGAGGGAGTTTATATAAGAAGTGGAGGGTATGGAGAATTAGAGACGAGAGAGGGAGAGAGAGAGGGAGTGGAGAGGGCGGTTTTAACGTTCGGGGTGCGGGGATTTTTGTGGTTTTTTAAAGTACTGTGGGGATTTCCAATAGGAATTGGTAAGTGCTAAAATGCGCTACGGGTGAGAGAGGGTGACGATGTGGGTTTTCCCGGGTAATACGTCGTTTTTGAGTGCTGATGGCTGGGGTAAACACCGTTGGATGATTAGGAATCTTATTTATGCCGTTGATCAATAAATATTTTTCATTTTGGCCACCCTCTGAAGCCAGGAAATGTGAAACGGGATTTAGATACTGTTAGTAATTCCTCTATCGTTATAGAATGTTTTATTGGTTTTTTTTTAATCTCAGTATAGTGTATTGTTATTGTTATTCTTGCAAACTAATTAAGGAAGATAAATCACTATTTTCCTCGCCTCACGCAGTACAATAGTTGGAATAATAATCTTTATATAATTTTAAATTTAATTTAGTATTTTTTAATACTAAATTTATTGATAATTATTTTTTTATTAAATTATTATCAAATAACCATCTCAAGTAGAAAAACTTAAATTGTCAAATGATATTTTAAAAATAATTTTGTGTTGCTTTTTAATACGCCTTTCAAATAAAAACTTTGTGGATTTAAAATTAGTATAGACTCATAATATCGTGAATTTGTTTTTATTAATTAAAATAAAAATGATGAAACTCAAACTCGTAACTATTTAATTATCAAAACTTCAGTACCTTGTCAAATAATAATTTTAATCTAAGAGTTTAAATTGTTAAGTAAAGTTTCTACAACTATCAATTATTTCGATCTTATGGCCTAAATCACAGGTTTGATGGTTGACTCAAGTCTTTTCTTATCTTAATTTTTAATTGTTTATTTTCAATTTCATCATCCAATATTAAATTTATTAGGAATTGAACTTCACAATTTATTTAGATTTATTAGGTTATCTCGATCATAAAATTCAGATTTGGCAAGTTGACTTAATTTTTTTTAATTTTTTTATAAGGTCATCGCAATTTCATAGTCTGGATAACAATTTTTATATATTAATCTTGGTTGTCTTGAATCAACTCAACATACCATAGTCTCGGTATTTCTTAAAAAAAAAACATGTTATTTTGAAATTTTTTTAGTGGTATGTTTTTTTACTATTGTATAGTTTTTTTTTTTTTGACTTATTAAGTGTTCGTTTGGGAACGCGATGTAACCTGTGTTCTCAAACAATTTATTTATTTTTTTAAAAAATTAATTTTTTTTGTATGTTTTGGATCGTTTTGACAATAGTTGGAATAATAATCTTTATATAATTTTAAATTTAATTTAGTATTTTTTAATACTAAATTTATTGATAATTATTTTTTTATTAAATTATTATCAAATAACCATCTCAAGTAGAAAAACTTAAATTGTCAAATGATATTTTAAAAATAATTTTGTGTTGCTTTTTAATACGCCTTTCAAATAAAAACTTTGTGGATTTAAAATTAGTATAGACTCATAATATCGTGAATTTGTTTTTATTAATTAAAATAAAAATGATGAAACTCAAACTCGTAACTATTTAATTATCAAAACTTCAGTACCTTGTCAAATAATAATTTTAATCTAAGAGTTTAAATTGTTAAGTAAAGTTTCTACAACTATCAATTATTTCGATCTTATGGCCTAAATCACAGGTTTGATGGTTGACTCAAGTCTTTTCTTATCTTAATTTTTAATTGTTTATTTTCAATTTCATCATCCAATATTAAATTTATTAGGAATTGAACTTCACAATTTATTTAGATTTATTAGGTTATCTCGATCATAAAATTCAGATTTGGCAAGTTGACTTAATTTTTTTTAATTTTTTTATAAGGTCATCGCAATTTCATAGTCTGGATAACAATTTTTATATATTAATCTTGGTTGTCTTGAATCAACTCAACATACCATAGTCTCGGTATTTCTTAAAAAAAAAACATGTTATTTTGAAATTTTTTTAGTGGTATGTTTTTTTACTATTGTATAGTTTTTTTTTTTTTGACTTATTAAGTGTTCGTTTGGGAACGCGATGTAACCTGTGTTCTCAAACAATTTATTTATTTTTTTAAAAAATTAATTTTTTTTGTATGTTTTGGATCGTTTTGATGTGTTGATCTTAAAAATAATTTTTAAAAAATAAAAAAAAATATTATTTTAATGCATTTCAGCACAAAAAACACTTTAAATAACAACCGCAACTGCACTCCTAAGCACGCACTAAGCCAACTAGATTGGGTTATATCAAGTGAAACCCTGTACCTTTTAATTTTTTTTTCTTGAAAACATGTCAATAATTTTAAAGTTGTTTAATGAAAACTTTCTGTTTATTAGCATGATTCATCAATAAAAAATGTGCCATGTAGAGCGAACACTTTATTTATTTATTTATTTTTCTCATGCATCGCGATTTCATTAATCAACTTTGAGGTCTTAAACAATGCTTACAAATGAAATGTCGTGATTAAATAAAAATTGTGTTAACAATATTATAAAGACCCAAGATGACGTTGATAAAAAAAAAAGGTCCAATAAAATATTTTCCACCAGCAGAAGAATAAACTATATCAAAACCCAACGTGATTCTGCTTGTGATTTGGAAACATTTAAGCCCACCACAAGGATTGGATTAAAGAAGTAATAAAAAATTAAATCATGGAATTGGACGGAGATCGCCCATAAACAGTTTGGTGTAAAGTCTTAGCATTGTGAATCTTATGAATGAAATTCATGTTGATTTTTTTTTCCATGTTTTTTTCTATTTAATTATACAATTTGGTTCGAAGCTTTGGAGAACATGTTGCGGTGTGATTTGTTAAAATTTGACAAGTTATTAATCAGTTATTACACCGTTTGGTCAGCGATGAGCGCGTGGTGGATCATTAAATGCTTATCTAAACAAATGCTGTTTTTTTTTTCACTCTTATCCTCGGATGCTAGTTAGTTTAATTTGGTGTAAATATTATTTATCACACAATTTATATATTTTAATATTTTTCAAGGGGAATGTGTTATTTTGTATTATTCAGCTGTGATGAAAATATAATTTCTAAATTTGAGTTATTTTTTATTAATATTACATCATTTATATGATTATTGACAATAACAATAGCTGTGATTGGCGAGAACTATTTATTGAGGACAATTTTTTTCTTTGTCAAGAAAAAAAATACAGGAAGAAATTAATGTATTTTTATATATATCTATATTAAAAAAAATTACAAGCACGGAAAGTTTAAAAAATAAAAGGGTACATCTACTTTTTCTTTTTTTCTGAAGATAATTGTATCCCCTTTCATGGAGTTACACTTCCATTTATTATATTCTATATTTATTCTTTATAAATCACTAATTCAAGTTTTATAAATTACAAAATTATTAAAGATTTATATAATTGTTAATTTTAAAATCCGTGAAATTAGTCCAAGTACACGCAAGCTAACTCGAACACCCATATATATATATAACAAATATTTTTAATTTATACCTAAAGTAATTTGTGTAGTTTTTGATAAATGTAACGGATTTATTTTTTCATGAACTATATACTTTATTTAATAAAAAATGTTATACGTGGACAAAATATGCAGACCTTAAATGGAAATTAGGCTCTAATAATAGCGGGTGTGGGTGAATTGAATATCGCCTTCGATTTAAATAGAAGTGGACTATGATCCAATGATAAAAAAAAAAAAAAGACATGAAGGATAGAGGGATTGTGCAAATTGTACGTAGGTTTGTTTGTGTCAGGTTTCGTAGCTTGTTTTCTTTTATTCCATATGACGTGAGTTATGATATCATAAACATGATTAGACCTAAAGTTAAATTTCCATGTTATCCTCAAAACGCCTACTTAGCCTATGATTAATTATAGCACTATATTATATCAATGTAGTCGCTGGTTGTTTATTTTTCTATTTTAAAAATATTTTTTTAAAAATTAATTTTTTTATTATTTTTTTGCTTTAAATTAATATATTTTTTAATATTTTCAGATCATTTTGATTTGATGATATCAAAAATAATTAAAAAAAATATTATTTTAAAATGTTTTAAAATAAAAATCACTGAAAAATAAATGTTACCACATTCCCAAACATGTTCACGCTTTTTAAGTAGGTTGAAACTTAAAAAAACAAATAAATCTCAAGAGCTTGCTCGTGATTGCGATTGGTTTTTAAATATTTTTTATTTAAAAATATATTAAAAAAGTTTTTTTAAAAAAATATTTTTAATACCACTATATTAAAACAATATAAAAATATAACAAAAATAATTTTTAAAACATAAAAATATATAATTAGCCTACAGTCTGGTTAATAATTTTTTTTAAGATTAAAAAAAGATGGTTAATGGACAATTGGATTGGTAATCATCTACTTGATCATCTTTCATTTTATTTATTTAACCATGTTTATTGACATGCTGAATTAATATAACTTTGACATATGACTAAATCAACGTGCATATTCATACCTGGATAAAATAAAACATGTAAAAGGGTAATTAATTTTAAGCTACGATGTTGACTTTGCAAGTCAAACAATGTCAAACAAAAATAAAAATTTCCATTTCCATCGAAACTAGCTTCGATATTATTCTTCCAATAAGGGTGTACGTTGTTTTTACTATCAATTTATCTGCACAGCAAACTGATACAATATATTTATTTTATTCGAAGATAAATTTATATATATATAGCACGCATGTTCATGCACGCACATGAATGCGGGCATGATAAAGTTACTTATTTGTCAATTAACAAAAAGAGATTTTCTTTTCAGATTAATTTCTTGTTCAAGTTAATAATTCTAATAAATAGTCCCCGATCAATATGCTCTTCAACATGTCAGCATCCAACCTTTAAAATATAATTCAATGGCTCAATTGCCCTTGCCAATATGCAAGTCAGGGGTGAATAAAAAAAATCAAAAAACCGATTAAACTGAGAAAATTAAAAAAAATTAACCAAAAAATCAAACCGTAAAAAAATCCGATTACAATTTAAAAATATCAACCGGTTCGGTTTGATATAAGCTTGAAACCGAAAAAATCAAACCGAATCCAAACCAAAAAACCCGGAAAAAACCGAGCCAAACCGGAAAAACCGAGCCAAATCAGTTTGAACCGATTTTTGTTATAAAAAACCAAATCGAACTGAAACCAGTCGGTTTAAATTTTGAATTGTTTTAATATATTAATATCAAAAATATTTTTTTAATATATTTCTAAAAAATATACTTTAAAAAAATATTTGAATATAACATCTTGGCCTAATTCCCCTTTTGTTTAATTGTGCACGGAAACTTCATTGAAGGAGAATCCAATTAATAGGGTAAAAAATATTAAATAATAATTAAATACCAAAAAAGGACAAAATATGGAGGACACCTGTGAGGCTGTGACTATATATCCAAGGACATATCATAGAATATTTCTAATATAAATAAAAAGATGGAAATGAAAGGACGAGACAAAAATAATAAAGAAAATAACACAATATTTGGCATCGTCTGTGGGTTTTGAGAAAAAAGCCGGTTATGCATACTGCTAATATGAGCAAAGCAGCAGCAGCGACAGCAGTGGCATTAGTTAGCATTGTGGTCCCAGGTGACGGGGATCTAGTAGCAAATGACGATGAAGGAATGTTACCGTAGTTCGGTACGGAACAAGGCGATCAAATAGTCCATGATCATCAATTAGTTGATGGGCCAGAGGTTGTTCCTGACCAAGTAACTATTAATGGTCAGGGAATTGTGCATGATCAGAACAATGCTAGATGTTTGTAAAAAAGGATGATGTGTATAATTTCATTATGTAAGTTATTCCAGAAGCTATTAAGGATAAATGAAAGTTTGCTCAGTCGCCAACAGAGGAGAGATCGCAGATCGGAGGTGCTCACGTGTACGGGTGAGCAAAAAGAGTTAAGAAAGGAGCAGGCTATAACTATTGAGGAAGACAACTGAGAAATGAGAGCTGCAAAGTTAGCTCGACAGCGGATGGTTAATGAACGAGCTAGAATTAATGTTAGAGAAAGGTGGGATATGGAAGATCGAGTCCCCTTTCTCAGATAAAGTTCTTGGAGCAGAGCCTCCATCTGATAAGCTTCCTCATTTAGAGACAAACAATGGTTTATCTGACCTATTATATCACTTGAATAACTATAGATCAGCGATGAGCTTATATAGAATGCCTAATTCAATTCTATTTAAGTCCTTTCCGTCTACTCTTCGGGGATGAGCATTGACGTGGTTTACTAATTTACCTCCTAAATCGGTTGGCTCTTCTGCTGAATTATTGGAACACTTTTTGGGACATTAATTTTGCAATGAACTGAAAACCTAAAGATGTCATTTTTTTTGTTGAAAGTAAAATCAAAGTCTCCCAGCAAGCTTCTTAGAAAGATCAATATCCATACAAACTCTAACAAACTGACCACGAGTGGCTAGAGAGGTATATTCAGATCAACCCTAACAAGGCTTGCCAATTCCCAAGGCTATATAAAGTGCGAAGAATATCATCATCATCATCATCATCATCATCATCATCATGCATCACGGATATTTCAGAAGAGCAGACCCGAGCTAGCGTTATCAATAGATGCTTCAGAGGGACGAAGTTCTGGGGACCATTCTCTAGCAGTTAAATAAGCCCGTTGAATTAATTAACTAAAGGCTGCCTCCACTCAAAGCAGTTTCACGATCGATCTTTATAATAATCAAAATTAATCAGGAAGAAATCCATCTCTAGTCAAGAATATATATCCAAATCTCCTTTTGTCTTCTTCCATAGTTGATGGACTCGAGTACCCCACCGTAATTCCCAAGACTTTCACAATTAGAGCATTCTTCCATGGGGCCATAAGATAGTCTCTAAAACCCGGACCTATCGTAGATTCTGGATACGGAGTATCATTGTCACGATACGACGTGCATAACCTTGGATGCTAATAAATCAACTGGGTCAGGTTTTTGCTTATTTCTCATCTTCTCAATCATTGGTGTGAAGGAATGGACAGCATTCTTTCCCACTGGTGCGGGAGGTTCCCAAAGGACATTTAAGAAACCGAGTATGATCTGGGGATTTATCCGGTGGTCTCGGCATTTTTAGTACTCTAGGGTTTACAGGCAGCAGGGATTCTCTCGGTGTTTCTCGCCCTCGCTTCTCACTCATGTTTTGGGACAACAGCGTATGTAAAATGTCTTCGATCAGTTTTGCATGCGATCCTTTTTTACTCTAATATTTCAGCCTGTTTTCATTAGGCGTACGTTACGTAGGGTTTCTCTGTCAGTTTTGAGATGTAAACCCTCACCAAAGTCATTAAGAGAGAGAATTAATAATCAAAATCACCAGAGAAGAGGTAAAGTTAATTACTGTCATCATCGCCTCATTGGATCAAATCAGACCATATTACATTGATCATCGCCTCTTCGGAAATATTTTCATTTCATTTCAATACCTCCGGAAAACAAAATGTGGTCCTGGCCGCTAGAATGCTATAACTTGGAATTTCAATCATTATGCAAGCGAGAGTTCTCGTATCATCTTAATTGTAAGAATATCATGAAATTAGTTTTTGCTATATCACAATTAAATTTATTTTTAACTAGGTTATAAACAGATAAATACATATCTCATGTATTTATAATTTTTTTTCAACATGCTAAACTTACATTTATAGTCGACTTAAAGTGAATAAAGTCTTTGATAAATACGAGTCTTGGATCGTTATCCAAATCACCCTTAACTTATACCGACTCTACCTAATATCATGCATTAAATAAATAGCTTAATTATTCCATTTCTAATATTAAGTTGATAAGATTTCACCTCAATTTGCAACCAGAATTAATGCATTTTTTATAACTTTTTTTTTCTTTTTTTGAGATAAAAGATGGCATGGGTCGATTAAGATGGATTCCAAACTCGATTAAGATGGATTTCAATTCTCATGGACACGCATGTTAGGCACGGATATCGAACTTATGCGGACAAAGCAACCGGAAGTACATGCATGGCTAATGCAATTCCGGTTGGCAGGAGCTCAAGAATAACTTGGATCAGTATATTTTCACACGAATTATTAAGCGATTTCTTGACCTAACCGTTAAAGCATCTTAAGAATTGAGATATCTCTGAACTGAAAGTGACAACGTGTAAAGAGAAAGAAATCTCCCTTCTGTCGAAATCCAGGTGGCACGAACGTGCGCTTAGACTGAAGACAGGTTATGACAAACAGCGTTAATTAGAAATACCTTAATTTCTAATGTTACAGTGGCATGAGAAATGGGCTGCAAGATTGTGGGAAAGGAAAGGAAAGAATGACCCTTTTACCAGTTAATTAGGTGAAATCAAGATGGCATTCGCACAAGATGTAACAATGGAATGTTTTTCTATAACAAATTAATGGCATTTCTTTTAAGCCATGCACTGCAATGGCTTTGGCAAATCGGAAGTGACTTGTAGATTTATGTTACTGTAAAAAAAATAACGAAGAAACCATGACTATTTGTGTGGATATGAGCTCTTGATTTGGCCCTTTCATGGAAGGTGAAAACTAAAATAAAAACAAAGAGGTAATTATAACTTTTGCGAGCATCTTCACCAAACATTCTATTTGCTATTAGAAATAATTAAATAATCTTTTGCGAGCATTACCCATGATCTTCAATCAATTCGGTTTTTTGTTTTAACGATGATTTCCTTGCTGATTAAAAATCTTCCATTTCATCAACTTAATTAT
>Ga0325411_1004447_pt1 | contig 15724 bp, 7 predicted proteins | sample PopdelMetagenome_13_FD_206181 | JGI IMG/M metagenome (GOLD analysis project Ga0325411, IMG submission 206181) | Populus deltoides microbial communities from Bellville, Georgia, United States - Xylem-PdIQD-R4 | ecosystem: Host-associated > Plants > Phyllosphere > Stem > Wood/Secondary xylem... | reverse complement strand
TATCACCAAATTTAACGCATAAGGACCATAACTACATGTAAAAGCACAAGCTCCATAAAAAAAAAAAAAAAAAAAACAAGGGCGTTGTTCATAATTAAATCATAACATTAATTAAGAACGGCGTCGCCCTAATTAACTTTAAAGGTAACCTCACTTACAAGTCTGTAATAATTAATGCTGAAAACTTCATGAGAGCACCATCACGTAGCTAGCAATATTTCAAAGAGCTTTCCACTAGAGAAGAACTGTTTTTTATTTGACTAGAGGGCTGCCATTAATGTATCTTAAGACTTTCTTCTAAAGAATTTAAATCCAATATATATATATATATATATATATATATAATTGAATGGGTGGCCGGCAGATCTAGATTAGAGTACCTCACTACTTCCTCCTTTCCATCTACTGTTAATTTCAAACCCTTATCCCATGAATGTGCTCATCGAGACAGCCAACAGGTGATCTGTCCACCTCCACCTCCAACTAATCTTCCATTTGTGCCAGTAATCCAAGGTTAAAAAAAAAAAAAAGCATTTTCGGGATGTAAACAGGGTAACAGTACTGATGCTTCAATGATTTGATGTTTGATGGTTTGAGAATATTTAGTAGATAAAAATCTATAAATACTAATTATAATTAGTTTTAATGATACATGCTCACCAGCTATCTCGTCGTAAGAAAATCTTAAGCTTTATTCTATGCGCATCAAAACCACCCCGACGGAGGCGCCGTTCCAAAACTTCAGTATAAGCTTCTCGTACCTTTTGAGTTGCCTTTCTCCTTCGACGTTTTCTCTACTCTCATTGGAATTTAGGTCCTTCCCTAAGTGTATATTATCTTTTTAGATCAGGATATCAGGAATAAGGAAACAGTAAGGACAATTGTGGTTATTCTCAAATCATCAAAATTAAGGATATATTTGGTGTGTGTTTGGTATTGTGGTAGCTGTTGTGGTTGTGGTTTGAAAAAAATTGTTTTATAAAAAGTACTTTTAATTGAGGTTGGTTTGAAAAAATAAATGTTTGGTTAAAACTGTGGTTAAAATTGAGGTTGAAAAAAAAGTAATTTAGTGTGTTTGGTTGAAAATGCTTTTAAAATTGAGGTTATAAAAAATAATTTAAAATATATATATATATATATATATATATATATATATTGATGATTTTAAATTTAAATATTATGGATTTAACTATTGCAATTATATCATAGAATAAAATATACTTTATATAAAATATTTTTTTATTATTCTATGAAACTATCTACAATTTTATTACGTACAAAATATATCCGATAAAAGCTACAGTTTCTATAATTTGTTTAGCATATAATAAAATTAGATAAAATATTATCATGTATAAAATTCACTCTAAATTATTTTTTTAAATGTTAAAAAATTAAAACACTAAAAAAAAAAAACCTCACGCAGTGCAAGTAAACAGTGCAAGAGAATTGCACTGTACACTATTTTTGAAGTGAACAGTGCAATTCTCTTGCACTTTTCACATGAACAGTGCACCACTATGCACTATTCATGTTAATTGCACTGTTCAATGTGAATAGTAAAAAAAAGCAACGAATTCTTGCTTTTTAATTGTTGCGTTTTCAATGTAAAAAATAGATGGGACCCAGTGAACAGTATCCTCTTCTTTCCTTTAACCAAACGGCTGTTTGCTGCGTTTTAATTAAAACGCAGCCGCAGCCGCAGCCGCATAAACAAACAGAGCCTTGATATCGGATCTCACGGGATACTACAAATGGGACAAGTCAATAGATGATTTTTATTAACGAAAGCTAATTGGTAAATATTATCCATGCATATTTATAAAAATTGTTCACCGGGATAGTGTAATGATGAATTTGCTCAAAAATCATTGAAATGGCTCTTGAATGTATGATGGTCATTGCACAAGCCCTATCTGATCATTATCAGATTGTTTGGGGATAAATTTATTTTTTTTCATTTCAGAAATACAATGAAATAACTCAAATATCATTGGATGCAAGAAAATTTAAATGAGTGTATGGGCACTTCTGTCTTTTCATACGAGTTTTTTTTTTTATAATAATTGAGTTGGGTAAAGGGTAATTTGATCTTTAAATAAATATAAAATATATTTTAAAAAGAAAAGTGAATGATGCATGCATTAGCATGTGGGAAGCACTCACGCTTTTTGGACGGTACCTCCTAGTGGCTAAAAATCAGCTTCTGCCGTGTCATTGAAAGTGTCATGATGTCCTCTTCCTGTTAGTTAGACGCATTGTGGCGTTGGGTTGACAGGGCGACGCTGATAGCCTTTATTTCTTCTCCTCCCACTCTTCTCACTCCTCACCTTAGAAGCCGCGTTGCCCATGTAGAATTTTATAATTGTCCTTTTATTTATGAGAAAGTCAACTTTAATCCTTATTATTTTGATTTTTAATTTTTGTTGTTAGCTCTTTATAAAATTTTGAATTGTTTTCAATTAAATCCTTCAATTCTAGTTTTTAATATGTTATTTTATCAAATTTGGTCCTTATTCTTTTGATTTTTTTTTTACCTTTTGTTAAATTGATTGTTCTTTTCAATTTCACCCTTCAATACAAAAATTATTTCAATTTTGATCCTTATTCTTTTAATTTTTTTAATCATTTTTTTCAATTAATTTTTTTTTAATTTCACCATTCAATAAAAATATAAAACTTATTTTGTATTTCAATTTTGATCATTATTTTTGTAATTGTTATTTTTTTATTTTTGATCCTTTTATGTAATTGATATTCTTTTTCCAAGTTAATCATTCAAAATTTAATTGGTTGATAATTAAGCTTTATGATTTTTCTAGATAAGATACTTCCAGTCTAATACCTTGGGTCATGGGTTTGAAAGTTAACATGGGTTGATATTATTTTTTTTTTACTTATTTTATTTTCAACTTTGTGATTTCTTGCGTTTTCTTTTCTACTGGGTTATTTTGATCTCATGACCTGGACCACAAGTTTAACGGGTTAACTCAGGTTAACTCACCCCTTATTCCCCGAGTTACAAACTTGTCAAGATGACTTTGATCGACCCAATCCCTTTTTCTTGTCCTTTTTTTAAATTCAATTCCATCCTATTATATTTAATGAGATGTGAATTGAGTTACATCGATTGTTTTCTTTTATAAAAATGATTTGCCCCCAAATTATCATTATTATTATTTTTTAATTTGATTCATTTAATATCATTATCCATTTTTTTTATCATTCTATTAAAATAAAATTAATTTATTTGACTGAGGTTTATAACCCGAGTTGTAGATTTTTTTTCTTTTGTAAAACATGGTTGCACATAAAAGAGCCCTACCGCGTAGCATGCCCAGAGTTTTTAAACTTGGCCCAAGGCCCGAATCACAGGTTTTACCCGGGTCACCGGGTTTTGATCGGGTCACTTGGGTCAACCCCGGTTTTTTATAAATCAAAACGATATCGTTTTGGTTAAAAAAACAAATAGTTAATGGATTGCAATCAGGTTTTGATAAGGTCTTACTAGGTTAACCCATTGGTTTGCCGAATCACCCAAATTTTTAATTTTTTTTATTTTTTTAAACCCAACCTCATTACAGTCTCGAATCAGTCCGCTGGGCGGACTTTAAAACTACAGGCACACGTACACATCTAGTTATTTACCATGTCAGGAAAATAAAATATTTATGTACCATGGGATTTTGGACAATTTGGTGGCTATTTGTAACTTTAGGAATTAATGAAGTCGTTTGATACACGGAACTCGACAAGACACGCAAGAAATGATATGTGAAACTTATTGGTGCCCAAAGAGATAAGAAAAAAAAAAAGGTTTTTGTGATGATTTTCATCAATTTTCGTTCCCCTTGTTCTTCCATCTTATGGGATAAAACTTACCTAAACATTCTTCCCAAAATCCCCTCCCAATTAATTAATTTTATTATCTTAATAAATAAAAAAAATAAATAATTGTTTTTTGAAAAATAATAAATATTATTTCAATCCAATTTTTAAAACTGTTTTTTATTTAAATTTATTACATCAAAATATATAAATAAAACAATAATCTTATCTATAAAAGCAATCAAATATATCTATAAATCAAATAATTGATTTTCTTATTTACCAAATCTATTAAACAAACAATTCAATGAAAAAATGTGTGGTTTAATAAGAAAAAAAAAGAGAAGATAAATTAATTATTTTTATTTATTGCTTACAATAGACAGGATGACTGGTTGTTGTGGATCCTTTTCCTCACAATCCAGTCCCCATCCTAACTCAGCACGCTAAACACGCCCTAAAAGATATAGCAGCTGCAGATTAAAAATATAAACAAAAACAAAGAAGGTAAAAAAAACCCACTGAGAAGAAAGCCAGCCCTAGATTGGATAATGCAAAGTAGGAAAGGCGATCTCAAATCTTGGTCGGTTTGAATTTTGGTGTGCTGGGGTCATACAGGTTATCAATGGCATGTGGAAGAATGAAAAACCATCCAGGAGGGAGGGACCTGTAGCAGTCTGTAATCAACTTTTGATAAAAATCACTGAGGCCCCATGCATGTATGATCAGGACAGGCCTTTATCTGTCTAGTTGTGGAGTCATGGACCTGGTGTTATGAAGCTTCTTCTGCATCTTTCATCATGAGTGGAGAGAAAGAAGAAGAAATCTGAATAGTTGATGGACAAAAACTGTCATTATACCAGCAAAAGGTTTCCAATATATGATTTTTCTTGAATAGCTTTTTGCCCGAAGATTGGTGAAGAGTGACTGATGGTTAATTACTTGGAATGAGAAGAGACAGCAGAGCAGGCAACAGCCTCTTGCAACAAGCAACACCTATCTATCACTGCTCTATATTAGAAAGCACAGTATGGATTCATAAAATGCTGCCTCAGAACATCCAAAATTTGTCACAAAGAAAGGAGAGAAACACACTACAGAAAGAAAAGAAAAGAATCTAAACATTTCAGCCGAGCGTACTGCTTGGTGGTGGTTTCCATCTCCTGGTTACTTTGATCCTTGTCCCCATCATTCATATCTGCATTTTTTTTCCTGCTTCATGTTTCTCGAGCAAAGCCCGTGTCTGCACGACCTTCATCGATTTCTCCTCCCCTTCAAGCTGTTTCTTCATTATTAACTCAGCTTGCTTGTCGATTGGCTTAAAGTAATCTTCATATGAGGCCTCCTGCACATCAGTAGGATGTTATTCCAATCTTGGATAGAATCAGACTAAGAAATGCCATTTGTCAGGACAAAAGCATAAATACAAAGCTTACGTTCAAACAATCAAACTAGTAAAAATGCATCATTGAATAGGAAAGCACCAGGATTATGCTCCAGCAAAAGTAATCTCCAAAAACAACTAGTTTTCAATTTGAGTAAAGGTCTATCTCACTAAGATCCCCGCTCCGATCCCATGCCTCTTCCTAGTCCAACCCAATCTCTGGTTGGGCATTGGTTGCACTACCACTGTCTCTCTTTACCAAAACTAAGACCCCAGAAGTCCACAGCATCAAGATTTATATGGGAAGAATTATTGTACTACCCTTTCTCTCTTGTGCCTATACTGAGAGAGAGATCTCATTAAAATGGAATGCAATGTGGAGACAAACTCATTGAGATTTCAGAACAAAAGGTGAGTGCAGTATACAGGAACTGACAATGTTAAAACATAAAATGGCTAGAATAGGACAGAACAAACGAAAGAAAAAAAAGAAGATAAAATGAAGGATATGAAGCATGAAGTTTCCAAGCCTAAATATTGGACACGCACCCAACACCCCCATAAGCTTTAGCTCTATGATTAAGCCCAGGCGTTGTGTCCATGCCCAGTGCCCCTGCGAGATCAGGTGCACCACTTGAGCTCAAGTGCTGCGCATACACCTAGCACACAATGGGCTCTAGCATCGTATTTGAGCTCGAGAACATAGCCAAGCACTTTTAGGCTCAACGTGTGTCCTAGCTCCCTTTTGAGCCTCACTTTGTGACTTGAGTCTAACCATTTTTTCCTCTCATTAATATATATATATATATATATATATAAAAAAGATATTTGTTTCTCATTAATATTTATATCAATAAAATTTACCCTTTATTAATATATATGTAAGATATTTTTGTCCCTTGTTAATGTTTATATTATAAATATTTCTCTTATTAATACATGAATAAAAAATATTCATTCTTTATTAATGCTATTAGGAAAAAATGACCCTTTAGTTTCACTTCTCGAGCAAAAAGATAAGGTTCATAGATTATAAATACTCATTAAACTATTTATATAAAAGGTTTATAATTTTTATTATCAACATGCACATATCATTTTCTTACAAAACTCTTGTTCTCACACCAAACCAAGAACAAACAATTTTATTTTTAGAATTTAATTTTTTTTGTATATTTATTATATTTTACATAATATTATACAAAGATACTAATTTAAACATCTAATAATCCCAAAATACATCAGCAAGGAACTTTTTTGTAGGCATCAAAAGCATTACATAAAATTATATCATTTTCCTTTATTATGGAGAATGAAAGTAATTTTGAGAATACTTGAATAACTAATAATTCAATCACCAAAAAATTATATTTCTAAGCATTTTAGAACATTATAACATGGACCATAAAAAAAATAATAAAATCAACAACATACAATATATACATAATGCAAAGATAGAAATAGCGTAGATTTAGATTTAAAAGAAAAGAAGAATGACTAGAACCATATTGCGCATCTTCAATTTCTAATTTTTTTTAACAAAGATGTCTTTATCGGGTGGTAAATGGAGCTTTATCCTATTTTTATTCCTGGTTTGTTTGGGAATTAATAAATCAAGTAACCAGAAAAAACATAATCAAGAATTTGATTAACATGAGTTTTGAATTTAAATCACAATCTTAAAAACTGTTTTTATAAATAACTTATAATAAAAATAAGTTAAAATAATTTTAAGTCAAAACTTGTTTGATAAAAATATTCAAAATAATATTTTGAAGAAAAAAAATACAGTATTAAATTAAAATCTATGAATTTTCATTTTTTTTAAATCAAGATTTTGATTTAATTTTATAATAATTTTTTTTATTCAAGTATAAATTATTTCTACCAATCACATTATGACTTTTTTAAGTAAAAAATTAAAGATTAATTTACAAAAATCGCAATTCCATATGATTTTTATAAATTAATTTAAATTGTTTCTTTACTTGAAAGATTATAGATGTAATTGATTAAAAATAACTTTTAACTTAAATAAAAAATTTGATTAAAAAATTTAATTTGATAAAAAAACCAATATTAAAAAAATCCACTTTACCAAGCATGGTTTTAACTTAAAATCATTTTCTTTTATGACAAAAAAAAATTAAAATATCTCAAAATAAAAAAAATATAATTAAAAAACAATTCAAATAAACTTAAGTGATGAGTGAAGATGAAATAGAGATTCGAGTTGAATGGCATTAAATTACTCCTGTCCCTCCCTCTTCCTGCTAGTGTTTTTCTAATTCTATTCGATGTCAGATTCATAGCTCAAGTTGGCAAAAAAAAAAAAAACATATGCACAGGTGTAAAATATAATTTGCAAAATGAGGTGACAGTCTCAAACACCAAGATGCACAGTAGAAGTAATAAAGCCTCCAACTCCAGTCACCATCTCGTAGGCAAATTTCAAGCATTTATATAAAACCAGGCGTCCTAGTTACAAGTTTAAAATATTAACATCGACTTGGTTCATCGACTTGGTTCAGTCAAGAAGCAGAGAGCTGGGTTCATATTACATAAGCAAGTACAAAGTCGGGTTCCACTCAAATTCAATCTCTTCTCTTCTTCTTCTTCTCCTTCTCAGTTGAATTCTTCAACTGCACATCAAACAGTAATTTATCAGCTGATGGAATATGATAACAGAAGAAAAACTATAAAGCATTGATGATGGCTATTCACTGCGGGCATTTCAGTTAAACTTACCATGATTATGAGAATTCGGACAAAAACAGCAACGAAGTCGGTGAAAAGGCTCAGGGAATGCTTCACATAGTCCAGATCACCAAGGTGAGCTTTCTCAATGATATCCTGGGTGTCAACTACCACATAGCCCACAAACACCAGAAGCCCAAAGTACAGCTGTGAACATTATCAAGACCAGAATAACAAGCTGTTAGAATCAGGCAAACAAAAGCAGCTAAACATGGAACTATAAAAAACGATCATGAAAAATTTCATAGCCAGAGATACCCTACCTCAAATTTAAAGAGGGCTGCAGATCCCCCAAAGATGGAGGATGCAAAGTGCAGCCATAGAAGGATGGAAAGGCCAGATGAAAGCAACCCACCCAAGTAAAGATATTCTCTACGCCTAGCCAACATAGCTGCTACTGAGAAACATCCAAAGGCCACCGCAGTTCCCACAAAAGCTGTAATCAGAACACTGACAGAACGAGAAAAGCATCCACATATCAGTGCTGTGCACCCCATCATCATGCTAAAAAGGGCTACATAAGCATAATTGTCCTAGCAAAAGGAAATGTATCTAACGGGTATCATGCAGGCAATGGACCTCCAAATGGAAAGACACCATTCCAAGCACGATAAGTTTCCTAGTACCATCGGACTCACCTAAACCAACTCATTCAGTGAGTGACCACACAACCGCCATCAACAGAGAATATCACCATTTTACAAATACACTAATTGCAGAAAGTCAAAAATATGCACACTAGCATCCATTTTACAGCTAAAACCCAGACTTTATTGTTTGATACCAATATATATATATCGTCCAAGTGACATGTACCTTGGATCAATCTGAATGGCCAGATCAATCAGAGGACCGATAGAAGCCCCTTGGAGGAGTGCAGTTGCCATCAAGAGAGCAACCCTCTTTTGCTGCTCATGAAAAAAACGAAAAGAAGGAAACACAAACACCAAGAAGAGAAACCAGGTCAATACCAGAAAAATGAATATGGACTGCACCCTAAGGAAAAAAAAGCCATAGAAACGACCAAGCAATACCTCTTCATAAGGAGATATGGAAAGTAGCCAAGCCATGCATCCAAAGCATGCGATAGTCGTTAAGAGACCACCAATATTCCACAGAATATGGAGGTATGCCCCAGCGGCAGATGCAACCAGTGCACAACATAAGGTCAGATAAACCTGCAAATTTAACAAGTTTAGATCACGAACCAAGAGATGTGGAATCGATAATCAGTTGAAATCGATTTCGAGTTTTTCAAGAAACCCACCTCGCCTGGTTAATTAATAAAAAGACCCAAGAATTCCGACGCAAATTTGACATAAAAGCTCGATTGTTCTCAAATTATTATATCATAATTGCCCCTATCACACGGATTTTGATGGAAACCAAAAAGATGTGTCCAGGGAAATAAGAGTTACCTGCTTGAGATGGTTCTGGACAAGAGGAGAGATCTGGCGTAAGTTCTTGAGAGAATCGTAGCTCCAACGGTTCCTTGAACCCGATTGAGAGTCAAAGAAGGAAGCGAAGGCGTCCATTGTTTGGTGGATAGAAAAAGTCAATTGATCGAATTTTGTTGTGTATTCGAGAATTGCCTTATGCTTGCATTATATATGTGTGCAGGCGTGTCCGGTTGCCGTTTGCTTCGAGGAAGTTTCTGGATGCCCGAGTTACGATATTGCCCCTTTGTTTGATGCACCCAAGTTACAATTCTGCCCCTCTTGGAACCCTTTTGCAGCTGTCATTTTTGTATCGCTTCCACTTGACCCCGGATCGATGCTTTTATCTGTACTTTATTCGGTATTATTAATAAAGTTACCATTTACAAATATTACCGCACCATATATTGAACATTGTACTTTATTTGTACTTTGGAAAAAAAAAAAAAAACTTTGATCGAAAGCAAGCAGGGGAAATGGACAGAGGGGCATTTAAGGAAATCAGGTCATTCTGGACAGGTCAGGGTCAACACCTGAGCGATGTGGACAAGCAAGAGATCTTTCTCATATAAACATCGCTTCGTCACCAAGCAAAAATCTCAACCCCGGTGTATTTTACTACACTAGCCTTTGTCGAATGCTACGTCTTCCAACCAATAACATCTTGCCACGTCATATCAATGGAGACTGCAGAGCAAATGGACCACCGTCAACACTCAACATTAATATTACCGTTAACAATTTTTTTTAAAAAAAAAACACTAAATGATGTCCTCACATGCCACTATGAACTTCACTAATAAACCAGGTTTGGGCCTTATATTTTAACTTCTTTTTTATTTTGATCCTTTAGGATGAGGAAAAGTTTTACGTTTTTTTCTATTATGGATTTGAAATTCCAAGCCATAGCTATTTATACAGATTAGGTATTTCTATTTCTTTCGGGGAATTGAGCCATTTCATATATTCTCCCTTCCTTTCTTGATTTGTAATAAAGGTGCCAACTCCCCTTTTATTTTCTCTTTATGTTATTGTTCATGTTATCAAGTCTTTAGGTTTTGCTTATTTATTGCTCTCCTGATTTTTTTTTTATGATTTTCAGGATCAAGTTTTTAACTTTGTTGTTATTTTGGGTTCTTGGTGGAACGGGAATGTGGAAAACTAGTTGATTGTGGAAGATAAAAACTTGAAATAATAAGTATCTTAATTGAAAACCATAATCAAGATATAAAATAACCTAATCAAAGCTAAAATTATATTAATAGAAAACTCCATTTAATAACTTTTTTAATTAAAAAACTGAAGTTATTGGAAGAAAGACTCTTACTCTTTAATTATAAAGAATCAATAACTTAAAATATAAGGATGAATGTCACAAAGAAAATTATCTTTGATAAGTTTTAAAGAGTTCGATGAAGAAACAAGAGTATAAACAACATTGCCACACATAAAATATTATTTTTAAATAATAAGCAATTTCTAAAAATAAAACCCTTAATACAAGCTAAATAACCTTATTTAATTCTAGATAAAACATCATAAAAAAGCTAAAAGAAGAGTTCTAAATAAAATTAAAAAAATAATCCTAAACCAATTAGAAAATAATGCAATTCTCACATAATATCTTCTAGGTTATATCGTAAAGTCTTCCCGAACTCCAATTATTATGAAATATTAACCTTATAAACTAAAGGCCTTTAGAATCTTCTACAAAACTTTTAGCCTAATCCAAAGGTCAGATAAAAAGTTATGTGTATTAGTGTAAAATTGTGCATTAAGAAAATTAAGCTCATAATAACCTCTCTTTGTCCAACCAACAAGCTACCAAGATTTCTTACTCGATCCATAAGCTACTAGGCTTTCTCAACTCTTTCTCTTGTGTGGATTATATTAATTAAAACATGATCATCTTTTGAACTCGTCTTGATGCTTGGCTTCACCTAAATATTTTGAATTAGCCAATTAAATACATCTTTGATCTTCTTGGCTTTTGACCTTGTAATATGCCTAATTAAAATCTCTAATAGATCATTTAGTGATGCTTGTTGATTCTCATTGTTCTCTCTCTCCTCTAAAGAATTTGACCTTCAATTATCATTATCTCCTCTAGGTTATAACTTAAATCTTTTATAGGCTTGAAATTTTTCCTTTCTTATATGCTTCCAGACCCAATCATCTGGTTAAAAAATAACATGTTGGATAGATAGCCTTTATTAGATTTAGATATATATTATTCTCTTTTTTTCTCAATATATTGCCAAACACTCTCATAAAGTGTTTTTTTTACTACTATTAAAACTAACTCTTTCATCAACAAGTAAATGAATCAAATCCAAATATTAGATTAAAACCATAAACAATTTTAAATGGTAAATAATTAGTAGTAGATGCACACTTTCATTATATACAAATTCAATGAATGACAAATAATCCTTTGAATTTTTCATTTTCTTTTGAATGAAAATACACAATAGAGTAGTTAAAGTCTTATTTACCTTTTTTATTTTAACATTCCTTTATGGAAGATATATAGCCGAAACAATAACTTAGTTTCTAACTTTCCTATCAAAACCTTTTAAAAATAGCTAAGAAATTTAGCATCTTAAAAAACCTATCAAAAAAAAAAAAAAACCCTACCCCTTTTGACTTAGATAAACCTAAAACAATACATAGAAAACCTACCTAATATTTTTTAGGCACAAGTAAATAATTATATAACTCATACGAGAAGATCTTAAATTGTGCTTGCATATACATGACACATCTATCATGCACCATTTGTGCATCACATTTCATTTTAGTCTAATAAAAATGCTCCTGCAAAACTTCTAAAATTTTTATAAGACCAAAGTAGACCATTAAACTATCCCTTTAAGCTTAACATATGAGCAGTTTCGCATAGAACTATCACGTACACAAAGTTTATTCTCTTTAAGTAAATAACCATCAAGTCTATGAAACTTACCATATGTTGATTTTTCACAAACATTATACAAATTAGCAAAATCATTATCATTGGCATACAAATCTTTAACATACTCAAAACTTAGTAATTTCATATTCAAAGTATAAAGAAGAATGTACCTTTTAGATATTATATTTGTCACTATATTATCCTTATCTTACATATATTTAATCACATATGGAAAGGTTTTAATGAGGTCTACACACTTGGGATGCCTTATATTCAACTTATCATATCATTTCAAGTGTTTTATTGATTTGTGATCTGAATGGATAATAAATTCTTTCGATCATAAGTAATGTTTCCAAGTTTTCAAAGTCCTTATGAATGCATAAAGATCTTTGTCATAAGTTAGGTAATTCAATATTGCTTGATTAAGCTTTTCATTAAAAAAAAGGTAATTGGTTGTTTCTCCTGCATCAAAACAACTTCAATACATATTCATGAGACATCACACTTAATTTTAAAAGCTTTAGAAAAGTAAGGTAATGCTAATAAAGATGATGAACATAGCCTTTTCTTTGAGAAGATCAAATGCATGTTCTTGTTTACAACCCTATTTAAAGATAATAGACTTCTGAACAACCCTAATATGTGGTGTGGTTAGCATGTTAAAATCCTTAACAAATCTCCTATAAAGACTAGTAAAACCATGAAAGCTTTCTACCTCGGTAATTTATTTAGACATGGACCATTCTTGAATAATCTTTATATTTTCCTCATCCATCTTTATATTTTTTTTACTAACAATATAACCAAGAACAACAACTTTTTCCATGAAAAAAGTACACTCTTTGAGATTAACATATAACATTTCTTTCTCAAAACTTCAAGCATGCAACACAAATGCTACTTAAGTTTTTTTTTTTATCATCTAGGTTTTTTTTTCCTTTAATTTTTTCATTTGTTTTTAGCATTCAAATTTTTTTTTGATTCCGATCCTTAGTTTAGCAAGGGACAATTGTAACAATATTTAAACCGTGTGGGGGATTCACTGTCCCCCCACACACAAAATACTGTGGATTACAACAGTAATCCACTGTGATTCTTCTCCCATTTTTTTTTATAACTTTTCCCTCTTTTTTTTTTTTTCAAAATTATTTTTTTTCAACTTTCTTATTTTTTTCTTTGTTTTTCATTTATTTTTTTTCCAAAATTATTTTTGTTGATTTTACCTTTTAAATATTGACTTGGTTAAAATTTTTGCTTTGTAATTTTTTTAAAAAAATACTGTGGATTGCTGTGATATTTTTCCACTTAGTTTTTCTATTTTATTTCTTTATTTTTCAAAATTATATTTGTCGATTTTTTTAATATTGAACTGATTGAGAATTTGGTTTTGTAATTTTTTTTTTCTTTAAAAAATTGTTGATTGCTACAGTGTTTCTCCGCATGGTTTTTTCTCTCAAAAATTATCTTTTTTTTATTTTAATTTTTAATATTGAGCTGGTTAAAAATTACAGTTACAATATGTGAAGAAAGCACTGTAACTTTTTTTGAAAATTACTGTTCATTGCTACAATGTTTTTTCCCACATGGTTTTTTTTATAATTTTTTTTTAAATTATCCTTTTCAATTTTATTTTTTTAATATTAAGTTGTTTGTGAATTACAATTACAAGTCATTACAAATAAGGCTAAATCATGTGGGGAATCACTGTAGCTTTCATCACAAAACACTGTGAATTGCTACAGTGTTTCCAACATGATTTTTTTTTCTTTTTTTGGTGTTTGTTTTGTTATTTTTTTTTCTAAAATTGTCTCTGTCGATTTTTTTTTAATATTGAGCTGATTAAGAATTTAGCTTTATAATTTTTTTCTTTAAAATACTATGAATTGTTGAGTGTTTTTCCATGTGATTTTTTTTCAAAATTATCTTTGTCGATTTTTTTATTTAATATTGAGTTGGTTAAGAATTATAATTACAATAAAACTAAATCATATGAGGAAAGCGTTGTAGTTTTTCTCACAAAACACTGTGGATTGCTACAATATTTCTCTAAATGGTTTTTTATGTTATTTTATTGGGAAAAACGTTATAGTTTTCCTCACAAAACATTGTCAATTGCTACAATGTTTTTTCTCACGGGTTTTTTTCCTTCCAAAATTATCTTTGTTGGTTTTTTTTAATATTAAGTTGGTAGAGAATTTAGCTTTGTAATTTTTTTTTTTATTAACTGAAAAGTTAAATCATGTGGTGAAAGCACTGTATCTTTCCTCACAAAATACTGTAAATTACTACAAATCATTTTGTTCAGTCTCTAAGTTTTGGATCACCAACCCAACTTTTTTTTTTCGTCATGAAATATTTGCTCCATCATACCTTTAATTTCTATTACTTATCTAGCGCTGGTTCACAATTATAACACTATCAAATACATTTATTTTATAAGCCCGCGGCAACGCGCCGACATTTCATCTCGTAACCTAGTATATTTTATCATGGAAACATATATAACACATGCATATATTCCCATATATATATAAGCATTCTCTTGTGTTCCCATTCCTTTTTTTTTCCTTTGATAACAACTCTTCAATATTTTTTTAAAAAAAACTAACATTATTTATGTAGATTCATTTGTTTATATGAAAACTTTCACACAATTTAAATTTAAACTCGAATCAGATAAGAAGTTGGATCATGAGATTTTTTTTGTTAATTTTATTTTTTTCTTTTAATTTTATCCTTAAAGTTTTTTTACTGATCAGCTGAATTACCTTTAAACCAACTAAGTTGATTAGGTCATATTAGGATAACTTTCACACGATTAATTTTAAACTCAGATTTGATGAGTGTTGGATTGAGAGATTTTGAGATTCACCAACTGGGTTGGATTTAACAATAATATCAAATAATTCTCTATAATTTGAATATTTTTTATTATATTAAAAAAAATTAATCCACCACACAACTTAGCATGGCCTGTAAAATAATAATAATAACCAAATGTATTGTGAATATATTTATAGTCATTAATTGTCAATAATGATCTTTCTAATTTCCAAGTTTACCATGTACATCACACATGCATTCATTCATTGCCTATTAAATTTCCATTCTTCAAGCCGAAAAAAAGAAAGAACACAAATTTTAATATTAATTAGCAAGCAATTTAATTACCATTCCACAATGGCATTAGATAGAGTATCTAAATCATTGAATCACATCACGTTCTTTAAAGTGTTTTTTTTTTTCTATAGCTATTACATTTCCTATCCTAATACATGCACTCATTAATATTTAAATTTTCGTTCATTATTATGCTTAAATCAAAATACTCATTGTCTTATATTTAAATATTTAATTTTAAAAAATTGAATCAAGATTTTCTTAAAAAAGTCTATTATTCCA
>Ga0325411_1004445_pt1 | contig 15732 bp, 8 predicted proteins | sample PopdelMetagenome_13_FD_206181 | JGI IMG/M metagenome (GOLD analysis project Ga0325411, IMG submission 206181) | Populus deltoides microbial communities from Bellville, Georgia, United States - Xylem-PdIQD-R4 | ecosystem: Host-associated > Plants > Phyllosphere > Stem > Wood/Secondary xylem... | reverse complement strand
AAGTTTGTATTGACCATGTCAAACAATAAAAACAAGCTATAATACCATTGTTGTAAGAAAATTAGTGTGGTAAGCGTTTATGGACAACAAAGAAAAAAAAACTAAATAACAAGAAGAATGTTTGAGAAAAAGAAATGTTTCGTTAAGTGTTTTCTCTTCTATACATCTTTCTTTTTCATTATACTTATGATTTATGTTTTTGATTACAAACCTATTTATGAACCTAAAATCTTAGATATACTACAGGAAAAAAAAAAAAAAAACCTATTCTTGAAAGAAAAGGTAATTCTGCTGACCAGGGTCTTTTCATGGTTTTAAAATTTGAAATTTTGCTACTTCAAAATGTGTGTGCATGTCAGAAAAATTTAAAGAAAACTATTAGTCACTAGGGGTGACAGATTCGGATTAATCCGTCCTTGCATTCATAAGGTCAGCGAGGGTTTAGTAAAGCTCTAAGAACAATTCAAGGGTAAAAACTTGATCATTAACCAAGGCGAAACAAAGCAATCCAATCAACCTAGGAACTCCTATGTACGCCAATACCAAAGAAACGCCAAACTCAAATTTTCGTTTGTCAAATGCTGTCCAACAAAATAGAATATTTGTGCTGATATAGGTGCAAAAAAACATGAAAGTCTCACACATAGGAAACTTAGTCCTATTTGTAGTGGTCCCAATTCAAATATGCTGCATCTTTCTAAGTGTAGCTGAGGTGAAGATGTTAAAATGGATGAGAGGGAACAGAAGAAAGACCCAACAAGAGACAAATATATGCTGTGACTGTGGTTTACAGTTGCTAGATTTCAGAGTCTATCAGAATTTCATTGCAGTACTGTGTCATAATTGTAGACTTAGATTGTAAGGTAATGCCATCATAATTCTCATAACACATCTCCCCAAAGTTACTAAAAGTTTGGATCTATCCGCATTTTGATCTTCCTTTTACATGGAACATGATCTCAAAACATGTAGTAAAGAACGTCTTTCCTTGTTTCTTGGCTAAATTGTTGGAATATCTTTCAGGTGTGCTTTCAGATGTTGGACGCATTATTGGCTGAAGAGAAAATCCCAGATGAATATTCTGGACAAACTCAGGTTTATAGTGCTCTTTCCCCCACTGTTCTTGCTCAATGTTATGAAAGATTCACTTTGATGGATTGTGATAGCGATTGCAGGTTATACTCTGTGATGACTGCGAGAAGAAAGGAGCTGCTCGTTTTCATTGGCTATATCGCAAATGCCCATCCCATCCATAGTATTTTCTCATCCTGTTCCTACTCCCCATTTGATGAACAACTAATTAAGTTTGCTTTTGCTCGACTTTTTGAATCTGTTTCATGGAACTTTACACCATAACATCTTCAATCAAAGCGACCACTTTATTATCCATCTACCATAATCCTGAATTCTCGAACTGGCCATGCACTTGCCCTGCAACCACAACAACCTACTCAAAGACCTGGAAAACTCAGTCATTGAAACATCAGCGGTTCCGCTGCTATAGACAGCAGTGATGTGCATAGTGTCTTCATATTTTGATCAGAGAAATAGTAATCCCTTGGTGCTTCAACAATTCATAGGTGTCACTATAAGAAGAATAAATTCATACTAGTAATCAAATAGGAGAACGTTTACCTTCATAATATATAATGATTCACTGAAAGAGATTATGGATTCTGTCGCTGAAATCAAACAAATTAAGGGAATATAATTTTCGAAAATAAAATCAAACTATGGATGCTCAGACTCGTAAATAATAAAAAAAAAGAAAGTAGAACCTCAAAATTGTGGAATTTACTCTATGGAATCATTACAGGGGAAAAAATTGTAATATAACTGAAATAAAATGCTATCTAGTTCCTACTCAGTTGACACTGGTAAGACTGAAACATGCAGCAGCACTCTTCAATTCATTCTCCGCAACATGCTCCATGGATTGTGTAGTGTCCTTCAACGATTCTTCTGAGCTGCATGCATACATCATAAAATTTGCATCTTAAATTAACATACATGGAACCAGTATGAAATTAAGCTAGGAAATGTAAGATGAAGAGCTTTTAGCACATTTTTTCCATACATTTTACACATTTTAAACAAATATCTCTTAGAATTATGATTGCCTATCATCAACAGTATCGAAAAAGGAAAGCATACCTGGACTCATAGGGTTCTTTAGTTTCTATATATGATTGCCTATCGTCAATAGTATCAAAAAATGAATGCATCTCATCATAATCTTGAACAATTTCTTGTTGGGTAGATAGTGGCTGAGAAGCAACTAGCTGAGACTGAATAATTGGCATGTAATTGGTGTTATTGTTAGTAGCATAAGGATGTTGACTCCAAAGCTGATTCCCAACATTATCAGTAGAATCCAAGTAACCAGAGCTGTAACCAATATTACTGCTAATAGAGTAGGAGTACTGTTGTGCCAAGCAAGGCTGAGGAAGTGCCATTCCTAATTCTAATTGCGAGGGAACATCCTCTGTCAAAGCTGCAATCTGATGGTGGTGATGCTGCCTGTACATCTCAAGGTGTGCGTAGACAGCACGGAGCTCTTCTTCCACCTGCCGAATCTGGAAATGCAGTTGACAGATGATGCCCAAACAGCCATGAACAGGAAACCTGTCACGAATATTGGATTGGTAAATGATAGAACGCATTGCTTCCTCCTTCTGGAGATAATCAAGATTCTCAAGTATCCTGAGAATCTTGCGTACGCCAAACAACTTATGAGCATTTTGGAACATCTTTGGTTGTTCAGATGGGAAGTAAGGTGCTAGAGGACACTCAGAGGAGCACTTTCTCCTTTGATACTTGCACGAAGCACAAGCTTGGCTGGTGCCTCCCTTGAGAGTCATGTTGTTAACATCAAAGAAGATGGTAGAGTGATTAATGAGAGAAGATGTAAATTAAGGAAATTATTAATAATGGTTGGGGAGAGATAGAGATAGAGAGACGTGTGATTGTTGTAGTTGCTGTTTAAACCGAAATGGGTAAAAAGTAACATTTTCATGCTGAACAAGTCTTGTACGAGCGGATTTGCTGGATGTGAAGAGACTAAGTAAAAAGAGAAGATCAAAGAGAGCGATTATGGCGGTGTAATTTGTTAATTTCTTTCTTCGATTTCAAGTAATTGTCAGTGGTAGGGACAACTGTTGCCATTCTAGCTACTATATATACATGGAATGGTCACCTCTACACTTCATCTTGTACTGTTTACGTGGCTTGTAAATTTCTGCATGCCTGCAGGTTCGGACTTGAGAGAAACTGCTTCACCAGGTGAGAAATCCTCTCTGGGTCATGATCCCCTTGGCCTGTCCAACGCTGCTATACCAATTCGAGCTTCAGCTTCGTCTTTGGATCCACTCACTTGGACCTGTGGATTAAATTTATGGATTACACGTAAACTTACATGAAAAACTTGTAATTAATTAAGGAGAACGTTAAAGACAGAATCCACCCTAGCACTCTTTATTTTGGACACTTTCTCCTTAATTAAGTCACATATCTAATAATAAAATTAAATTGATAATCAGTATTATCTTTTAAAACTTTTTGTAATTTATTCTATCACTTTGTTTGAACAACAGATTTCACTGAGAGATCAAATCGGATAGATTGAACAATTCGAAATCCTAACTACTCTAGCTAACGAATTTGCTGCTGCATTAGCATTCTGACTAATAAAACATATGTAAGTGGATGCCTAATATGCGAGCATGATTTTCTTGAAGAACTTGAATTAGAAAAATGATATGATGAAAAACATAAATAATTGAAGAAAATAAAAAAAAAAATCCTCAAATATTGAAATTAGGTTTCTTGAAGAAAATTTAGGGGAAATTGGGTTTACTTGTTGCAAGGAGGGAACTTATAAGTGGATTTTTAAGAGGAAAATTCAAATTAAGGAATCAATGAGATGATATGGTGCGTTTGGTACATTGCAGTTACAACTAATGTTGTGCATTTCAATTTCACTTGTTAATTAACTGATACAAGCCACGTGTTAATTAAGAAAAAAATGCTAGAATGTTAAAGAATGGAAAGACTGTTATATATATTGCATTATGTTTCAACAAAATGCATGTTGAATTAATGATAAAGCACACTCTAGTATTTTTGGAGATTCTCCATCTCACTCATATCTGTCTTCTTTCTTTTCCCCTTTTAAACAATGTGCATCACTCAACATCTTCCTTTCAATTATTAACATCTTCCTCTTCATTTCAGTCACCTTCTATCACCTCTTAAATTAGATAACCCATTGTCAAAGTCTATTGCTCCATTACTATGAAAATATATCTAGATTACATAAGTATAAGGTTTGGTTGTGAAGGATTGATTTGTTGAAAGAAAAAAAAAAAACCACACCCTAGGGAGATAGGTTCGGTCAAGACAAGGATTTTTTGTGTGTATTTTTTTTGAAATTTATGCATGTTTAATGATAAGGGAACATCTTTGATGAGTTATATGTTTTTATTTGTATGAAATCTTGATGAAAGATCGAGTTTTTTGAATTCCTAAATTCTAGGGTTTTGAATAAATTTAGGAAAAAATTATGATTCATGATAAAGTTTTATGAATAGGGAATTGAATTAAGTATAATTTGGTGAAAGATTGAAAAAGAAAACCTTTGGTGATGTAGATGGGGATTTCGATCTCCATGAATTTTGTGGGGGGGGGAAGAGGGTTTGTAGTAATTGAATATGTCCTTAAAGAATCCATCATTTGGAGTTTTAAATATGAAATTTGCATGAGTATGAGTTGATCTTGAAAAAAAAGAAAAACTCAAGATTTTAGAGATGAAGGTTCGGCTAGAGAGAAAGAGAAGAAGGAAATTTTCCAAAAGCCAAATCAAGCTAGCTGTTTTGAGAAATGGTGAGAACGATTCAAGAAATAATCAGACTGTTTCTCAAAACGATGAGACCATTTTAGTTACTATTTTGTGGTAGCCTGATTTTGTGTTTTGGTTTTTTCTTAGTTTTTCTTTGCATCTTTTGGGTTGTTTAAAGAATATAGGTGATTATTATGTGAAAAATAAAATGTAATATGTTTGTATGCATAAAATTAGCTTGTATTATAGCGTTTCTTGTATGGAACATTAAGAGTTGGAAAGTTATGTGAGATGATATAGGGGTATATGTATTCATGAGTAACAAGTACTTAAATTATTTAAAGAATATTGAGAAACACATTTTTAATATTTTAAAGACTGAATGTGATGTATGGCTTGGTGTGATGCAAGAGAGGCATCGGTTGCGGGAACTCAGGCAAGCAGGACAGGACTAGTGAAAGAAATATGTTGGTACTTGTCACCTCAACTCTTTTAATTTAAAAAATTTATGTAAGTCATTATTCTTAATATTTTGATTATTGATTCATACATAAATATTGTGGAATGATAAAGATTCATGAAATCTCGATGTGGATATTAGTTTAGATAAGTGTTGTGTGCATTAAGCTGGCCACATGAGTGAGGCTTAGATTGATAAGTTGTCATTCATAAAATGCTTGAATTGTTGAATGAGAAACTAACCCTTTGAGTGGGGATTAGCTAAATAAATTTGAATTGCAAAAAACAAGTACATATAGGTTGTATGTATTATAGTCGGCCACATATGTGGGGTTGAGGTCAAAGTCCCTTAGAGGGTAAGATAGATGCATTTTTATGTATAAGAGTCGGCCATATGAGTGGGGCCCTAAAGTTGTTAACATTAAGTCAACCATGAGAAAATGAAGACTTAATCATAAAAAATAATATACAGGCCACGAGTGTGAAGGTAGTGCAAAATTTATAGTTAGCCGCATGAACGAAGATTAGAAAGGTGTTAGACATACACCTTATACACGAAAACCAATTAAAACAAACGATTGGTTGTTGTTTATATTAATGAACCTCTAAAGAAGGTTTATGAAGGGTTGGGTACGATGACCTTTAATGTTAAGTTACCTTTGGATATTTCTTGTGTGAAAAATAACATTTTGAATCTAATGTTACATTAAAAAAAAAAAAAGTTAGCTTAGGGTTGGGGCTTATAGGCTATTATTGGAATAAAATGTTTGATTGATGAATTATTACTACTAATCAATGGTAGGGGAAATGTTGATGTTAAAGAACTATAACAAAGAAATCAATGGAAATTTGTGAAAACAAATGCTGATATATGTTTGAATTGTTACTGTTGTAATGTGATAATATAATTTTATTCTAAATTCTTAGTATGCTTAATTTTAACAAGTTCTTCATGTGCTCCTCAAAGGTAGACTGGCGTGATAAACTATTTTAGCTATAGGATTATATCATATATTATTTAGTTGTAGGACTTTTAATAGTTTCCAATTAGCTGTAGGGTTTTGATATTTTATATTATTCATGTTACTTTCTTGGAAGATTGTAATAAACATATTTGTTGAATTATGAGGATTATTATGTTATTATGATAAAGCTTTATTAATGACAATAATTTTCATCTTTTCATTTTAAATATAAGATTGTGATGTTTTACTCTTTTAAATTTTTCTATTATATTAATGTATTGCAAATTTGTATGTGATTGTTTTATTGAAAAATATATTTAGACGAAATATATATACTCATAACGTGTATGTGGAGGAGGGTGTTAGAGTGGCATTGGCAGGTGGCAACGAAGACGACATCAAATAATTCCCTTCAAAGTTTATCTTAAGAGTATCATAATTAGACAGAACTCATCTCGACGTTCTATATGTGAGATGCGTAATTATAGAAGTATGATGACATAACAAGTTTGGAATTTCTTCCAACACAGTGACTGCCCTTTTGGCATACTTCATTGTCTTTTGGGGCAATGTCACCTTGACCTTAAACAGATACTCATTCCTAACCTTCCACTCTTCCAGCAAACAAGCAATTTTAAGGGTATGATGTCATCACACTAGGCCACCCAACTATTAAGCATTCATTCCCACCGATTACCAATGCTACTGAAACCAACCCTTTGGGATACATAACTCACATTGGAGGTGAACCAAGCATCATTAGCATGAGGATGAAAGAATAGCACGCATGCACGAGTTCCTACCTTGATATTGCTTACCTGACACATTTTATTGTTGAGCAAATTAGTTTGACATGGTAACAAATTTCTTATTGCTCTCCAAATGAACAACTTAAATTTAGGTGCACCTTCATCTTCAAGATGGTTTCTAAGTGCTAACTCTCACAGCATAGCTAACAACAGGATAATTAGTCCGCTCAAAGACATAAGGCAACACCCAACAACTAGATTTTACTGTATAAAAATCTTGTTTATGGTGGTGCCACATAATTCTTGAAAAATGAGGAAGAGAGTGTTTAGTTCAGTCCTTTGAGATTTGTAAGAGTCACCACTAGATTTTTTTATTAAACCTATAAATACTATGTAATATGTATTGTTTATGTAAACTATTAATAAACAAGAGTTCAAAGAGATTATGTTTAAAGTGTTATGCCTTTTTCTTTGTACAAAACTCTAACAAATTTGGTATCAAAACTATGATAAGTAATAGCTTTCAGCAACAATAACAACCAATTTCAATCTCAAATTTCTTATCTCACATAATAAAATTCTAACATATGGTGTATAGGAGTTAAGGTTCTTTAGATTTATGGGAACTAATTGAAGATAGATACATATTAAACCAAAATCAACAAAAGCAAAGGCATATTGAGTAATGCGAAAAAAAAAATGATTTTTGAAGAATTTAAGAAGTGAGATAACAAAGCCTTGTTTACAATTTATCAAGGGCTTGTTGAAGTGACTCTAGCAAAAACTTTAAAAGAGACATAGGAGATTCTTAGAAAATCCTTTAGTGGTGTAGAAAAAATAAAAAAGGTGCAGTTGCAAACTTTGAGATGATGAGTGTTTTTATTTTTGTGGTCGTGATTTGAAAAAAATTGTTTTTAAAAAGCATTTTTTATTGTAGTGTGTTTGATTTAAATAGGTATTTAGTTAAAATTGTGGTTGAAAATACTTCTAAAAAAGAGCAAATAATAAGTTTTTGTTTAAAACTATGGTTAAAGTTGTCATTGCATGTTCAATTACTAAACAGAACAACTAATTTATATATTAATTTGCATGTTAACAATGTTTTTTCATAACCTGTGGTCAAAACATAATAAATTATATTATAGTAGCTTTTATAGTTGTAATTTGAAAAAAAATCATTTTTATTTATGGTTGGGCTAGGCAAAAAATATTTTTAGTTAAAATTATGGTTTGAATTGTTGTTTGATCAAAAACATGTTATAAGATGTTGATTAAATTATGGTTGGAATTGTTGTTGTATATAAAATGACCAAAAAGAACACAAATTTCTCTCTTATTTTTAAAATAACAAAATTAACAAATAGTACAAATAATAATCCGTTTTAAAAAAAAATGAAAATTGAAGAAGATTGAAGGCAGACAAATTTGGTGGATGGATTCCCAGCTACTGTGGCCTTGTTTTCGTGGATTGATTTTTTTTTTCTATGTGTACAAATTTGTTTTTTTGAGACTTCTAGGAACCATGACTAAAAGGTTTGGAGAACCTTAGCTAATTACTCAAGAATGAAAGAAAGAGAAAAGGAAGGTTGAATGGAAAGATAACCTCGAGTTATTTTGGTCACTTTCTACAACGATTCTTTTTTGTTTTCTCAAAAGTTGTTGGTGGAGAGACAAATATGCTTTCAAATCAGCTTCAAAAACATATATGAGCTGCTTCTTGTAAACTTATGGATGAATCACAAATATAATTGGGTTCCACATTTTAAAAGTGTGGTTGAAAATTTAACCAAACAACAATAAAAAATTGGTTTTCAAAAAGCACTTTTTATTGTGGTGTGTTTAATTTAAATAGGTATTTAGTTAAAATTGTGGTTGAAAATACTTTTAAAAAATAAATAATAAGTGTTTCTTTGAAACTGTTGTTGAAATTGTTGTTGCATGTTGAATTACTAAAGAGAACAACTAATTTATATATTAATTTGCATCTTAACAATGTTTTTTCATAACCTGTGGTCAAAACACAATAAATTATATTATAGTAGCTTTAATGGTTGTGATTTGAAAAAAATAATTTTTAAAAAATCACTTTTACTTTTGGTTGGGCTAGGCAAAATATATTTTCAGTTAAAATTGTGGTTTGAATTGTTGTTTGATCAAAAAACTTGTTATAATATGTTGGTTAAAATCATGGTTGGAATTATTGTTGTACATAAAATGACCAAAAAAACACAAAATTCTCTTTTATTTTTTAAATAGCAAAATTAACACAAGAAGAAATGAAAATTGAAGAAGATTAAAGACAAGCAAATCTGGTGGATGGATTCCAGTTATTGTGGCCTTGTTTTCATGGATTGAATTTTTTTCATGTGTACAGATTTGTATTTTTTGAGACATATGAGAACTAAGGCTAAAAAGTTTGGAGGATCATAGCTAATTACACAAGAAGAAAAGAAAGAGGAACGGGAGGTTGAATGAAAAGATAGCCTCGAGTTATTTTAATCACTTTCTACAACTATTCTTGTTTCTTTTCTTAAAAATTATCGGTGGAAAAACAACTATACTTTCAAATCAACTTCGAAAACATATATGAATGCTTTTTATAAACTTGCAATTGAACCACAAATATAACCGGATCCCACATTTTAAAAGCATAGTTGAAAATTTAACCAAATAACATTTTTTGGTTTCTCCTAAACACCTCAAAAACAAACACCCCTATATTACCTTCAAGAATAACAGTCCAAGTTCTTAGTTTGTATAAAATAAAAAAATAATGCTTCCTAGGTTTAAAAAGGTCCAAGCATTTTTTGCATTCTTCCGCCCTCACATCTAAGCCTTGTCAATGTAATGAACTTACAATATTTTATCTAATTCCCACATGTGATTTTCACTGAATAACATTTAGGGTACGTGATTTTAAAAATAACCCCAAAAGACAATCAAGACAAAAAGAAAATAACAGAGACCAGACTAGTAAGTTGCTAAATTCCCAGTGCAGTAGAATTTCCATAAAAAAAAGAGAGAATCGAGAGAAATACTGCAGAATCGTATGAATTCAGTGAGTGAGAGTAGGAAAGGCACGTTTTTTCCCCCATCAGATTATATAGCATGCGAGTAGTCATAAACAATAACCATAATCTGCAGATTTAGAGATGAAGACCCTGATGTGATCTATACAAAAACTCTTCATAGGGGGGGTTATATTTTCTTAAAGTATGAACCTAATTAACAAAATTCCCCCCTTTCAACCTTCACAGCATATGTTTCTGCCTACAACTGGACAGTATTTGCCACTATACGCTCCTTCAATGCATTCGCTCCAAGCAATTACTGTTTTTTCTATACCAAGTCACCCTCCAGGTAAGATCAGAGAGAGAGAGTGTGTGTGTGAGAGAGAGAGAGAGAGAGAGAGTTCCATGGACACAAACCCCAATTACTCTGACAAAAATTCTCAGATCCAAGGGTGCCAAAAAGCACCCTTCAAGCTCCTCTGTTATTTGATTCGTCAAGCTGCGAAAAAAACTCTCTTGATACATGGTTCTTCCCTCCGCAAATGAAGCTTCTCCTACAAAACCGCCTGATTGTATCATAAAACTCTTGATTATACGTCACCATTCTCTCGTGTGTCAAAATTTAATGTTTTCAATACCACTGCTGATGTACTGGGTCGATGTTGCAAAACATCACTATAAACAACAAAAATGTCAAGCCATGGTAAACTTGATACTCTGTGGTTCAAGAAATAATTCCTCAAATTCTTCTTTAAACACTAGTTTCCAGCTTCAAAGAACAGAACTTGAGGTTGCAAGTGTCCTTTTTCACACATGATAAGAACCTCAGTCCAGCTACCAATTACCTATTAATAGAAAGAATAATTGTAAGACACGATAGCAGATAAAACAATGGCCAGACATGAATGAAGATGTACCTTGACAGTGTTGTCATCATACATAATCCACTGACTGTGATCGTGACTATAGGCGAAGCAATGATAATGTTGCCCGTAGTAGCACACCTGAAGTTAAAAGGATCATGAGGAACGGAATAAAGTACAAATTGGCATCCCAACAACCAATGACCCAATCAGACATCCATAACATGAACAAACATAGCAAGAATGTTCCAGTAAAAAGAACAACTAAATAAATTTTACTGCTCTTCTCGTATTCCCTCTGATTCAAAGACTTCAAGTTCTATAAGAATTTTCTCCCTTGTTCGCAATAAAAGAACGTTAAATTTGATTCATTGTTCAACTGCCATAAGAATGCACAGCCTACATGGATGTGCCATTCATTTTGTTTCATTTCTTAGTTGATGAGGCACATCTGTCTGTGGTTCCTTTCGTTCATATGTTTAAAACTATTTCTCAATGGAAAAATATGAAGGCATATGGTGCACTTTAAAAACAAACCAATTTTCTAGAAAACTGGAGTTTTTTGTTCAAATGCAACTCATCTAAAAAATTAATTTTTCAAATTTACATTGAGTTTTAAAAACATATTTTTAATGTTTCTTATGGTTTTTCTTCACAAAGTTTACAACGTTTTTCAAAAAAAAAAAAAACTGAAGAAGAATAATATAATATCCTTCATTTATATACATTCACTTTTAGCAACATAAAGCATTAAAATTATTTTCTTTTACATATATGATTAATATCATAAATTTATTTTTTTTATTATAAGTGTAATACAAAATACTATTCTTTTTCTTTAGTTAACAAGTACAACTTTTTTCTGATAATTTCTAATTTGAATGAAATAAAAGTAATACTTCTATAGTTAGTTAAAGATTAAGATATTATTATAATTTTCTAATAATAGTTATGATCTTGACATTTTTCTTCTTTTTGTAGTGAAAAAATTCTTAACCATTAAAAAACAATAAACACAGTTTTCTATTTTTCATTGGAAATAGGGATGGAAGATAATTTCCTGTTGCTAGACAAATACTAACCATGAGTTTTCGTTTTTTGTTTTCTAAAATAGAAAACAAGGCATCATTTGGTTTGCATTTAAGTGTCACAAAGAAAGGATATAAAAAAATTAGATGAAAACTGGGCCCTTGTTTTTAAATAAGAGAATTCAGAAAATGACTTTTGGTAGTTTTCATTTGAATACAAAACTGAAAAAAAAAATACTTGTTTTCAGGAAAACAATTGTCATTTTCAATTGGTAAACATGTTCTCTAGAAATCTTTCTACAAATTGGGAGATTTTCAACTACACCCTAAGGTTTCCACATTTTTCCACTTGATGAATTTGATTTTTATATCTTTCTCCTGTTGTCCCTAGAAAACTGGTGCTTAAATATTTTCTCACTTTCAGTATTTTCAAATGCTTATCTTTTCACCCTCATATAGATAACTCATCTTTCCTTCCAACATAACTAACAGAACAGCCAAACCAATCTTTCTTAATTTAACAGCATATGCAAAGTTTTTAATATCAATATCTTCATCAAGATAACATAATAAATGGTCTGAATGACTTTACATACCACTGAAACCAAGCTACGTATGTTCTTCAGATCCAGACCACGATAAAAAACACTGATATCTATCCCAGTACTTAGAGCAGCCAATGTTGCCTTTATATCATCAATGCTTTCACAGGTTTTTCTCCAGCCCAGAACTGCATGCCAAAAAATTGCTTAATTTTGGGTTTCCACAAGCTTGTCATTCTGTCTAAGCAAAAATCTCTTAACTATTCAGGAAAACATTCACCTGTTGTAAAAACATGTGGTGGAGTTGACATAATGTGATGGATGTAATTGGGCTTCCCACAACCACCAGCCTCGGGATCACAAGTTAACTGGTGATTCATTTCGACAAGATTTAAAAGTTCATCAAAACAGCTTTCAGCACACAGGACCTGCAAGGAAAAAGGAAAAAAATCAATGGACAAGGTAATAGATAATGGACTATACACCTAGAGAAAAAAATTCTGAACATGGAGAAGTAAGTGATTGTGTAAAATATTTTTACCAGCAACAATTACCTTCATTGTTCGGAGGGCAGTGGCATTTATATTATGAAAGAAAGCATTGTACTTCAAATGTCTGGACTCCACACCACAACTCTGGCAATTCATTTGTTCTGAAATGTCCATTCCAAAAAGAGAGTGCACTATACAAGCATTCTTTTTTGTACATTCCCAAGATTCCATGCCACTACATTCCACTGATTCAGAATCAGAGCCATGTAAACCAGTGGTAAATGCTCGATGAAGGCAGTCAAATATTACAGCCAATACTTCAGATGCATCATTCATCTGACCCTGCAATTCGATTGTGACCAACTCAGCAAAGACATCCTTGTACATCAATTCATATACTGTGAAGAGTGAATGACGAAAAATCACAGTTCACTGAATACATGAAAACCAAGGCGGACAAAAACAAATCTTAAAAAATCACCTCCTGGAAGAAATTACTATTAGGATACAAATTGCTCAAAGCTATCCTGAGGGATGTAGGAGCAACCGCTTCCCTTCGTGTATCTGTGGATGCCATGCTGATAGCAGTAAGAATATCATACAATGCACAGACAACACATGGATCTCCCACATGAACATGCTCTGATTTTGATCTACTCAAGAACTCATCTCGAAATCGCCTTAAATGCCACAAGGACTGAAGTTATACAAGAAGCCAGAAGAAACAGGTGAGCAATGAATAGTGAAATGGAAAAGCATACACCAATGGAATAGTGAGAAGAATATATAAATAGAATAGTGAAACAGCAAAGATGTCGTTGTATAGAAAATACCTGTATGATAACATTCAGGAAGCAATTGTATTCACCAATATCATTCTTCAAGCCAGTGCCAAATACATCAGTTCCATCCACATTTTCAGTTGCAACTTCATATGGTACAGTACGAGAATTATCAAGTTCAGAATATATTGTTTGTAGTGCTTTCAAACATGACATCAAGGGTATCTTCTGATGTGCTTGAAATGTGTCTTGAAAATCAATGCAAATAGATGGATATAGAGTTACAAATAAATGGACCTTTACTTCAGCGACTAGGGAAAGGAAAACTATGTCTTGACCATGTTGGTAAATGCATTCAATAGCCTAAGGCAAATGCTGCCTGGCATGATTCAACCAAACTCAGCCAACCAATCTCAAGACCAGGTCAGAGCCCATTTGATTCTCAATCAGTAAGATGATGGATTGCTTGATATCGAGTAAGACAACAGTGCAAAATACTTTTATGTCAGATGCAAAGATATTCGTTTGACCTCAATGCTCATTGTGACCACCTCAAATGATGTAACAAGTGATTTTCTAAGCCTGACAGGTATAGTGCCAACAAATAATAATAATAATAATAATAATAAATGCACAGTCAAGTCCAGTACCCAAGCAAAGCAATTATTTAATTAATCAAGTAACCCACATCCCAGCTTCCTAGCGAGACTTGTAGCATGCTCAGAAACCCACCCAGGCGGGCAGTTGCGGGCAAATTAAATGTGAAACTATTCTCTTTTCAACAGGTAGTTAGTTAAGTGAACAATATAGAATCTTGAATGTTTGTCAAAGTGAATTAACCAAATACACAGAGGAAGCTTTATTGGCCTCTTTTTCACAGTGGTGTGTGCATACACATCAAATGTACATGAATTGTTGGAGACACAATTCCTCCTGCCTATATAGTACTAACACAAATGAAGAGAATCTAGGTTCTGATGATGGAACCCATCCTTCAGCATAGGCATCCTCCATGACATTCTAGGTTTCATTGTTGAGGCTTCTTGTTGTTATTGTCAAAATAAATTGACCCTGAAATAGATGGTTAGGTGCAGAACTATATGCAACAATACCTTTGATGAAAATAAACCCAGGGGATAAACTGCCCAAATGGGAAACAAATTTTCAATTTAGTTGATCAAAACAGGAAACACAAGTCAAATTAATCTTTTTATGCACAGAAGACTGAACTTGCCATTAAATAAGAAAATGAATAAAGATTACATTTTACAGAACTGGAAAGAAAAAATATAGCACGACCTTTTATACCAGATATCAGAAGATTTTGACAGAAAATGTCTTAAGAAACTGTCTATCATACAAAAATATCAATAATGCTCAAAAACCTTAAAGAAGCATAGATAATTCATTAATGCTCAAAGACCTTAAAGAAGATAGAAAAGTGCAATTTTGATAGAGAAGTGGGGTTTCATGGGCCAAAAGGCATCGAATGAAGAACACTGATTTTGTTCCCTTAGGGCCCATCTAGTTGGCATAGTTAAAAATGTGCAATTATAAAATGTAGTGAAGTACAATGAAAGCAAGCAAATGATCAAGAGAAATTTACCGAGGCTTTGGCGCACGGCTCTTTCAAGGTCAGCTTGAAACCTTTCCTCATCATCCTCCTCTACTTGTAACTGTCTCAGAGTCTTAGTTGCACTATCTCCCAAATTTGGAGTAACTGATTTCACATATGGAAACCCATGTAATGTTAGGTTCAACGTGTAGAGAATCAACCAAAAAATAGCTTAAGGTTTAATGGCTGACAGGCAAGTAAAGAAGACCATAATACAACAGCACACAACAAACCAGAATGAGAGGCCAAAGCGACCATCATACAACTAAGGTATCCTGGAGAATATAATTAAAATGTAAATCCCAGACAATGCACATGAGCAGTTGAGCAGAAGGCAATGTTAAACAAGTAATACAATTGATACTGCAAAACTTAAATGCTACACTTAAC
>Ga0325411_1004444_pt1 | contig 15738 bp, 6 predicted proteins | sample PopdelMetagenome_13_FD_206181 | JGI IMG/M metagenome (GOLD analysis project Ga0325411, IMG submission 206181) | Populus deltoides microbial communities from Bellville, Georgia, United States - Xylem-PdIQD-R4 | ecosystem: Host-associated > Plants > Phyllosphere > Stem > Wood/Secondary xylem... | reverse complement strand
CTTATTTGGTGTTTTCAGAACCCAAACGAAGACCTGGTAATCTGGCGACAAAAAAAATATTCTTTTCTTTACGTCTTTTCCTTTTATTAAAATTAGAAGTTTAAAAAGTAAAAGTAAAACTGCTTACGTCATAAAAATAATTTTCAAAAATATTTTTTACTCAAAAATATATTAAAATAATATTTTTATTATTTTTTTAAAATTATTTTTAATATCAGCGTATCAAAATGATTTAAAAATATCAAAAACATATTAATTTAAAATAAAAAAATAATAAAAATTTAAATTTAAACGATTTTAAAACACAAAAACAAATAAGACAGTTTTGCCGTAAACTTCACATACTCACAAACACTTGCATTTTATTATTATTAAAGAGGCACATCATTATATGTTTTAGTCCATGTTTTAAAGTTTATATTCCAATCATAAAATTTTATTTTACTCTAATTAAGTCCCTAGAAGTTGATAGAGAAAACAAAGAGTAGTAAAAAAAAAAGAAGACAAAGAATGCTTTTGATTTGTCGCATTTTAGCTAAAAAAAGGTTGAACTTGAGATAAATAGATTGTTTTAAAGAAAAGAGTTCACTGAAGGTGATTTGTGTTTTAAATCATGCTAAAAAAAGTAAAATAGAATCTAAGAAGTTTGTTTTGATTTGATTTAATTTTGAATTTTTAAACTGATTAAAGTGTATTTTAAGGTAAAAACGAGGTTATGAATGTTATTAAGATGAGTTTTCTTTTGTGTTTTTAAGTGAAAATATGTTGAAATATGTGTTTTTGAAGTCCACAAACATTAATCTTAGTTTTTCGATCATCGGAGTTAGCTAGAAATTATTGTATAGATGACACATCATCTACCTCGATGGATGAAGATTCGTCCATTTCTATTTTCCAAAAATTATGTGTGGTGTCTAGGTCATATATTTACCTCTAAACTAAATATACATATAAAGTACAATGATTATTCATATCAAATAAAGGAAGAGACTTGAAATCATGAATAAAAAGAATTGACTGAGCTAGAAGAGTCTTTGATTGACTAGGAGTGTTGAAGGAGTAGTCAACCGGTTGACCAAGCAACAAAAAGTCACGATCGATCAATAAATTTAAATGCATGCATAATTAGAAAGATATAGTCTTATTTAGAGCAAGAGTTCTCAATAAAATAACTAATCAAAAGTAAGAGATTAAACTAAGATTCAATAGTGTATCAATAAAAGATGATTTTAGCTTGCATTAAGATTGAACAAGTCTTTCTATCTTATATCAATATGTATATAGGATTATAATTATCTATGTAAGTAGGATTCAAACTCTATAACAATATAAATAAGATAAAATAGTGATGTAAATTATGGTCAGCCCCATATATTCAAATTCCTGCAATTGTTTTTCTTCCATAAGGTTTTTTTTTCTTTACAACTTCATTTATTGCTTTCTTTACAACTTCATTTATTTTTCCTACTTTTAAGATTCCTACAAACTCCTTCTCTTTTAAGACAACTATTTTTTCTTTACACAGAGGTGATTTTAGAATAGATTATCTTTATTAAAGGTTAGAGGTCTAAAGTCCTCATTTCATTTGATTAGAGGTAATTATCACCTCGTTATAAGTTCAATCTAATTAAGACTTAATTAGCTACATAATATATTGACATGCTCAATAGGACAAAGATTCCAAATTTATTTTAAAAGCCATTAAAATATGTCTTTAAAAAGAAATAAGAGTAAACTCACCCATTCTATACCAAACAAATAGTCAGTACAAGTAATGAAGATATACCAATTTCCATCCTCTTTCTAGATTCTGGTGGATCGACCAATGAAAGTCATTTTTAGAAAAAGGTTTTCATTGTCTAACTCACCACTATAATGTAAAAATGCATTTGGACACACCCAAAATGCCCCTATATAGTGCATTATATTCTCACCAATTTTAATAGGTTCATTACCACCAACTAGAGATAGTCATATTGGTATATTAGTACCTCATACAAAGCCATACACATATCAATTATATGGATCAAACAACATCGTATGATGATCATAACTAGTGGTGACAAATTCTAGCCACCTAGTCATGGTTGCTCCTAAATATGAATCTTATTATTAGCATATAAATCTTCTAATGTTGATATGAGGACTCTTTAAACAAGAAGTAGAGAATATAGCTAACACAACCTAACCCATCTTATTATCCAAATTGCTACAACTTCACCTTTCAATTCTCTTCCTAATCTTGACCCTCCCCCTTAAAATATTTCTATCAAATCTTTTCAGTAACTTGGCATTTCTCCTTTGTAAATCGATTATATATATATAAAGTAAAAGAAAATATTACAATGACTTATTTAAGCAACCTTAATGGAAAGGGCTTTAAAAGAACTTTATTAGAATCAACGTCCTTCATTTTCTTTTTCTTAATGAAGCCAAAATAAAATAGTTTCTTTTGCGATTTATTTCAATAATGTGGAGTGCATGGATTTTGTTGGTACCATAAATGATCCTTTTTGTGGTAGAAAGATGCATATAATTTGAATTTTATAAGTAAAATAGCCATAATTATGTTCACATACAATTGTTGTGGGTTCTTTTGTTTTTATCTATATTAAGAGAACTTTGAAAAAAGATTCAAAAGATAATTGAGTACGAGGCTCCAGGGTATACTAATTACTAGGATTTTAGTGTTTTGTGGTAGAAAGATGAATATAAATTGAATTTTATAAGTAAAATAACCATAATTATGTTCACGTGCAATTGTTGTGGATTCTTTTATTTTTATCTAAATTAAGAGAACTTTGAAAAAAGATTCAGAAGATAATTGAGTACGAGGCTCTAGGGTATACTAATTACTAGGATTTTAGTGCTTTTATGTTCAAACTATTTTCTGTATTATATGCAATTACTTTTATTTATTTTTTGTGATTTGACTCACTGTTAACTATATTAGAGTTACTAAAATCTAGCTAGCTTGCACACTTTAACTTGAACATGACTAAACTATACAATATGCTAAGATTGATTAGAAAGCAGGTTGTTAAGTCACTAAACTTGTAGTTTTTATTGTTTTAGCCTGCTAATTTTTATTTTTTTTAATCTAACTAGAATTAATGAGTATGTTGGTATTGTTTAAACTCAAAATTAACAAAAACTAAAATGGTTAAAATAAGATTGCAAACTCTAACTAAATCATAAAATAGAAACTTGAAAGAGTGCACATAATATTAAAACTATGAAATTGCATTCATTGGTTCAATATTTACAAATAAGGGAGATTTTTGATAGTTCTGACCACTATCCTTAGAAGAATTACAATGAGGAAATGATATTTGGAAATATGAACTTAGAGAAGAACACATATACTTGTAAGTTATTTACACTCTTGTTTTTAAACCTTACAAAATAAAAATAAAAGTATGAAAAGTTTGCTAAAAAGAAAGCACAAGATGATAACTCTTAGCTTTTTAAGGTTATTACACAAATTATAGTACAAGGTTTTCCTATGTATAGGACAACATTATTTGCTTGGAATTTGTTGCACATGTGTAGTGTCACAACGATCGTTCTTTAAAATCGGGATCCTCAGGTATGGGAAAAAAGACCAAGGAATGCATGTTCTTTATCAGTTAAAAAAGGTTTGGAGTTGCCACCTAGTGTTTTGGTTACTAAGAACCCTAATTGGTCTTCAAAATCTGGATGAGGGGACTAGTTGTGTATAAGAAAGACTGTATCACCCCTAATACATCCTGCCTAAGATAAATTGCATTGTTTATTTGTCTGATTACTAAATCACTTTTGTATTTTCTAATCGTTAGTCTATCTAATAGTTAAAAGTCAGTTCACCCTAGTAAAATGAATTATGACTTGTGGATCAAGCATAGCAATTCTAGAATCTAAACATAATTTTACATTTGTTTCTTTTAATACTGTGAATACGTCTTATGTGTAAATTTAAAATTCTTAATATTAAAATAAAAAAATTGGTGTTTTTGAAATACATACCAAGTTCTTGTGGATTTAATAAACTTGTTATCAAATCCAAAAATGCAAGCAAATATATAAACAATTTTTTTTCTTGAATTTTGGTATAAAAAAAAGTTAAATCATGCCATGTATTTTTATTTTTATTTTTATATATTTTTATGGAAAATATGATTTTTATTTGAGATACTTGACCATATGCAATTTAAAAATATTTAAATGTATTCTTTAAAGACAAATTTTTGTTGTTTCTTTTTGTATGTTTTTTTAATAAAAAAAATTAGTTTATTTAAGCTAAAAAAGCTTCTCACTTGTAGGTCACAATCCCAAATATTAAATATTAGAGGATAAAAATATGTGATAGACTAAAAAAATGCAAAATGATCATTAAAAAAAAACATAAATTAAATTAAAAAACTAAAGATTTTTTTGGCAAAACAAGAAAAATTTAGTAAAGAAAACTGTCAAGAATTTGTTAAAGCATGTTTGGCAGTGTGTTTGCCAAACACACCCTAAGAAACATAAAAAATGTATTTTTCCTTTTGTAAAAAAAATGACAAGCCAAACACTATCTTAGGTCCAGAATGGGTTCAACCAACACGTGATTTGGGCTTCCTAGCATGGCCCAGACCCAAGAACAGGGTCCAAGAACAAAAACTTAAAAACAAAGATCAAACAGGAAGTTTCATTTGAAACAACCAAAAACACGAAGAATATTTTTTATGAACCCAACAACGTGAATGAAATAATAGACCAGATTTTGTTAAACAAAAAGAATAGAAAGATGCAACATCAAGATCTAATGCATCATCATCCATCAAACAACAACAATAAACTCTGATCTTCACCAAAATAACCTCACAGTGAAGAATCCTGACCTAGACATTCAAGGGTTCTAAGGATTGAGTGATCAAAAACAAGTTATAAAAGAAAAAAAAAGATGAAACAAAACGATCAAACATGGGTAATAACTTCGACCAAAGCTAATCAGAGAGGTTAAAATGCTAAAACATAAGAAAACCTAAATCTAGGTTCAATAACACCAAGAAAAAAAAAGCTAAAAATAGACAACAACAAACCAAAACCCAAATAAATAGATAAAAACATAGAAATAAGGTATAAACATGGTAAACCTGACTTCAGCATACTTATGGCAACCCCAAAAACATCAAAACATTAACAATAAACAACAAAATCAATATAACAATACCTTTGCTCATACTTTTCAATAAACACATTTTAAACTCTAACAACTTATTGCACCAATCTATCATATGCTTCTAACAATAGTTATATAAAATCAGCTTGTTGTAGCCCACAAACATTACATAATAACAAATTACAGTCCTAGAATTAAACCTCTTAATGGACATACATAAAACCAAACAAAATAAAATATCAATCTAAACATAAAACTTTGTTAAATCATCTTCTAAACTAACTTTTATCATTATATTAACAATCATAACACATCAACCTATGCATTAACAAAACATGAATATACATATACATGTTAAATCATGGCATAAAGAGATATTTAAACACAAACCTTTATTGCATTTTAAATTAACAATTTAAATAGCAGGTATACAATAAACAATCTAAAAAGCTAAGTGAATGGGGGGGGTGCTCATTGAGCTACACCCCCATCAAAGTTTAAGGTATACCTTGTAGGGAAAATATTGATTTCTTATCTGGGTTATTTGTTTCTCTCCTCTTAATTTTTAGCTTATTTTCAATCTAAGATTGATCTTGATTTTCTTCCTTCCTTCTTAACACACAATTCTTATAGCTTTTTTTTAATCAATTATTAGGTATTATTACCAATCCCTTTATGTTTACTCTCTTTTCTCTGTGTAGTTTTCATCTTTAATCAACCCTCTCTACTAAAAAGCACCTTCCATTTTATAAGCAAACCAAAACTAAAAGTTGTAAAACCATGGTGGTTTATGGAAGATTCTTCCTCATCCTCTTCTCTACCCTCCCTGGAAAGGTGAATTCCTGTTCATTTTATCCTTCAAACCTATCAATAAAAGGCAACCACGAAGTCTACCCAAACATGAAAATTTTTTTCTTCAGTCATAGCTCACTAAAAGGGTTACTTTAGTGAGATCATCGTGACAAATAAGATATAAACATGTCATAGGTAAACATGAATCATGTAAAGGGGATGTACATATACCATTAGGAACAAACCTTATCTGATTTGAAAGTCTAGAACTCTATATTCATTTATAGAAATATTGATCTTCAATTAGTCTACATATATCAATGCAGGGGAGGTTGACTAGGGACAAGATGTTGTCAATATCATTGAAACAAATGGAATGTAAGAGTTTGATGAAAGTAGTTGATCCCTGTAAAGGATATATTTCTTAGTGAGTGATGGTGATTGGAGCCCCTGAGATGGTCAGAGATGTCATATTCATTCACCTGAAAGTAACATCTCAATCAGCTTTTGTCCATTGAAAAAGTTGATAAACAGGGATGGGATGACATGTCATTTAGTCTCTTCACTAAAAGCGAATGACATGTTGTTTGTTTAAACCCTAGAAATTAGAGTTTTTAATTGGAATTTTTGAAAATTTCAATATAGTCCCTGTCTTTCTAATTTCAACATATGATCTTCAATCGACCCTGAAACTTTTTAATTTTTACTATTGCACCCCTGGAAATCTTGATTTAAATTCCTTAATTTGAGCACCTTTTACAAATTTGTCATTGGTTTTCAAATTATATAATTTGACCCCTATCAACCATTAAAATTTTAGTTTATTTCAAATTTACCCTTGATATGATTAATTTGAGTCCCCATGCTCACATATCTTTTGCATTTTGGTTCCTGGTTTTGAAATTCTTTAATTTAACCCTCATTCAGCCTTCAATCTTTAAATTTCTTTCAATTGACCCCATGATTGCACCAATTTAGCATTTCAAAGTTTTAATTATGTCCTTAATCTTCTAATCTTTATGAATTAACCTAAATTTAGCCTCCAAACTTTATTTTTCTTCAATTAAGTCCTTGGTTGAATCCAAAAAACCCATTAGAAGTTTAATTAAGTCCTTAAACTTAGTTAATTTTTCTAATTTTTGCCCAGTTGACTTTCAAACTTAACTTTTCTTTAATTAAATTCTTGATTGAATCCATAAAACTCATTAGAAATTTAATTAAGTATTTAAACTTAATTAATTCTTCTAATTTTTACCCAATTAGCTTTCAAGCTTAATTTTTCTTCCATTAAGTCCTTAAATAAGTCATATAAACATGTTAAAAGTTTAATTAAGTCTTTTAATTAATTCTTTCAATTTTGATCAAGTTTGGATTTCAACCTCAATTTTCTTTATATTAAGTCTTTCTTCATCCTATCTTGTTAAAATATCTCATTTGGCTATTCTTCTATAATTTTGGTATGTTGCAGCTCAAAGACTTATTTCCTCATGTCTTGAAAATATTTTTGGATTTTAAATTTCTGATTTTTTTGGATTAAAAATATGTATGTTTTATAAAACAATTTCGGGAGATCCAAATTGAGTTATGACAGTCGCCTTTCTTTTTACAATACTTATAATATAAAGTCTTGTAAAGAACATTAGAAGGTAAGTTTGTAAAGAAAAGAAAATGATGTTGGGTATTTGAGCGTCAACCCTTTATGAAAAAGATCTAGGACTTTTCACAAATGTTTTGTTTTCAAGTGACCTACCCGTGGTTCATGATCGGATAACCTGTCCATGGTCTTTGTTCAGGTTACCTACCCATGGTTCGTGATCGAGTAACTTGCCCATTGTGTGAAAAATATCTAGAATTTTTCATAAATGATGGCATCCTGGATTTTCCATGAGATGTTTTTACCTCCTTTCTTTTAGGATGATATGTATTTTGATTTTCTTTGTCCATGCACTTTTATTTATCTTTATAATGGAGTTCTGATGGTTCATATTTGTTTAACCTTTCTAGTTGCTTTAGAGGAAAATTCCCTAAAAAATATCCTTTTGATGTTTATGCACGCATTTACCTGTTTTTGAAATATAAGACCCTTTTTTATGTTCCTGAAATCCTTTTGATTGTTTGGCTTTTAATCTACTTGAGCGAGTATATAGGGTTTTACATGGTTTTTATGATGCCTTTAGTGACTTATTTAAGAGCTTTTGACCTTTTAGATTTGAGGAAATTATTTCATGCTTAGAAAATAATTGCCTGAAAGAGTTTGAAATAAAATTGCCCTCTGCCTTCTTGATTGTCATAGGAAGAACTTTAGACTTCTTTTTAAATTGTCCATCGTTGTATCCTTTTAAATGTGCTTATGTCAGTGACAAGTAAATGATACTTTTCAAACATTGATTTTGTCTTATTGGTTTATTTTGAAACAAAACCTATCTGTAATGGTTGTGAGACTCTTGAGCTTTTTATAATTTTAAAAACTCAAGTGATTTTGATGTGAGCTTAAAATGTATCTATAAATTATGCAATTATTAACCATCACTCGTTGATACATGGCTCTAACATTTTTCAAAATAAAAGGCATTATTTTATAACAGAATGTCCCTCATGGAGTAACAACGATAGTCTTTTTCTTGTCTTCTTTAGCCATCTTGATCTAATTATAACCTGAGAAACCATCCATTAAGGAGTAAGTAAAGCTCTTTACGGAATTGTCTACAAGCATGTCAATGTAAATGAGAGGAAAATCGTGTTTTTAGCTAGCTCTATCCATGTCTCTAAAATCCATGTATACTAATATTTTATTACAGTTCTTAGATACTACTATTATGTTGGATAGCGAGTGCTATACTCATCTGGTGAACAGACCAGGAAAAATAGATGATAATAAAAAAATATGTTTTTCCTTTCTAAAAAAAATAATTCAAATCTTTGCAAATTTATTCATTGGCGCCAGAGTCAAGAATATCGTACTTTTTAGGTTACACAATATTTACCAACGCTAGAGTTGGAAATATTCGTAGGCAAATATTCATTAACACCAGAGTCGGGAATATTATAGAATGACTAATAAAAATGGAACACAAACAAACTTTTAGCAATTTAAGACAAAACCAAACAATGTAGCTTGCCTCAGGTAGGACGCTTAGAGGGTGATAGTATCTTCCTTTTCGCGTAACCAGTCTCATATCATAGAATCTCTGTTGACCAGTTAGGGTTCCTAGTGATCATAATACTAGGTGGCGACTCCTTGAATAAGACATTTTCCCCTAAAAGAACAAGATACCAGATATCTGTTCTTTTTTCCAATTGAGTGATAATTTTTAATCGATCGCCGCGATGTCCAGGTGTGACAGAATGATGACTCCACTGGGGATTTTAGGACTAAGTTTTGCTATTTGTCTTTTTATTGCTAAACTATGCCAGATATCTGTTCTTTTTTCCAATCGAGTGATAATTTTTAATCGGTCGCCGCGATGTCCAGGTGTGACAGAATGGCGACTTCATTGGGGATTTTAGGATTAAGTTTTGCTATTTGTCTTTTTTATTGCTAAACTATATTTGTCTTACTGTTTTTTTTCTCCTTGTTGTGACTATGTTGAGTTTATCAAGTTTTATTTATTTATTTTTGCTCTTTTTACTGTTTTAACATGCATTGTTTTTCATGTTTATCATGCATATATATTGGATATGGATCTAAAGTCTTCACGCATCACTTATCTCATTTTTAAATACGTGTGGTATCAACTTTAGGATAAGTGGAGGAGTAACGGCACCTCAATGGCTTTAGCCTGGGCAAGGCTCGCGAAACTATCCAACTCTCACATGATTGTTTGCTCGACAATGGTCGATATGCCGAACTGATATTACTCAGGGCCTCTATCTTCACGCTACTTGTAAACCTCATATCAACCTTTCGAGGGCGATCACTGAGTATGCGAAAGACCGTTGAGACTAGATAGCAAAACTATCCTGATGCATTTAATGACTAGAACCTATCCTTTAGGTTAATCCCTGTGTAAATTCACTAAGATAAGTTTAAACGTACTTTCAGGTGACGTAATGACCGTTATTCCTAAGATAACAACTATTGAGTATGGACTCGAGTTTGAATCCTTGCAAATGACCGAGAGAGACTGCCCTAGACTAGATGTCGGTGAGATACCGATATTCAAAGACATTAGATGCATAATGAAAGACATCAAGAATGTGGCAGAAAGCTCAGATGATAAAATGATAAACAAATCTCCTCTCGGCATTGCAATGAATATCGGATTCAGATCTGACCACATATTTAAAGAATAACGATTGTTATATCACCCCTCAAAAGGTGAATCCATACCCAATATGTTGTATTCATCTTCATGCATGTTTGAACATACAATTATGACCCGTCATAATACTGCACACCAAGTGAAATATAGGTCCCTCATACCTATAACATTCGACTGCAAAAAAGACAAATGGAAAATGAAGAAAAAAGCTCAGTTAGAAGCCCAACACTGAAAAGAGATGGAAAGTCTTAGAGAAGAAGTGTAAGGCTTACTAGCCTACTCGAACAGGCATTGAGATCTAAACCTGAAGAAGCAAAATTTACAGCTCAGCTTGAACCTATGCTCGCAAATCCACAGAATCTGAGGGCAAAAGAGGTGTCTCAAACAGGCTATGTAGTCCTAATTTGCTCAACCAAAATATCCCATAAGAATTTCATCTACAATTGACCTTACAAAGAAGGAATCTCAAAAGAACAAGATGGTAAAAGAAGATGGCCTGGACAAATGGATTGGCCTGGAACAAAGGCTGATGACATTCAAGGGATTTCACCTATATGACTATATAAAGGTTGTTGAGATGTGTTTGGTACCCAATGTAGTCATTTCTAAGAAGTTTAGGGTGCCGAAGTTTGTCAAATTTACAGGAACTTAATACCTTGTAACTCATCTCAAGGGATAATGCAACAAAATAGCTGAGGTGGTCCATGACAAGAAACTGTTGATTTCTTTCAAAACAGTTTGAGTGACGTTGCCCTTACTTGGTATATACGGTTGGACAATACCAAGATAAAAAAAAAATGGAAGGACTTAGTTGATGCCTTCATTAGGCAGTATAAGTTCAATATGGATGTGGGCCATGATAGGTCAAACTTGCAAGCTATGGAAAAGGACAACAAGAAGTCCATAAGAGGATATACTTAAAGGTGGCGTGAGAGTGTCATACAAGTTAATCCTCCTTTATTGGAAAAGGAGATGATTTGTTTGTCAACACTTTCAAGGCCCCGTACTTTGAATACCTGGTTGGAAGCTCTACACAATATTTTTCTGACCTAGTCACTATAGCTGAGAGGATCGAACAAGCTATCTATTTAGGAAGGGTTGCTGACTCGACTGAGAAGAAAATGTTTCACCAGGGATAAGAAAGAAACCGAGGTTCATAATGTGAAAAGTGGTTACAAAAACGAGAAAAAGAGCTACCAAAACAAAGACATTTAGAGGTCACTCGTCCTGAAGATGAAGCTACAATGTCACTAAGCCAAGACTGGTCTATGTGTGACCTTAACTGACTATTGAAAAGGTGCCCCTGTCAAGGAATTCAAAGGAGAGGGATGGTTGGAAGATTCCAGAAATTCCAATCGATGATTACTAAGTGTTTAGCCCTTTTATGTGTCACCTTGCTAGTATAAGGTCTTTGTTTTTGTCCTTCAATTGTGTCTCTTCCTTTGATTTCCAACCAAAATATCCTGAAAGGGGTTCCCTCTAAGAACTCACAAATACACTTTTGAAGTCTCGCGTGACCTCGTAGACGCAATTCATCTCTTTTACCAAAATCAGTTTCCCTACTGGAGTTTTGAAAAATTAAACTTGCATTTTGATTTCAAGAATAATTTGGTGTTTATTTAAAACAATATTTATGACATTCTACTTGTAAAATGACACATGAATCAAGCAACTCCTTCATTGAGGTGACTAAACTCTGAACCAAAATGCATGAATAGAAAATGAACTATCATCTTCACACCATGATTCTTGAGATATGTTGTTTTAAATGTATGAATAATGGTATGTAGTGAACTCATTGCTCATAGACTCACGAAATGCATCTCTTTGCAAAGACTAAATCATCACATTGGACAATGCCAAAGTTTATTAATCTTAACTGCTTACGTTTGAAATGAAGAAGTGTTATCTTTGTTATTCCTTTCACATTCTAAAAAGTATATCCCTTGCAGTCCTTTTTTGAACCTGAATAATTTTTCTTTCATGAAAAAACCCGACTAGGATCACACCCCACACTAGGGGCAAGTGAAAATTTCAAGAAGAAAAAATGAAAAAACAGTAAGAAAGCCGAAAAGACAAAAAAGCCCAAAAAACTCAATGACTAGAGGGCATGCCTAAATCACAAGAAAGAGTGATAACCAAGATAAAGTGAGCATGCCCTAGCAAAACAATGAAAAAGTAAATAAAAGAAGAGCAACAAAAGAAAAGATGAAAGACACAAAGAGTCGAACTGCTGATAGTGATCCTCAATTTTTGAAACCCTGAAACACTCTTTGAACCATATGAATCATTTTCTTTCATAGCAAAAAACCACAGCCTACATTACATACCTGTAAAAGTCCTTTCTAATCAAGCAAGCAAACAACCTGGATTAATAAGCAATGCTCTCAAAATGCAAAGAGTACTTCTTTATTAGAGTCGTGACATTGAGAACAAGTTATTCATTATTACTCATACTGATAACATAAGTGTTCAAAAAAAGACAAGTTTTTCTCAAACAAAACCTCGAGCTTTTTCTCGAGCCCTTCACTTTGGAAACCCATAAGAAACAGAAGGTCACCTCATGATGTACTTTCACCAAATACAATATCGCCAAATAAAAGAGAAAATAATCTCTTTTCTAAGAAAAAAACCAAGGAGTTGCAAGATTTCAAAAGCAAATGCTTTTAAACTTACATCAAAACAATTTTTGTTTTCAAAATGCAAGATCAAGATTCATTCTTAACAAATATTCCTTTACCAAACTGAAAATAGGAGAAATGAGAAAATGGTCGCTTAAAAAACCATTATTTAGCAAAGTTTGTTGACAAAGCACACCTAAGAGCAATGACCAGTACAAGGGGGCAACATTATATTTAGAAGAAAAAAATCGATCCGATCTAGAAAAAGAGATGAACAGTTCCTACAACAAGACAAGGGGCATCTTGGTTTATAAAAGGCAACTTGTTCCTTTCAGCAAGTGACAACGAATGTTTTTAAAAGTGAGACGGGGATTAATGAATGATCCTCTCAAATTATTTGGCAAGACAGAAAATCTCTAGCAAGCAAGTGGGTCACAATGAGCACCATGAAGGCTGAGTTGTGTAAACAAATCTAGGAAGAGACTTACATGGGCCAACTTGAGTTAGTTAGAAGCTAAACGACGAAGATGACCCAAATCAGAGATAACAAGTCCTGATCAATCAAGCAAACAAGAAGATTCAGAAGAAATGGGGGCCTATATTTCAAATTAGGTAAAGATGCATGCATATCATCTAAAATTTGAGACATTGGATAACGAGTTTTGCAAACTTCGCAAGAGAAATCTCTGATGAGATCTATCAAATGGAAGGCCACCTTGAAATGACCAAGTTTGAAATTGCTTTTGAAAATTTTTCACCTTTGAGAAATTTTTACTTGGGTAGGCCGCCCACGAGAATTAGGCCGCAAAAAAAAATCTCTTTGTATTTTCCCACCACATTTGAGGGTATTTGACCACTTCTAGGAAACCAACATCTCATTGCTTTTTCAGCTCCTCTTTCACTTTAATTAAGATATCCAACCTCATTCTTTTAAGTTTTTCCTTTTTGAGTTTCCACCCATCTATCAGAGGCAATCTATGTACCACAATAGTGGTATCCAGTCCAGGCATATCGAAGTATGTCCAAGCAAACACATCAAAAAATTCTTTCAACAAAGCTACTATACCAATCCCCTTTTTGGTAGTAATTTATACTCCAATCTTCAATTCTTTTTTCTCGTGCGTAATGCCTAAATCCACCATTTCTAATTTCTTTTCAACTAGTTCTAAGGCTTTCTCAGACTGTTCAAATATCTCAGTGAATCTGGTTATATCTTTTTCTTCTAACTTTTTCTCATCTATAAAAATTGTGTTTTTATCAACATTTGACCAATTATTCTCATTGAAATGGGTTTTCATATTTATTTAGACTCTGTTTTTAGGTTGCCTAAAAGCATAAAGTATTTTTATATGAGCAAATAAAATTAAGTAAGCAAAGGCAAAAGATGAAAGAAAATGCATGATCTTATTAAAATTGAAAGAGTGGCACAAACACATATAAAGCCCTCAAACTGATATCTTGAGTTGTGATTATCAGTTGGGTGAACATGTATATACATAAAAAAAGAACAGATTTATGAAAAGCATATATAAACTAAGCACATCAAACACAAGCATTTTTGGATGAAATTACTTTTTGAGGATAATTAGGACATCTTGAATTTCCTAATTATTTAGTTCTCATTTGAAAAATTTTCTCATGAAACCTTCTACAAGATCGTTTTTTAGTATATCGATCATTAGCTAAGGCAAGAATAGCTTGAGATAGCTTTCTTTAATTTTCTCAATTTCATCCAAAAAATTCATTATAATACTAGAAAAATCTGTATCCAAAACTTTCAGCTTTTGTCTTACTCTCATCATGTATACTGGTCATAGAAAAGTTTCTTGGATAAGTGGGATCTCTATTTCATCCTCATCAGGCTCCCTCCCCTCAATTTAGGTCATTCTTTTATCTCTTTTAATTTCAGCCACTCTTGCGTAGTCCTTTTTTATATGTCTAAACCCCAACCCAAATCTTTGGTTAACTGTTTTTAATTTTTTTTTATATAGTTATCCTCTCATGCATACCAGTGATTGGATTATACTGAAAATGTAACTTCACGAAGCATTTTATTGATGAGTGTTTTTAGGCACTTATTCAACATTTACAACTTCAAATGCATATAGGTTACAATTTATATTGTTTTAGCCTCAATGTACGAGACTGTTATATTCTTCATAATTGTCATAGCCTCTTCAGACATCACGACCACTAATTTGCCATTGATGATAAACTTGATCCTTTGATATAGGGAGGATGTTACCACACCAACTACGTGTATCCATAGCTTTCTTAATAACATATTGTAAGAAAGGTGGATGCCTATAACTTACAAGGTTACTTAGAACCGTTATGAGTTGCTAACTATTTCAATGTCAATGCTATCAATGATAGACTTTGGTGTTCCATCATAGATATTTGGTCCATCATATGTTTTGGTAACACATTCAAAGTGAACCTATTGTCCATAAGCATCTTGGCGACAACATAACCTTTATATTTCATTGTGATGTATAATGGCTTATTATAACCAGTTCCCTCATGATCATGTTCGTCTTTAGTGAAATACTAGTTGGCATATTGAGTTCTTCCTATTACATGCTTCATGGAATATCATGTCATATCTTGAGGGATATAAGCTTTGTTGGGGACTCTTTGGAGTACATTTCAATGTAATTCTAAGCTTAGGGTTAAAGATATTAAGGAAGTTTTGGCTAGTGTCTTCTTCAATTGATCAACCACATTGTATTCACTATGCTTCATCAATTTCATAAACTCGATAGCTTTCTCCTCACTCATTGGTTTATTGACATCATAAGTCTTAGTTAGATCTGTCATTTGACTTATTCTGCCACTATCATAATATATATATATATATATATATATATATATATATATATATATATATATATATATATATATATATTTTTGGGCAATG
>Ga0325411_1004443_pt1 | contig 15742 bp, 5 predicted proteins | sample PopdelMetagenome_13_FD_206181 | JGI IMG/M metagenome (GOLD analysis project Ga0325411, IMG submission 206181) | Populus deltoides microbial communities from Bellville, Georgia, United States - Xylem-PdIQD-R4 | ecosystem: Host-associated > Plants > Phyllosphere > Stem > Wood/Secondary xylem... | reverse complement strand
TAGACTCTTATATTATACATCTATCAAGTGTCTTATTATTAAATAAAAAACTACTTATAATCAATAAGATTTTAATATTAATATTTATTAAACTTTTAAGAGCTCATTATTTCATTCACGTGAGTGAATCGCATCTTACATTATATTACTTAATTTAAGCATATAGCTCATTATATTATTAAATGATAATCATGTATTAAATTTGATATGATTTTCAATGCTATTTTTGTATATTATTTTAAACTATCATATCAATTTTATTAATATGAGGGTCAATAATCACATGACTTGATTTGAGTGAATTGAGTATAGAATGGTGGGTTCTCTCATTCTTTCTGTAATAGAATAAGAAGAAAAGAGGTCAAAACCAAGTCGAAATTGCTAATACTATAATAATTTGAACCCTTTAAATCTATTAAGAAGAAAATTCTATGTAAAATAGTATGAATTTGCATACGAGGCATGTGTAAACAGAAAAGGAAGGAAAAGAAAATAAAAACCCAGAAGGCTTAGCTATATGCTTAAATTAAGTATTTGCATGCTTGGATTGGATCTTAGAAGGGGCGAAATAAAGCAGTCACACATGCTGAAAAATGAAGAGTGTATGCTCCAACTAATATTAGTACCCCCTTTATAACAAAATAAAAAACAAGTTAACACAAATTAGGTACTCTTTACTACCCACTATATTAGTACAAATTCCTGTTTTGAAGACCTTAAAACACACAACAATGCAGTTACAAATGCTAAGATATTAAGCAGTAACATAAGATTTACAGATAAATTATACGAGGGATTGCATTTTGCCAATCCCTTTACACTGTGAGAGCGTGAGATAATGCGCTTACAATTTTTGTGAAGTTTTGATTCCAAGACAGTTGGCATTCTGCAGCATATTGGTCTCTCTCTTCATGAGCAGTTTGTGTCATAACTCGCAAGTCCAAGCAACTCGGGACCTTCCAGTCGAGGATTATTCTCAAAGCTACAAGCAAAATTAAGGATAACTTCGTTTACCCACAGGAAAGATTATTGTAATTCCTTCCTTTATACATGCTTCTTCACTTGTTCAGACATGTATAATATACAGGGTTCAAACGCATGCACACTTGTTCACATATATATTACATCCAAGGCTAAAAGCAGTTAATTTATGCAAGTCACCCTTCCATCTTATAACTGACATGTGCTAATACAGATATAGGCAGAAAACAGAATATGAGAATCGTGCTTATCTTGCTTCCATATGGCTGACCACAACTAGTTTGGGATTAAGGCTTGGTTTTGTTGTTGGATTTTGAATATCAAGCACTATTTTCATAAGATCTAAAACCCTGAGGAAAAGATAAGGACCGAAAGAACCTAGCATCACACTAAGGTCCATAAGTACCACATAGGGACCATTACAAACAAGAGAGAATGAGATGCCCAACAAGGTTTTAACACAGGGCTTTCTACTAAATCAAACTCTCTATTATTTCAGAGAAAAAAGAAAAGGCGGTGCCTAAGAAGGAAACAACAGAAAATGCAAGTGAATATCCAGTACACACATCAAGCATCATGAAGTGGAGGAACCCAGAAACGAAAAGCAAGATTTACATCTTTAGAAAAGGGCAATAATGACCAAATAGAAAAGTGTTGATACAGCAAATAAAAGTAAGAAAGCCTACTTGTTCAAAGGGATGTGTTCAAAAGGTCCACTGGTAGGAATTGTTCCACATAAATCATTGTTTGAGACATCCCTGGAGATACAGGAAAGATAGTTAACTGCTTTAAGTTTCTGACCATTTAACCTAACTACCAGAAGCACATAAATAAACATATTCATGAAAAAATTCCTAGAAAAATCTATGAATTAGTTAGCATTTATTTTTCAAGAAATAACATAGGATGGGTTTTGTTCAATATAAGGAAGCCACTCGGCTTTTTCACCTAACATTTTTGTTATGTTCCACCGCAGTGATGACTTTCACATTACATCTTTTCTTACTCTGTTCAACAGCTCAGAACATGTGGCTCAGGGTTATTTTTCCCTCTCAAGTGTATGGTGAATCATGGACATCCCAGATATTGGTTTCTTTTGAGGATTTTGTAAGTAGAGAAAATTAACAAAAGCAATTCATTTTTTTTTTAGCTAATGGGTGTGGTTGCACGAAGATGAATGCTAGGGTTTTCTAGGAACATTTTTCCTCAAGGGAATAAACAGTAGTAGACAGAGTGCTTTCAAGATTAATTCCTAACCTGATTATCAAAGTAAACCTTCTTATCATGCCAAGAAATTTTTCTTTTATTCAAAACAAAACAAGAGGGAAGTCCTTACACAACTTTGAGGCTTGAAACATTGGAAAGTTCCCTGGGGATTGATCCAGTTAATCGGTTGTCATTAAGTCGTCTGCCAAACAAAAACCATGATGAGAGAAATGAGGGACAAAGTATCTTACAATTCCACAAACTATGAACCAGAGCAAGTATACATGTGTGAAACTCTGTGTTTGTGTGTGTGTGTGTGTGTGTAGAGAGAGAGAGTATCCAGGACAAACTAGTGAATTTGGAAAGCAAATGTACCAAACTTTCAAACCAGGAGGGAGATAGAGAAAAAGAAAATCCTTGAAGCATTTCAATCATAAATAATGTTAGAGTTCCTTATACTCACAGAAAGACAAGAGATTTCAACCTCCCCAAGGAAGGAGGAATGGTTCCTGAAATGTTGTTGTTATACAAGTCCAAGCTAATAAGGCTCTTCAAGCTACCTAGCTCACTGGGGATAGTTCCTTGAATGTTGTTTTTATAAAGTTCCCTACACCAGGAATGATGAGAGAGGTTTCACGTAAGTAGGCAAAACCCATACATCAAATGCAAGTGACTCCACATCCTTCAATAATATGCACAAGTTGACCAACAGAGGCCACTGATCCCAAATTAAAGAGAAACCAAAAGTAGAAACCATTCTGATAACCTGCAAATACTATTAAGGAGAAGATAAAGGTGGGACAACATACAGGTATTGCAAATGCTCTAGCTTTCCAAGTTCAGGTACTAGATGTCCAGATAGATTTGAGTTTCCCAAGTCCCTGTAGCAACATGAGATATGAAAGGAATGTTACACAATAATTCTAAAGACTTGTTGAAATAATTAATAAACATGATGGAAAAAGACAGCATATTTTATGCTAATTAAGGAAATTCTATATAATGGAGCAATCATTGCCCAAAAAACACTAAAAAGCAAAAGAACAGAATACGTCAAAGGCTGTAAATCAGAAAACATGGCATCCTAATCAGAATTTGACACATGACAAACATATGACAGGATAGAATAAGGTGTTCTCCCAAAACAGTGATGCTTTATATAGACAATGAGATAATTTTTATTGTAATTGTAACCATTAAAAGAGAGGTGCTTTAATAAAACAATTACTGAAGTGTAAAATATTTCTTGCTCTTTTTATAAAGGAAACAATCAATAGGTCAATAACTGTTAAAGACACGAATGATAGAATGACTGTTTTAATAAAGCAATAGAAAGCTGATCAACTAGGAAATTAAAAGGACCAGAAAGTAAAATTAATAGCCTAACATGACAAGCACAAAAAAAAATGCAAGCATAGAAGCCACAAAAATCCCATAATTTCTGACTGCTTAAGCACGTATATTTGAGTGAAGTGGCACCAAATGTTGCGATTTCTCCCTTCCACCAAAACGGCATAAGAAAAAAAATTATTTCACAATACACAATAAGAGAATCCCATGCTCTGCATATTAGATACATGTGCTTTTAAACATGGCGTGAAGGATCCGACACTTCTCTCAAACTTACATATGCCATTATCAATAATTATTTAACATTTTTTTTTTTTTTTTTGCCCCTCATCTTAGCAACTAGTCACTCAAGCATAGATGAAATTCACAAAGCCAATCTTCAAAGACCTGAACTAGTCATCTTACCTACATATTATGCAAAAGTATCCTATAAATTAAGATCAAATTATCAAAGAGCAAAGAAAGGATCCGACAATTCTCTCAAACTTACATATGCCATTATCAATAATTATTTAACATTTTTTTTTTTTTTTGCCCCTCATCTTAACAACTAGTCACTCAAGCATAGATGAAATTCACAAAGCCAATCTTCAAAGACCTGAACTAGTCATCTTACCTACATATTATGCAAAAGTATCCTATAAATTAAGATCAAATTATCAAAGAGCAAAGAAAGGAAACCATGACTATAACCTCACACCCGATAAAACAGAATACTTTCTTCAATTTTCAACACTACTGAAGACTCCACGCAAATTTATAAAGCTATGAAGTAAACATACTCTCAACAACTTGGATACATATCTTCTTCTTAATTTTTTTTTTAAAAAAAAACCTATAAAAATCCCACAAAAGCTTAACCAAAACGTAGAACTTTCAAACAAAAAGCCCTAAAAAAATCCCTAGGAATCAAAAAAGAAAACAAATACAAACCCTAAAACTAAAAAGAAAAAAAAAAGAAAACACAAATCCTTAAAGAGCACAACAGATCTTACAGGCGAGTGACGCGATTATCCTGGTTGCAAGTGATGTGAAACCAAGTACACGGGTTAACAAGAGTCGGATCCCAGCTCTGGAGGACATTATCCGGATCCGATAAGCTCTTTCTTAGTGTGAACAAAGCATCTCCTTCTGAGTTACCATTGACCACTGTCAAAATAAAAGTCAACGCAACAGTTAGACTTGTCCATAGCCATGCCTGTGCAGCCATGGTAGTAGATAGTGGTGATTTTGATTTCAGCTCCTCTGCTCTTCGAGAGAGAGGAATCAAGTTTTTAGGGTTTGGTTGGGGGAGAGAGAGTGTGTGTCTGTGGAAAAGGCAGAATCGGCTTTGGGAATAACAGAGCAAAACATGGGGAATCGGTTTCTTACTTCACTCTTTCCTTATTTTTTCAATTCACCTTTTACTGTTTTTTTTTTATATATATATATAAAATGAGTTTTTAATTTTTACAAAATTAAAATAAAAAAATAAAAAAACTAAAAGTTATCCATGAATAATGGGATATTTAAGAAAGTAGTAGTGGTTGCTTTTTAAAATATTATTTGTTCAAAAATACATTAACATAATATTTTTTTATTTTAAAAAAATTATTTTTTATATCAGCACATCAAAATAATTTAAAAACACAAAAAAAATATTAATTTTAAATAAAAAAATAAAAAAAATTAATTTTTTTTAAAAACACTTTTAAAACACAAAAACAAATAGGCTCATAATTTATAATTATTTCATTTTGGATCAGAATAGTTTAATAATTATTCTTCATTTCCAAATTAAATTAGTTAACTTTATTATTAATAAGGTAACAAAAAAATTATGAGATCTATTTATTATTATTAAATTAATTAGATATAAATTAATTTTTTTAATAATTTATTATCACAATAAAATAACTAAATTATTCTTAAAAACAAAAAAAAATTAAAGCTTACCTAGATATTTTTGTATTTTTGCTTTTTATCCTTGAAATTAAAACTTTTTTTAACCTGCCTATAAAGGAGTTTTCAACTTTTTTCTTTTGTTATAATCATATTTATTTAAGAGTTATTTAATAATTTAATAAACATAAATATTATTAAAATAAGTCGCTGACATGTGCATTGCACGAATCAACACATAGGTATTAATCGTGCTTTTCGGACGGTGCATGTTGCATCCCATGGCAGCCAAACGCTAACTTTAAAGGGAACATTTGAATTGTCTTGATGATTCCTCCATAATGATGCATGTTGTTAATGGACGTTTGATTTGGTGTTAATGATTTTTTTCTCTCTCCTCCTCAATTTTCACACTTAGCCCTCTAAAATTTCAAAGCAGCCTTTTAATTTTTTTGTTTTAGAATTGGTCTCTTATTTTTATTATTTTTTGTTTTATATGAAATAATTTGTAAAATTGAAATTTTTTAATTTCATCATCTTTTATTTTTTTATGCTAAATTTAATCCCTATTCTTTGATTACTATTTATTTTATTTGAGATAATTGTTAAATTGGATTTTTTTTTTATGATTTCATCATCCTTTAATTTTTTTTTTCCTACCATATTTGATCATCATTCTTTTTATTGCTATTTTTTTACTTTAGTAAATTTTTTTAATTGATATTTCCTTTCTAGTTTCATCATTCAACATTAAATTGGTTGAAAATTGGGATTTTTGATTGAGTATGGGTCTAAAATTGAACAGGTTTCGAGTTTGGGAGAATAATCCAAGTCTGGGATATTTATCTGGTTTTGCTCTTTTTTTTCTTTCTTTTTAAAGCTCATGTTTTTTTCAATTTTATCCTTTAATATTTATTTTGAAAATTACTCGAGTTATCTCGGGTCTTTTTATTTATCGTTCTTTGTTGAATTTATCTTTTTAAAGAAATCTTATTTTTTAATTAAATTAAATTAAATGATTGAATATAAGTATCAGATTCTCACTTAATGATATTTTGTTTAGTTTGCTTTTCGAGTCTTTACTCTAATGGCTCGTGTGATCTCTTTCAATGTCGTCATGCAACCTTTTGTAGTGGTGTTAGGACCATCTCGTAAGCTCTTTTCTAGTGATTGGGCGGTGTTTATGACAGAGGAAGAACGAGTCTCCAATGAATTTTTCTTTCTTCTCCTTTTAAGTATAATATTGGAAGGTTTAAGTTGAAGTGCATATTAAAAAAAAAAATTGATACTTAATTGTAAAAATCATATGTTGAATGGTTTTTTTCAGTTAGGAAATCAACTTATTGGTTTTCATAAGACAAGATATTTTTTGTTACCTCATTTTACCATAAAAAGATCTTAGTACTTTGCAAGTAAAACTTACTATTAGGATAGAGCCATATATATATCCCGTGAATCAAATTTTGTACTTGATATATCTAAATATAAATTTAAAATAATTATTTAAATTTAACTTGAATCTAATAAGGTATAATTTTTTTCATACCTCAACCAACCTGAATGAGTTTCAAGTATTCATAACCCAAACTCAAACTTGAATGCTATAATTTATACACATAATTTGATATATATATATATATATAATATTTTCAAAGGTTATTTATTTATTTTATATCAGTTTAAGGTCGGCTAAACTAATATTCAAACCCAGCAAAAAAACTAGTCTTTTTATCTTTGAATTTTACTCGAACCCGATTGGATCTAAAATTTCTTACTCATTCATGTTAGGTTTTGAGTAAAATTGTATCTCCATCCTTATCATAACACAGTATGCATGTTGATATAGATTAGGACCATCAATGTCTTTTTCAATGTTCATCAACTGTCTGCTCAACAACTTTCTATTGTTAATGAAAGTTGTTGGGTCTCCTCTCAGACAATTGGTCTTTCACTTGTTTGTCCAGCTGCCCGAATGTGTCTTATGTAATTAACTGTTCCATCTTCTTTAAAAAATCTTGAATTCAAATCCTTTCTTGATAACAAAAATATATATATATATATATATATATATATATATATATATATATATATATATATATCTTAAGTTATTACATTGGATACACAAAGTGAAGCTGGAGAAATTATTTCTTCATTTTGAGTCAAGGCCAAATTAGATATCTCTTACTCACAATTGGAATATGAAGATTTTATGTGAGAAAGAAACTGAAAAATTGATTAAACCGAGAAAACTGGAAAAAAAATAATTGAAAAAACCGAACCGTGAAAAAAAACTAATTAAAATTTTAAAAAAACTGATCGGTTTGGTTTTGGTTTTATAAGCCTGAAATTAAAAAAACCGAACCGAACCCAAACTGAAATAAAAGGAAAAAAACCGAGCCAAAACTGAAAAAACCGAGCCAAACCGGTTTAAACCGATTTTTGTCCTAAAAAACCGAACCGAACTAAAACCGCTCGGTTTGAACCAATTTCAGTTTTTTAAAAACTTTGATTTAATTACTTTTTTTAATAAAAACTAAATCAAACCAAAAATAATCACCTGATAAATATCAGCTTGTTAATTTTGGTTCATGTCAAGCTCTAACATCCTCGAGACTGATCTTGTACTACTCCAACGTATTTTAAAGCATGCCCAGTTGTTCATGTATACATTTTGCACAATGCGACTTGAAGCATATCACAAATCATAAGTTCAAGGCAGAAAAATCAAGCTCTTACAAGACCCAAATAAGTGCCAAAAAGGACAAAACTACTGGTACAAGGCCAAAAAAAAGAAAATATAATAACAATTTTATAAATAATTCAAGCTTCTTTATTAATTTTGGTTGGTGAGTGTCATCGAGAATATAAATTGTTATATAATTTATAGTTTTTTTTTAATAAAACAAAATGAAACAACTAATAAGAAGGTTAGTCAAAGTCTTCTAGCAATTTGGCAGAATAGAAAGAAAGCAATTCATGGTATATTAATGTTCAATATAAAAATATATTAATTTAGTAAATTAGTGCATATAATATTTTAATTTAGTTAAAATTCTCCAAACACCAAAAAATAATTATATTTCTATAATATTATATTTAAAACATTTATATTATATGTATAGTTACATTTTCAAAAATAAACTATATATAAATATATAATATAATAATTTTTTTCTTTCATTATATTTTTTTATATCCCATTCTTTTTTTATAAGTAGTTAAATATGTACATTTAATGTTCTATATATATTAGATAAATTTTAAAAAAATAATATTTTACAGCTCATTTTTATTGCATAACCAAACATTAAAAATATTTTCTAATTTATTTTTTTATAATATTATAAAATATCAAAAAATAATTAAATATTCAAAAATAAAATTATTTATAAAAAAATCCTAAATATCCTATAACATTTTGGATGCACGCTAAATCACTAACTAGATTTTAGTTACAAAAAACTAAAGTCATTGACTCACTCTATAGAAATTAAAGAGAAAGCGTTTTGATTTATTTAGAATTGTGAGTACGTGACATCTCTTCCTAGGGTTTTTTCTTTAGGGTTTTTGCTTTGCATTTACTCTTCAAATCTTTTAGGTAGTTTTCTTTAGAGGAAAACATCTCTAATTCTCTCATTTTTCATTGTCTGGATGTAGTTTTGAGGTTACCTCTTTGTCGGTGTAGTTTGTAAATAAATAAAGAAGAAAAATATATTTATCTCATATTGGAAAGAAACACTATGTCCTAAGTGTTTATAATTGTGGATTTCTATTATGTAGTAAATTATGTGAAAGTAATGGTGGATGAGCTCTCCTAATGGGCTTCGCAATGCTATTATATGGATATTTATAATATTAAAAGATGACACTTGAAACTTATTTGTGACTGTTGGGATAAACTCTATTTAATTTAACTTAAATTATAATTGTTTCATTAACAGTCATAATATTAACAGACATAATGTTTCAAGTCTAATAAATATATTACTACATAGAGAACAAATATATAAAAAAAACATATTTTCTTCCATTTGTCTTATTTTCTCATTCTTTTAAAGGTTTAGAGAGTTTAGTTGAATCTTGAAGGTGTTGTCTCTGTGTGGAACAAATAAACACCTTAAAGATAGTGTTTTCACACCTCTAAGTCAACTCTTTATTTGTCCCCATATTAAAAATTTATTTACAATTTTAAAGTGTTTATCTAATGGAGACAAATTTGATTCAAGCGATAGGGTTGCTAAGGATGTCAAAATTCAACTAGATTGTTTTAATGGTACAAAATACACAAGGTGGATGGACAAGATGATGTTCCTACTTTATTAAAAATATACTATATTCTTAACCCAAATCTATGTGCACAACCTAAATCATAAAAAGATGAATCTGCTGCTATTAAAACTGAAACGTGAGGAAGATGAAGTATTTTGTCTAGGGCATGTTTTGAATACTTTGACTAATCGACTTTATGACAACTTCTCCAAATTAAAGTTACCAAATGAAATTTAGATTGCCTTGGAGACACACTACAAGTAGGAAAAATCTGGTTCTAATTGTTTTCTTGCTTTAAGATTTTTTTAGTATGAGATTACTAACATCAAGCCAATCATAGATCAAGTCTATGAAATTCAAATGTTGATATCAAAACTTAATGATTTGGATATCAAAGTTCCTGATTCACTTTAAATAGGGGTTGTTTATCAAAACTACGTTAATCATAGAATGAATATAAAAAGAAGATGTTGCATTCAACAAATAATAACACTTTTGAATAGTTTCAAACACACTTGCAAATTGAGGTTCAATCTCATATGCATGGATTGCAAGCAATAAATTCTAAAGTGAATTTGGTTAGTGAAACTGGTTTGACAATGACTCAAAATAATCTGAAAGTATAAAAGAAAAGAAACAAATTCAAGAAGAAACACAACACTAATAAGAAGCAACATGATACTAATAAGAGGCTTATGGTTTGTTTCTATTGTAGACATAAATGGCACTATATAAAAGAGTGCAAATTCAAGAATTTCAACAAAAAAGGTAATTTTTTCAAAGTGAATAAGAATGAAAAAGACAGAGTCAATGAGTTAGTTGTCATGATTTTGAACATTCAAATTGGAGTGATTACTGAGTTAAATATGGCAACTAGTGTTGTGAAGACTTCAAATTGGTGGTTGGATTATGGTGCAACAATTCATATTTGAAAAAAAAAAAAGCATGGTTTAAGACTTATAAAGAATTAAAGAAACCTGAAAAGGTCTTGATAGGCAACCATAATTCTGCCAAAGTTTTGGGAAAATAAACTATTGAATTATACTTTACTTTTGAAGAAAAATTGTCTTTGGTCAATATGTTTCATGTTCCTGAGATTAGAAAAAACCTTGTATTTGCTAGTCTTTTAAGCAGGAAAGGGTTCAAGATTGTTTTAGAGTTTGATATGGTTATTGTAACAAAGAGTGGGATGTTTGTGGGAAATGATTATTCTTGTTGTCATAACCTGTTTCTAGGTTTTCCCTTTAAATTTACCTTTTTCCTTTCAAAATAAAACAAAAAACAAAAGTAATAATAACAAGAAGACTAGCAACTTGACAAAAGCAAGTCGAGGAAAGTTTAAGATATATAGAAGAATCAAGCTAAAATTTTGGATGAAATTATGAGCCTAATCATACCCTACTGTACACAAGACTAAAGAGACAATGCAAATTCAAGGTCAAATTAAATGATTATTGGACGGATCTGTATAAAAATTAATTCTAGGAACTTAATTAGATGTTTAATAGACTAATTTGATTTAATCATGGGCCAAATTAAAAGTTTAATTATGTTTAAGAAATAATTTATGTCAAATTAAAAGATTTAATTAGGTGCAAGGACTTAATTACACTTTTAATAGGTCAAATTAATTTTATTAGGGATTTTTTTATGAAAAGAAGTTTGAGAGCCCAATTGAGTTTAATCGAGAATATTGGAATTTTAGAGGATTAAATATAATTTTTTATGAAGTCAATTGATTGAAATCATAGATAAAATTGTAAGAAAATCAAAGTTTAGGGTCAATTAATGGTTAAATTGAAGAGATTCATAACCAAGGATCTTTTTGAAAAAGACGTTAAACTTCAGAGACTCAATTTGTTTGAAAAAAAGGGTGAAATTAAAGTATATTGAAAGTTTCATGATCAATTAAGGGTCAATTTGTATAAACCTAAAACTAAGGATCAAAATACAAAGGTGTTGAAATTCAGGGTTGGTATTGGAGTTCGGCAACAGTAAAATTGCATAAAATGAAAAGTTCGAGGTCAATTAGAGATGTAATTAAAAGAAATCAAAAGTCAAAAGACTAATCTAAACTTTAGTCAAATCCCTAATAAAAACCCTAAGAAAATCAAAACGACATTGTTTCACTTAAATGAAACGGTGTGTTTTGACCAAAATAATTTGTTTTGGTATAAAAAGATGTCGTTTTAACTAGCACGAGAACAAAAAAAAAACAGAGAGAGATGGTAGATGACTTGTCGTCTGACTATTGTTCATCATCTTCAACCTTTAATACCAAAAAGGTTGCTCGGGTGGCTATTTTTTTAAAGCATTTAATGCTTCATCACTCCATCAAACCGGACAAACCATATACCACTATGATGGCCTAACATTGTGTTACACTCCAATGTAATTCTTGCCTTTTGATTTCCTCTACAACCGTCGTGACGCCGCCCCAAAAGGGCTAACCCAATAGCCTTTAGCAACCGAATTTAACAGCTCATAATGACGACTTTGAGCCAACGATTGAGATCCTTCCTAGTTGAATCAAGGGTTAAGAATGGTCCCCAATAAAGACAGGATGTCCCTCTTCCACACCTATAAAAAAGAGTGGATTTCAGGCATTGAAGAGCAAAAAAGACGGGTGTGAAGTGAGTAAAAAAACCAGTTTTCTTGTTGCATTTTTTTTCTCTCTCTCCTATCATGGTTTCAGCCATTACACTAGTCTTCTTCATTGATCACCGTGTACCTCCTTTTACTGCCCATCCTCTTCATCTCTTCCCTAAACAATTATGCCACTATAAGACTCTTCTTCTTGCTTCAGACAATAATCTTCAACAACGGTGTCGGGAGCAACTCTAACAATGTCTTAGCCATGTCGGTGAACCAGCAACAGCAGCTATATACCCTTCATGCCAGTTAATCTTCTTTTCTCTTCCCTCTTCCACCCCTTGCAAACCTTCTCTCATTCATTACACGCAGAACGTGAATTCACATTCTGCAACAGTGAAAATAATTAGTATGGTCACTGGGTTGGGCTAGTGACTACGCAACATGGATAGGTCGGGCCTGTTTCAGCCCAACCCATTAAAAAAAGAAGAAAGGATTGTTGGGCTTGCAGTTGCCTAACCCAATCCGACTAGGCCAAACTTAGGCCTTGGGCTGGATCCAACCATAAAAATAAAATTCCAAAGACCATTTTAAAATTATTTATAAGTTCGTTGCTTGTTTTTCTAACAATTTTGTCTAATATTAGGTCGTAAATTTACACTGTAAGATACAAACCCGGTATTAAAATATTTAATTTTTCCAAAAAAAACCTAAAAATTCTTTATTTAAAAAAAAGATATTTTGTTTTCGTGCATACGGTCAAATTCTAAAGGTTTTTTTATGTATATTTCTTAAAAAGATAAAATCATATTTTAAATGAGAAATAGATATCTTGATCGATTTATGATCATCCATTAGTATTTGGCTAAAATACCAAAAATTCCATAATAATTAGTTTATTATTCAGAATGTTAGGAATTAACTATATCTAAGAAATAAATGCAATGTTAAATATGGACTTTAGAATAGTTAGAACTTAATCCAATAAGGTAGAAACTTCCTCGTGAAGGGAGATCTGTCATAAACGGTAGACAAGATCAACAGATAGAAATATGTCCTGGAAAAACTATCGACAAGCAATGCAACCTACTTTAAATAGGGTGTAATAGGGATGATGTATCTTTTCCTTGCACAACTAGTCCACATATCCAAACTTTCGCAGGTCGTTTGGTTTCTTAGTAACCATAATACTAGATGACGACTCTTGAACCCCATAATCATAACTTTATGATTAAACTCAACGCTCCTTTAACTTCCAAGAGGCAGTTTTTCCATTCGACGTCATACACATCATGACACTTGTAATGACATTTTTAAGTTTAGTATTAATGAAATCAATGTTATTTCTGCCTATATGGTTGAATATACTTCTTTTCTTTGGCATGTTTGATTATAACATCTAAATTATAAATATTTGAAATATATGTGTAAGCATAGTTATATTTCACATCAGCATGATAATATTGACAAATAAGAAGTATGTATTCAAGCAAAGATGACAAAAAAGGTCTTTTCCTAAAATTGAAAGAAAATCTCAATTACTTGAGTTAGTCCATCTTGATATATGTGAAATAAATGATATGTTAAAAAGGGATAGGAGAAGATATTTCATAACTTTCATCAGTGATTATTCTCGTTTTACCTATGTTCACTAGTTAAGAACTAAAGATGAAGTCTTTGAAAAATTTAAAGAATTCAAGAAATGGTAGAAAATCAAAAGGAAAAGAAAATTAAAATTCTTAGAAGTGATAGAGGTGGAAAATACTTTTCTAGAGAGTTTTCTACATTTTGTGATAATATTCTAAATCAAAATATTCTTGATAAATGCATAATAATTATACTGAGAAACTAGTAACTAGAATGTTTAGTCAAATCACTTATGATTTTTCTAATATTTGAGGGATCATGATAGATTACTAGACATTGTACTTGATCTTCAAATATAAATCAATCAATTATTGAATTGATAATAAAATAATTTTTTTAATCTTATTCTATTTAAATGATGATTTATATTTGGACTAACTTATTAGAGCACCTAATAGGTCACACATGGGGATGAGCAAAAAAATCAAAAAACCGATTAAACCGAGGAAACTAGAAAAAATAATAATTTCCATGGTGCATTGTCAACCTAGACTCATAAGTTTTTTCCAGTCCTTCATCCTTAAGCATGGGATCATTAGGCATGCAAATCTGTTTGCCAAAAACCACTAACCCATCACTGTAACACCCTCGCTAACATTCTCAAAATTTCCATTTTGTATTTAATTTCCATAATTTATTTTTCAATAATACGTTTTGGAATGAGGGTTTACATTGACCTGATAAATTAGTTTGGGATTTAGTCTATTTGGGATCTGAATCGGTTCGTGTTGAAGATAAAATATATATATAAAAAAACTTGACTTACTTGGTAAAAAAACCCAAGTCAAGTCGTTGACCAAGCCGTGACTTGATCAACATTTGGATTTTAAAAAACAATTAGTCAAAACAATAAAAATTTATTGCATATAACTCATAACCAGATCAAGTTTTATTTTGTAAATGGTAAAACTAGTTGTTTTTGGTAGTTTGATGGTAAAATGTTATTGCCTTCAAACATTATTTTATTTCACATTAAGATAATATTTGACATTGTAGAAGAATTTGTTTTTTAAAATGTTTTTTACTTGAAAACATATTAGAATAATATTTTTTAGTTTTAGATTTATTTTTAATATGATCTTATTAAAACAATTCAAAAACAATAAAATAATTAATCTGAAACATAAAAATCAAAATTTTAAAAAGTACAGCACTAACCATTTCTTAAAAAAATGGTGAAGGTCAAGCATTACCACAGATATATATATATATATATATATATATATATATATATATATATATATATATATATATATATATATATATAATTACCTATTTGACTAGGAAATAGACGTGTCATTATATATATTTAATTACTTATTCCACACGTTGATACCGACAAGCGCCAGTAATCTAGTGGTAGAATAGTACCCTGTCACGTACGTCATATCCTACAATGTCTTGACTTTAGATTAAGAGTGATTATTTTTTTTATTTACAAAAATAATAAATTAAAATTTTGTAAAATATAAAAAAATCAAAACCAGTTGCATCCTACCAGTTTTGATTTGATTTGATTATTTTATATTAAAAACTGAAACCTAATCAACCTGTTTTTCATTTTAATTTAATTATTTTAAATTAAAAATTGAAACTTATATTATTTTTAGGGTGTTTTGGAACTTTCTAATAGGTTCACACACACACACACACACACACACACACACACACACATATATATATATATATATATATATATATATATAATTAGATATTTGACTAGGAAATAGACGTGTCATTATATATATTTAATTACCTATTCTACACGTTGATACCGACAAGCGCCAGTGATCTAGTGGTAGAATAGTACCCTGTC
>Ga0325411_1004442_pt1 | contig 15746 bp, 14 predicted proteins | sample PopdelMetagenome_13_FD_206181 | JGI IMG/M metagenome (GOLD analysis project Ga0325411, IMG submission 206181) | Populus deltoides microbial communities from Bellville, Georgia, United States - Xylem-PdIQD-R4 | ecosystem: Host-associated > Plants > Phyllosphere > Stem > Wood/Secondary xylem... | reverse complement strand
GTTTAATCCTACATTTTGTATCATAATTCAAGAAGTAATCGCTTATTTGTCATTTTCTTGCAACACAAGTTAATCTCTCCTCTTGGTACTCATGTTCATCTTAAATACTCTAACACGGTTAAGGCTGTACAGTTTGAACACTATATCATTAAATAGTTTTTTTGACGGATTAATTCTGTCGATGTAAGGCATGACATCTGTCGGTAACATTATTATTGACGGTCTCACTGACGGAATCAATCCATTGGGATACTAATCGTCGGTAATTTTCCATTCCGTCGCTGATTCTGTTGCAAATAAAAAAATCAAACACCGATGGTCTTACAGATGGCAACGCGCGGTAGAAAAAAAGTTCCTGCGGTAAAATTACCGATAGAATTAATCCGTCTGCATTTTCAACGGTAATCACCGACGGATAGTCCATCGGTGATGGTGGCATGGCAGTAAATGTCTCAAAACTCTGTCAAATACCGACGGATATATTCCGTCGGTAATAATAATGGTAAACACCGATAGAATATTTTCGTTGGTAATTGTGGCATAGGTGGTAATTGTTTGGCAACTCTCGGTAAAATACCGACAGGCAGTTTCCGCCTGGAAAGCCGTTGGTATGTATTTAATATATATATATATATATATAAAATTTATTAATAGTAAAAAAGCTTAATAAAAAAATAAAATTGTATTAAACATTAAAAATATAAAAATAATGTTAAATAATATTCATCCAAATATTCATTGCAAATTTAATGTGTTTTAAAAAAAATTAAACTAGAATAGCGGCAGAGCTGGAGGAGGAGGCTGGTTGTTCCCGGAACCGTACGACCAAAAAGGAGCTGCACATGTATCATTACTCATCCTTGATCTAATCTTCATGACCATTTGACGGAGCTGATCATAATTCGTCGAGAGTTGTTCATATTATTGTTTCAAGGCCACAAACTCCTCAGACTAGGTGCTCGATATTGATGGAGAGCTCACAACGGTTGAGACACTACGGGCCGACTGCAAGTTTTCGGCTGTAGTGTTGGAGAGCCCATAGACCCGATTTTTTCGGGTCCACCAGACGATCCCACCTCCATCCACAAATCCGGATCGAAATCCGAATGGGTCGAAGGATCGTCCCTATATCTCTCCCTCAACTGGCTATTATAGGTTTCCTGAAAATTTTTAAAACAATCATTATATTCAATTTAAGAAAATAATAACTTACAAAATAAAATGATTGAACGAACATACCACGAAGTGCTGAGTATGATTGTCCACGAACTGCTGCACCCCGTTTTGGTGGTCTTGACTCCGCATATGCGTCTTTACAAACAGCTCCATTGGACTCGGATCACGTCCAAGAGACGCAACCTGTAAGGAAAAAAAAGGTTGCAAGTTAAATATATTTATAAGCAACAACAAATTAATTAACGATATATTTTATTAAAATTAATCTTACCATTCGCTTTGCATGTACACTAAACGGGACGGAGTCGCCGGTGTGCGTGGTCACCGAACCATGAATTTATCGGTTCCGGTTGTCGGCGCCGGACTGTGAGCACCGTGAGAACCGCTCTGAGGTCACATGCCCAATAAATGTTGTCCATATATCTCCCGAGATGAATGGCGGTTTGAATTCCCGCCAAACCACCATCTCATTCCATCCTTGAAAACCGTTATCCCTCGCATGTCTTTTTGATTTTTTTTGGTGTCATACCAAAAATCACGCAACCTACTTTCATAGTAACAAATTAAAATTTAGAATATAAAATTATAAAAAAAAAATATTATTTTCGATATTACCTAGTTGCCGCGTGATTCTCCCATACCCTCCTCACAACATTGTTATTCGCGCTATCCCACTCAAATTTATGTTGTGTATATAAATAATTCATTTAAAATAAAAATAGTACAAGATATAAAATTATAAAAATAATTTATTAAAAATAAGCTGGAAATTAAAAGTTAACACCGACCTGAAACCATGCATCGATATTAGGTCTCCACTCAGGATGTTTGGAAACTTAACTCCATTGAAACAATGAAATCTCCATCGACGATTTAAACGCCGATGTTATCATCCTGGCAGCCTCAATGTTTATGAACCTGAAATGAAATAAAATTAATAAAATATTAATTAGTTGTTCATAAATTATATTATAAGTATATAAAAAAACTAAAACCTATACAAACTTACATTGAGAGGTCATCCTTTCATTGTGCCTGGTACTTGGGAGTGAATTGACCCCGCTGTGAAGACACACCGCTTCTGCGCTGTGAAACCGCGCTAGAAGAGGCAGCATCACAAGTTTGCGCAGATGCCTTGCCGTGATCAGCACCTAAGGATACGTCCCCCTCGTTGCTAGAAGAACTAGCTGCAACCGTCTGCTGACGACGTGCTGTAGATTTTATTCTACACATCTACACAAATTTATACAAATAATTACATAATTAACTTCGATTATTTAAAAATAATTCGGCAGCACCTCCCCTATACTAGAGACTACCCATAGTTTTCAAACCTGCAAATCTTTACAATAACCATAAACCAATTGACTCCATTGGAATATCTTATATACAACCTAACATCTATAGAAATTCAACATCTATATATTTTCAACTAACATCTATAGAAATGCATAAATGACAATTAAAATTGATGGAAATAATAAAAAACATAACAATCAATAATAGAATAAAATTGAGATAAAAAAATGAAATTTAATTCTTCATTTCCAACTATCAATTCAATGGAAAATTCAACAATAAAATTATATTATAAACTACATCTACACAAATAAAAAGACTAAATTATCAAATAATTATTACAATACAAATAATAAAAATAATTAAATTTTCATTCAACATATCTCTATAAATTTATACAAATAATGAAATAATTAAATTCAATTATTTAAAAAAATTCGCTAGCACCCCTCTTATATTAGAGACTACCCACAATTTTTATACCTACAAATATTGATAATTACAGAAATATTGCAAAATCAACTCGATACAACCTACCATCTATAGAAATTCAACATTTATATATTTTCAACTAACATCAATACAAAATCATAAATAACAATTAAAATTCATTAAAATAATAAAAAAAAAACATAACAAAAACAATATCATAAAATTAAAATAAACTAATTAAATATAATTCTATATTTCAACTAACATTTTAAAGGTAAATTTAACAATAACAATTCAAATTTAACAAAATTCTCAAGATATTATGACAATACAAACAATCAAATAAATTTAACAAATTAAAAGAAAAAACTAAAGAACACTACACAAAACAAACAATACACAAAACTAAAGAACAATACATAAATTCAAAATAAATTTCGGAATGAAAAATGTTACCTTAATAGTATGTTAATTTCAAGATTTTATCTACAAAAAATACACAAAACAAAGAAAACCACACAAATAATCATAATTAAAATAAAAAAAATACAAAGATAAAGAAAGAAAAATACATACCTTTTAATATGTTGAAAACTACCAACACAACAATAAAAACTCTTGCAAAAACTTAATACACATGGAGAGGAGAAGAGGAGATGAAATGAGGAGCGGAGGCAAAATGAATCACGAAAGGGGGGGGTTTATAGCACAATATTTCCGACGGCATTGCCGACGGAACATATAATAATATTTTTTTGGGTGATGGCATTAAATTTCATTAGTAATTCCATCGATATTTAATTGATTCTCGCACCAAAAATTTCAAAAATCCCTCCATATTTTTCGAAGTCTGTCAGCAAATCCGTCAGAAATTGTGCGCCAGAACACGCACACATTGGTTTTGTCGTGTCCGTCGGCAAATCCGTCAGTAACTTCTGACAAGGATGCGCTTTGGATTGTGCGCCATCCATCGGTGAATGCGTCGGGATATACATCGATAATTATGGCATGTTTGTCGGTATACCCACCGGTAATGGTGGCAAAAGGCCGTAATTGTTTTGCAACTCTCTGTGAAATACCGACGGGTATATGTCTGCCGGTATACCCGTCGGTAATTGTGGCAAAAGGCCATAATTTTTGTGCAACTCTTTATGAAATACCGACGGGTATATGTCTGTCGGTATACCCGTCGATAATTGTGGCAAAAGGCCATAATTTTTTTGCAACTCTCCGTGAAATACCGACGGGTATATGTCCGTCGGTATACCCGTTAGTAAAACTGACAATCTTTTTACAAGTGCTGTTTGTATTGCGTGTTTATCCTTTTGCACAAAAACTTGAATTGCAAACTTATAGTACGCACAACACAATAACAAGAACTGACAATTATAAAATAATTATTTCATGTCTCAAAATATCATGCTTAATATTACATTATAAAAATAAGGCTTTACAGCATATTTAGTTAGAATTTCCATCTTCGTCCTTAATTGAATTGTTATCAGCTTCATCACACTCTTCAATGTGGTTATCATCTTCTTCATCAACATTCTCTAGTCCACTAGAGCTCAAAATAGCATTCAACTCCTCTGCGCCAACATCAACAAGACTATCATCGAAAACATGAAAATTTGAATTTTCTTCTAAGTCAATCGAAGGTGCAACTCGGTATGGTTCAACAACCTCAATAGCTTGAAAGACTTCATCTATCACACTTATGTCTTCGTTCTCATCCTGAACAACCTCGACACGACCCCTGGGTTTGGTTTTTAAAATGAATAACCAATCAACTCTTGATCGGTCCTTTCTAAAGGAAGGGATGTATGTGTAATAAACTTGTTAGCATTGCTTTGCGAAAACAAAGACATCGTTTACGTTACGGTGTCTAGCTTTTGAGTTGATTTCAACGAGACCATAGTGAGGATCTACTCTGATTCCTCTGTCAATTGTGTCATACCTATAGCATTTGAATAAAAACACTCTATTCTGCTCGCTATGATATTGCAGTTCGATGACCTCTTCCAATCTACCATAATAGTCAACTTCAAACTCACTAGAAGTCGATCTCCTAATACAAACACCGATGTTGTATGTCTTTCTTCCATGCCCGTATTCTTCAGTATGAAAGATATATCCATTGATAAAATACCCGTTATAGCACTTGACTTTTCTTTCAAGGCCTAAGCTTAGTAAAGACAGTGAAATAGCAGCATTACCTTCCATTTGATAAACCTTGTATATCAAATACAACAATAATCAATAAGCGGATATTCTATAATATTGATGTATAGTTAATTACATTGCAAGAGATAATGAGTTTGTGATAAGACTTACATGTGTTCTAAACCACGTTGCAAATTGTTCATCTTGTAATTGAAAGATCTGGGATTCGGTCAGCTGTGAGTTATTGGACAGTAAGTATCGTCGATGTTGCCTGCAAGGTTGTTCTAAATTATATGAGTTTATGGTATCACAATATATAAATAGTACACTCTTGACAAAGTTTAAGTCAAACATCTACTTACCTAATAAAAGGTATCAGCTCATCGCAGTTAAATAGGACATAATTATGTGCTTGTCTGAACTCTATTTTAGAAAAAATATCTTCCCTTCACGGATTTTTTAGGTGTGGGTCGTTCAGGATTGGAGAATATTGACAAGTTCCCACTTGAAGGCACTTCACCACCATCATCATGCCATGGAACACGATTGATCATCGTTCTCAAATGAGGTTTGAAATAGTATGAGATAAATGTTGAGATCTCCTCAACAATATATGCCTCACATATTGACGCCTTAACATGCGCCTTGTTCTTAACCTTTTTTTAAGATTGAACAAGTACCTGCATATATAGAATTAATCGAAAATTATCAATTAAAAAAATTAAGAAACGTTTAATTATGAATTACATAGCAACTATAATATTTAACCTCTCAAATGGATACATCCATCTGTACTGGACCGGTCCTCCAACTTTTACCTCAAACGGTAAATGTACGGGTAGATGCTTCATTGAGTCAAAAAATGATGGAGGGAATATCATCTCAAGTTTGCATATTGTCTCCACAATATTCATTTCAAGCCTTTTAATGTGATCAACATTCACCTTGCTGGAGCATATATCTCTAAAGAAATGACTGATCTCTGTGAGTGCATCCCATATCCCCTTTGGCAACAAATCACAAAAAGCTAATGGGATGAGTGTTTGCATAAACACATGCTAGTCATGACTCTTCATTCCAAATAATCTGCATTCCTCCATATTAACCAGCCTTGATATGTTCGAGGCATGTCCATCGGGGAAACGCAGACTCTTAAGCCATCTGTAGACTAGTAGTTGTATGTTTTTCTCTAACACGAAGTTTGCTCTTGGTTTTGCGACCCGTGACCCATCACAAACCGACTTCATATTTTTACGGTTACAGAACAACGCTACATCTAATCTAACTTTCATGTTGTCCTTTGTCTTCCCCTTCACATCCATGACGGTGTTGAAAATGTTCTCAATCACGTTCTTTTCAATGTGCATGACGTCAAGGTTATGGTAGAGAAGATTGGTCTTCCAATAAGGAAGCTCCCCAAAGAAACTTCACTTCACCCAATTATGGGTCAAACCATAACCAGGAAACTTATGCTTACCTGATTGGAGACCAAACACAATGTCACTGTACTCTAACACAACATCATGCAATTCTTCACGGGAAAGATACGGGGATGCAACATCCTTTTTAACTCTACCAACAAAGAAATCCTTTTTGTTCTTTCTGTACCTATGATTTGGTGGCAAGAAACGACGGTGACAGTCAACAAAAGAAGCTTTACCCCCGTTTGTTAGCGTGAATGCCTTGTTGTTCTCCATACAATATGGACATGCTAGTTTTCCATGCGTGCTCCAACAAGAAGCCATTCCATAAGCTGGGAAATTATTGATAATCCACATCAAAGCTGCTTTTATAACTAAATTATATTTCCTCGAGATATCATAAGTCAAAGCTCCAGATGACCACAACTGCATCAACTCATCAATCAACGGTCGAAGACAAACATCTATATTCCACCCCGGACTGCTCGGACCTAGTATGACCATAGATAAAAACATGAACTCTGGCCTCATACACATCCCTAGTGGCAAATTATAAATCGTCAGTATAACCGGCCAACAAGAATAAGGAGCAGTAAATGACCTGAATGGGTTAAATCCGTCCGTACACAACCCAAGACACACGTTCCTTGATTCAGCTGAAAAGTGAGGATGCACACTGTTAAAGTGTTTCCATGCTTCATCATCAAAAGAATGCACAATCACTCCATCAACCGCATGATGTGATTGGTGCCATGTCATGTGCTCAGTGGTCCTTGATGACATGAATAACCTTTGCAATCTAGGTGTGAATGGGATGTATCTAAGTTTTTTATATGCCACGAGAGTCTTTCCTCTACCAATTCTGGGTTTATAATGAGAATGTCCACATGTCATGCACTCGGTCAGCTCAGCATTTTCAAGGTAGTATAACATGCAGAAGTTATGGCACATGTCAATTTTTTGGTATCCTAAACCGAGGGGTTTTATCATGGACTTGGTAGCATAAAAGTTCTCTTTCAGCTTGTTCCCTTCAGGTAAAATGCTTCTCGCTCATTCGATAATCTTGTCATAGCCGGCCTCACTCAACCCGTGATCTGACTTAATGGTGAACACCTATGCTATGACCGATAATTTACTGTGGTTCATCAGAATCTTTCAACATATCAAAAAACCTTGTTGCATCTGCATTAGATTCTTCTTCTATGATTGGACATTCACTGACATTACCTTCACTCATTCTCATTGAATCCATAACTATATTCCTGTAAGGATTACTGTTCTCATTTCCAACTTCATACATGTTGCTAGCACTAGAAGTTGACCCAACCAATGAAACACTGAATTCATCTTCGAGTAATGAAAAGGACAAGGTTTGTATGCCATCTTCGTCGAGGGGAAGTCCTGTCATTACAGATAATCCCATCGACAAAAACAGTTCGGTGTCTGATCAGTTTTTGTTGGCACCACCTTCAACAGATTCCCAATACATCATTTTTTCAGTCGAGGAAGCGTGGAATTCAGCCATGGGTGATGGAACGGCCAGAGCATCTATGCCTTCTTCTTCTGGTGAAAGTCCGGTCATTACAGATGATCAATTGATTGAAAAGAGCTTGGATTCTGATCTCTCTTCCATGGAGCCGCTAGAGACAAATTCTCAGGTCACCAGTGTTTCAGTCAAAGAAACACGGGGTTCAGCTTCGAGTAATGAAAAGGACAGAGTATGTATGCCATCTTCTTCGGGAAGTCCTGTCAGTACAGATAATCCTATCGACGAGAACAGTTCGGGGTCTGAGCAGTCTATGTTAGCACCACCTTCAACAAATTCCCAATACATCATTTTTTCAGTTGATGAAACGCCAAATTCAGTCACGGGTGATGGAATGGCCAAAGTGTCTTTGTCGTCTTCTTTTGAGGCAAGTTTGGTCATTGCATATGATCGATTGGTTGAAACAGCTTGGATTCTGATCAGGCATCTATGGAGCCGCTAGTGACAAATTCTCAAGTCACCAGTGTTCCACTCAATGAAACACCGAGTCCAGCTTCAAGTAATGAAAAGGAAAAGGTTTGTATGCCATCTTCTTTAGAAGGTCCTGTCGATACTGATAATCCTATCACCGAGAACAGTTCAGAGTCTGATCAGTCTTTGTTAGCACCTTCAACAAATTCCCAAGACATCAGTGTTTCGGTCAATGAAACACCAAATTCAGCTATGAGTAATGTAACAGCCAAACTATCAATGCCATCTTCTTCTGAGGAAAGTCTAGTCACTGCAGATGATCGATTAGTTGAAAAATTAAAGCTTGGATTCTGATCTGTTTTTCATGGTGCTTCCCGAGTGGAAGTCCCAAGACATCGGTATTTCAGTCAGTGAAACATCGAACTCATCAAGTAATGAAACAGACAAGGTTTCCAATCCACTTTATTCCACGTAATGTCCTGTCGTTGCAGCTAATCCAATTGAAAAAGACAGTTCGGATTCTGATCAGTCTTTAACTGCACCACCAGTGGCAAAATCCCATGATACAGGTATGATTGGTTAATTTCTTCTGCTCCTTGCATCAATTATTCTCGCACAGTTTCCGAAGACATTTAATCAGAATTATGAAGTAAAATGTTCAGATTTTATCATAATTTTGTGAAAATGTCCCGAGCAAAAGGTCTGTATAATAGAGACCTGCGGGTACTGGAAACAGAAATCTATAGATGTTGACTAACTTGTGTTTCCTACGTTCTTGACAATTCCATGTTCCATTTCACAATTCTAGCTTTGCAAGCTGCTTATATACGTAAAATGTAAATCATCGTTGAATTTTATATGCAGTTAGCGAAGAGAACTTCTATGATTTTCAAGCCTAACTAGGATCAGACTCTGATGATGATTTCTTCAGTGTCAGAAACGGTAAGATACATTTCCTCTGCCTTAATTTCTTCACATTTCTTTCTTGTCTTGTGCAAATGAGTTGAAGCATGCATAAAGAATTTCAAGTTCAATGACCTATACAGCACACTGCAGAAGCTCGATAAGGATGAGGTTTTATGATCCCATGCCTTGTCTGTTCCTTGCGGTTCTCTCTGTTATGACACAAGAGAGGCTACAGCCAGAGAAAACACATCAATCACCCAAAAAGAATTGCAGGTTTTTAGCGATTTTCTGGGTTTTGAAAATCCTTTGATTTGTTATTTTTAATATTCAGACTATATACAAAATTACTTTGCTGTCTTTTTGTCAGTTGCTTCGCATTCAATCGAAAGGATTTAGCTTCGTCTACTTCTTCTTTTCTTTCTTCTTGAATTTTTCCCTTCCGAAAGTTAAGCAATAATATATTGATGCGCAAATTAATGGCTAACCTAATAGGTTGAAAACTGAGTGATGTCTGTTTCCATGCCAAAATGTTTGCGGAAAAAAAAATCCAAATCCCTCAACGAGGATGGATGGTTAAGTTTTGACTATGCAAATTTAGATATAGAAAATGTTTTGGATGAACAGTATTAATTTATTAGGCAAGGGACAAATAAGAAGCATGATTATAAACCATCAATTAGTATGCCGAGTTGCAAGTAAGCTTTCCATGGAAATTATTAGTCCCTGAAATAGCTTACAACTTCCGTGGTTTCCTCCCTCTCCTCAAAACCCTACCACGTTTCAGGTCTATATAACAAGCATCCTTCCAAATCCATCTACCTCTTCATCTTTGTTTTGTCCTGCAGTGTTTCTCTATCCATCTGTCCTAGAGGGAACATCTGCAAAGATTCTCTGTATAAGCGAAAATGGCACGCAAACTCATTGTTCTTGCACTTGTCTTTGTTGCCATTTTTGGGTTGGCTGCAGCCGCAGCACCTGCTCCTTCCACAACTGACCTGCCTGCAGGTGAGGCGCCTTTAAGCCATGATTTTTTCGGTACTAATGACGGTGATGCGGCTGGTGCACCTTCTGCTGATGGTAGCACTGTCGTTCCAGGACCAATGGGTAGTACTACATTGGCTGGGGGTCCTGCTTCTGAAAAAGATGGTGCCGCTACCCTCAAGTTCTCTGCCATTGTTGGAGCTGCCGCTGTCGCTGGCTACTTCTTCTTCTAAGCTAGTTAACCATAAATCTATATAATCCCTCGTCCAAGCTTTCAGGTCTTGACATGTAAAGTATTAGCTTGAGGAGGTTATAAGAAGACGATTGAAATGCAAAGTAGGAATTCTACAGAGGGTTTCAAGTTGTAGGAGGAGAGAGAATAAAATGAAGTTCAGGGTAGGGAAAATCTTTGTCATAGACTCAGAAATTAGATTTTCTTTCTCTTCTTCAATACTTGAATTCACGTCACTGTCTATTTATACATTTCTTTTCTCTTTTGCAAGAGTTGCATGTGTTTACTGCTTATGTATTCCACAAGCTTCTTCCTCTGCTGATGGAAATGGTCATTCCGAGGACCTTGTAAGCCAAACACAGCCTTCAAATTTATGAACAGGAATGTTATTTAATCCTACATTTTGTATCATAATTCAAGAAGTAATCGCTTATCTGTCATTTTCTTGCAACACAAGTTAATCTCTCCTTTTGGTACTCATGTTCATCTTAAATACTCTAACACGGTTAAGGCTGGAGAGTTTGAAGTTGTTTTTCTCCACCTTGACGAAAATGGTGGCAGGTAGGTTTCACCATCTGAGATAGGTTGTCGTCTGGGTTTGATAGGAGGAGAGTTGATCTTGAGAGAGGCAAGACTTGCTGAGGAGTCATTGGACTCGGACGGAGATGGGTTGTTGGCATTGGAGGATCTTGTTGGACTAATGGAAGCGGGAGGAGGAGAAGAGAAGTTGCATGATTTGAGAGAGGCTTTTGCTTGGATCAGACTACTAACCCGTGCTACACTGCGGCCTATCAGTTATTTTTAAATATATAAAATAAATGTTTAGGCAAGATAATATTTATAAAGAAACAAAAAAAAATCAATACTCAATAAAATCATAATAATATGATAGAAGAACCATACAAAAAATATTTGATAACAATTAATTAAAACAAACAAATTATCAATATTATATTCGGAATGATAAGAAAGAAAAAAATATTAAAAACTCATCGTTTTTTAACTATGGATAATGTCCATCACTAGAAGACTTTGTTGAGACAGTTCAAACCTCATTGCAAAAGAGTGCAAGACAACATTAAAAGAAATCAAATGGGTCGCTAGAGCAACACCGTGGAAAAAAAAAAGTGATTATCTTCCAATAATCAATAAATCAATTTATTCAAAAATTAAATTTATCTATAAAAATAAACTTAATAAAATATAATAAATAAAAAGACTTGAAAGAACCCAATCAAAGAAAAAACAAAGGATAAAATAAAGTATATAAAAAATTGAAAATAAACAGAGTAAAATCTCCAATTAAATAAATATCGAAAGATAAAACTAAAAAAACTTTAAATTTAAAAAATATAAAATAAAATAAATAAAAGCTGAATAAATCCTCTAAAATTAAATTATTTTTTAAAACTTGCAGTCTAAATCCTAAACAGAAGCTTAACATGAAGCTAAAATGCCAAGTCCTTTCTTCTGTTCCGATGTAAACTTTGGGCGTATAAGTAGGAAAAAAACATGTATACTTTCTGTAGTTTCGATGTATTCATGATGTCTCTATCTTGATTTTGGACAACATAGTAAGAGAAATGCAAGCCAGAATGCTAACTGTTGTCTGGCAATCGGCATTACCAATGCACTTGCTACTTCTACCACCTTTTGTTCTGTTCTTAACTTCTTATTCTTGTTTTTCGAGGTGTATTCTTTCTTCCAAATCAACCTAAAAGCCAACTTGCATTTCCTCTTCTTCCTTTTCTCCTCCTCTTGTGAAATTTTAGAATAAAAAATAATAATTGAAACATAGTGAAGAAAGGGCCTTATCTATAGAAATGGATTGTGGTGTTTCAGTCAGCAAATCACCAAACTCATCAACGAAAATCGATACAGACAAGGTTTCCATGCCATCTTCAAAGGAAAGTCCGGCAAATGCAGATGATCGTACCAATAGCTTGTTGAATTCCAACCAGTCTTTCGTGGTGCCACCAGAGGTAAATTCGAAAGACATCAGCGTTTCAGTCAAGGAAGCACTAAATTCATCTATGACTATGAGCAATGAAACAAACAACATTTCTTTTGCATCTTCTTCTGAGGAAATTCCTGTCATTGAAGGTAATACAATTTCCAAAAGCAGTTTGGATTCTGATCAGTCTACCACAGCTATGCCTGTGACAAATTCACAGTGCACTGGAGTTTCAGTCGATGAAACATTGAATTCAGCTACGACAAATGAAATAGACAAGGTTTCTATGCTATCTTTTTCTCAGGAAACTCCTGCCAAATCAGATAAGCCTGCCATAAACAGCTTGGATCCTGATCTGTCTTCCATGGATCCGCTAGTGACCAATTCCCAAGACACCGATCCAATCAATGAAACACTGAATTCATCTTCGAGTAATGAAAAGGACAAGGTTTGTATGCCATCTTCGTCGAGGGGAAGTCCTGTCATTACAGATAATCCCATCGACAAAAACAGTTCGGAGTCTGATCAGTCTTTGTTGGCACCACCTTCAACAGATTCCCAATACATCATTTTTTCAGTCGAGGAAGCGTGGAATTCAACCATGGGTGATGGAACGGCCAGAGCATCTATGCCTTCTTCTTCTGATGAAAGTCCGGTCATTACAGATGATCAATTGATTGAAAAGAGCTTGGATTCTGATCTGTCTTCCATGGAGCCGCTAGTGACAAATTCTCAGGTCACCAGTGTTTCAGTCGAAGAAACACGGAGTTCAGCTTCGAGTAATGAAAAGGACAGAGTTTGTATGCCATCTTCTTCGGGAAGTCCTGTCAGTACAGATAATCCTATCGACGAGAACAGTTCGGGGTCTGATCAGTCTATGTTATCACCACCTTCAACAAATTCCCAATACATCATTTTTTCAGTTGATGAAACGCCGAATTCAGCCATGGGTGATGGAATGGCCAAAGCGTCTATGCCATCTTCTTTTGAGGCAAGTTTGGTCATTGCAGATGACCGATTGGTTGAAAACAGCTTGGATTCTGATCAGGCATCTATGGAGCCGCTAGTGACAAATTCTCAAGTCACCAGTTTTCCAGTCAACGAAACACCATGTGCAGCTTCAAGTAATGAAAAGGAAAAGGTTTGTATGCCATCTTCTTCAGGAGGTCCTGTCAATACAGATAATCCTATCACCGAAAACAGTTCAGAGTCTGATCAGTCTTTGTTAGCACCACCACCTTCAACAAATTCCCAAGACATCAGTGTTTCGGTCAATGAAACACCAAATTCAGCCATGAGTAATGGAACAACCAAACTATCCATGCCATCTTCTGAGGAAAGTCTAGTCACTGCAGATGATCGATTGGTTGAAAACAGCTTGGATTCTGATCAGTTTTTCATGGTGCTTCTTGAGAGGAAGTCCCAAGACATTGGTATTTCAGTCAGCGAAACATCAAACCCATCAAGTAATGAAACAGACAAGGTTTCTAATCCATCTTATTCCACGGAAAGTCCTGTCATTGCAGATAATCCAATTGGAAAAAACAGTTTGGATTCTGATCAGTCTTTAACTGCACCACCGGTGACAAAATCCCATGATACAGGTATGATTGGTTAATTTCTTCTGCTCCTTGCATCAATTATTCTCGCACAGTTTCCGAAGACATTTAATCAGAATTATGAAGTAAAATGTTCAGATTTTATCATAATTTTGTGAACATGTCCCGGGCAAAAAGTCTGTATAGTATAGACCTCCGGGTACTGGAAACAGAAATCTATAGATGCTGACTACCTTGTGTTTCCTACGTTCTTGACAATTGCATGTTCCATTTCACAATTCTAGCTTTGCAAGCTGCTTATATACGTAAAACGTAAATCATTGTTGCATTTAAAATGCAGTTAGCGAAGAGAACTTCTATGATTGTCAAGCCTGGCTAGGATCAGACTCTGATGATGATTTCTTCAGTGTCAGAAACGGTAAGATACATTTCCTCTAACTTAATTTCTTCACATTTCTTTCTTGTCTTGTGCAAATGAGTTGAAGCATGCATCGAGAATTTCAAGTTGATAAACTAAACAGCACACTGCAGAAGCTCGATAAGGATGAGATTTTATGATCCTATGCCTTGTCTGTTCCTTGCGATTCTCTATGTTATGACACAAGAGAGGCTACAGCCAGAGAAAACACATCAATCACCCAAAAAGAATTGCAGGTTTTTAGCGATTTTCTGGGTTTTGAAAATCCTTTGATTTGTTGTTTTTAATATTCAGACTATAGCAATGCTTCGAGCCGGCAAAGCAGCATGAAGGGGTCACCCCAACCTGATGAAATAAGCGATTCCAAACGGGAGCCATATCCAACAAAGGGAGGGAAGAAACTTGTTGATCTCATCTATGATCGTAATAGCATGCCAAGTGCCATTCAGGAGAGAAAACAGAGAGAGTCCAAACAAGAAGCTTCTCCAATAGATGAAAACAAGAGACTTGCTGAGCTCTTACAAGATCCATCGTGGAGTGACCACGCCAGTGATCACAAGAGCAGCACACCTGTCTTGAAGGAGACAAAACTTGTTGAGTTCTTTCAGGATAGCCACTGGAGTCAAGAAATTGCATCCACTCGTGCAACACGTTTTCCTAGTACTAAAGGTGATGGCAAACGGAGGGCAGACGTGGAAGCCAAGCATTTATCTCCAAGGGATGGAACTTCAACTGTGACTACTCCACGCAGTAGAGCTAGATATGTAAGTGGCAATCTTAAGCGGGAAAATACAGCCAGAGCTACTTACTGCTGCTTTCCAAGTTGGAGCCCAATCCGTGGCTCCCAAGGAGAAGAAAAGGCAAGCCCCTCCTAGAGGTCAAAGATACCACCACCTCTTAAAAAGAATTGGTTTCAATATTAAAAGTTACTTCTTTATTTACTCGTGAATTAAACATTATGTAAAAAAATCAAAGTAGCTAGTACAAAATTCTTTCTTATAAAAAAAAAGAGAAAAAAAAGGAACATGGGATATTTTCATGGATGAAGATTAAAAAAGAGAAAAAAAAAAAAAAGGGACTTCACACTGACTTCAATTTACACCAAATAAATGTGTGGGGACTTGACAAATGAAAGTAGATTAGTAACTGGTTGGCAAACAATGCCATCTCTCACAAATCAATCACGTTTTGTCTATCTGGGGGAGCGACACATTGCCACAGGGATCGATATGCAGGAATTTCTTTTGC
>Ga0325411_1004441_pt1 | contig 15747 bp, 9 predicted proteins | sample PopdelMetagenome_13_FD_206181 | JGI IMG/M metagenome (GOLD analysis project Ga0325411, IMG submission 206181) | Populus deltoides microbial communities from Bellville, Georgia, United States - Xylem-PdIQD-R4 | ecosystem: Host-associated > Plants > Phyllosphere > Stem > Wood/Secondary xylem... | reverse complement strand
TGCAAAACTGTGAAGCTTTAACATCACATGGCGGACATGAAACAAAGAAGCAAAGAAACCAACTTGTGCCGTGGACGCTTGTTTTGGTGCGCAACTTGCATCTCACCCATATCGTCACGGTTGCCTTGCACATGACCAAGGAACCATCACCGTGCCTTCTTCCATGAACCAGAACCTCTAAATTTTCTTTTCCTTTTCTTCCCGACAAACCCTAAACGTATAAAATTTATGAATAAATGTGCTAATATATTTTATTAAGATTCTAGAACATGCACTCCACAACGCAAAATGAATCATGGTGATTATTGCCAAACCCTGGCTAAAAATAAATAAATAAATAAATATAAAAACATGTTTTAATTTTAGAGCGAATTTATACCATTTTAAAATAAAATTTTAAAAAAAGATTTATTTTTTATCCAAATTATTTCTATTTATATCTTCTCGGTTTTGAAATAATAATTAAACACTAATTAAAAAAAACATAGCTAATGATTGCTAGTACAGCAAGAGTTTATCTAGAAAAGAGAGTAGTTGCATTAATAATTGACTACAGGGGTTAAATAATTAAGATTTAACTTGACAGAGAATTAATTTTAATTGTTTGCTTGATTATATGCTGATTAATCCATGATCTCCTGTACTTGTTAAATATTGACTAGATATTGTACGATTCCATTCCATTACTAATAAAATAAAATAAAAAAATCCAAAGAAAGAAAGAGGCCAGTAGCCAGTGAATTCCATGAGTGCCGCTGACTGGTACAGTGAGAGGCTGCTGCTGAATTCCAAAGCCGCTGCATGTATACAAAGCCAAGCCAAGCCAGCTACAGTAAGCAGCACAAGCTTAGCTGTCTGTGGACTGTAGGATTCAGTCAGAGAAACAGAATCCAATGGCTGAGAGTTGATCCTTGAATGGTATTGGTAGGGAGCAGCCTCCCTTTAAAGGCTTATCTTCTCTGACCTTACTCTCAACTGTATCCCACTCGTAGAGTCAGAGAAATAAATAAATAGGAAAAAAGAATGAAAAGCATTTCAGTAATTTTTTGAGAAAAATAAGTATTTTCCGGTTAATTTTATGTTTTTAAATTCTGTATTATTATACTATTTTAGTTTTTTTTACCGTAGTTTTTCTAGTTTATTTTTATTTTTAATTTTCTAACATAAAGATCATAATAGTTTTTTTGATAGTTAGAAATTTAAATGAATAGAAATGGAATATTTTAAATACCTTACTATAATTATTTAATTACAGGATTATTGATTTTTCAAAACTTTTATATATAACAAAACCTGTTATTTTTCCCCATGAATGCGTGAACAAGATGGCAAGACAAACTTACCATAACGTTGTGCTTAAAAGCGGGACCAGCCCGCCATTAATGCTATCCCTCTATCCCTCTATCATTTCTTATTGCCTCCTACCAATCAAACACTAAAGAGCTTAGCTCCGGCATGGTCAACTCACCCTCTCCCTCTCCCTCTTTTCTCCACTAAAACAAGTTGCTGAGTTAAGAAAACAAGAGGTGGGCTGTTTTGTTCTCTATGTTCTGGTTTATGGGCTTGCGTTTAGTTTTTTATTTAGAAACAAAAGTTGCTCTTTGATTGGTGCTTTTCTTTCTCTGATTTTTCTTTCTTTTTTGCAAAAAAAGGGTACTTTTGTTAGAAAAAAGGAGTATTTTTTGTGTGTTTTGTTTTCACACCTAGATCTACTCCTTTTGCTGTACTTTTGAAACATCGTTCCTTTCAATGTTTGTAAAGCTCAAGTCTTTGATTTGATTGATCTGTAGGAAGGCAGAGAAGTTTCAAAAGGGTAGCTAGCTTGGGTTCTTGATTTAATTTTGATGGGGATTTGCTTGAGTGCCCAAATTAAAGCTGAGAGCTCATGCAGCACAGGTATTCTCTCTAATTCTTACTGTTTTTCTATTGAACCGCACGAGCATATATGTTTCTTGCTTCAGTGGTTATGGCTGTTTCTTTTTTAAGTTTGATTTCCCTCAATATTTTTGTGTCCCCCTTTTTTTTACCTGATTAGGTTATTGTTGGTTTTCCATTCATTACCTGATCAGGTTCTGAATATAATTAATTATTTTCTGAAAGGTGAGTTGGTTTGAGCTAAAATGAAGTGTGGGTTTTGAATCCAAATGTGGTATGTTCGCTTGGAAGTGGAATTGATTTTTTATTTTTTTGGATAACTAGGTTTTTACTATTTTTGGGTTCGTATAGTTTTGTTGAGAACTTTAATTCTGTGAAATTGGACAAGTTTTGTGTTCCCGATTTGTCAACGGGGTCTGTTTGGGTTGCTGGCAAATAACATGAAAATAAATGGAGATAGAATCTTAAAGGCTTTTCAGGTTCACTTCAGTATAGGCAAAATGATCAGCTCAATCAAGGCTTTATCTTACATAAGTAATGTCACTTGTTGTTTTACTAAAAGTAGCACTGGAAATTGTTTAGTGATATGGCGGCGGCAATCAATTTATGTAGAGTTTATATTTTTACTTGAGATGCAGGGTTGAGTTCAAAGAATGTTAGCACATATGGGACTGATCTGAGCAGTACGAGTAGCAAGGTCTCATCTTTTTCAGTGCCACCCACTCCTCGGAGTGAGGGTGAGATCTTGCAATCCTCTAATCTGAAGAGCTTCAATTTTTCTGATCTCAAGATGGCCACCAGGAATTTCCGTCCTGATAGTGTCCTAGGAGAAGGTGGTTTTGGTTCAGTTTTTAAGGGATGGATTGATGAGCAAACATTTGCTGCTGCCAAGCCTGGAACTGGAATGGTTATTGCGGTGAAAAGGCTTAACCAAGATGGTTTCCAAGGTCACAAGGAGTGGCTGGTGAGTTCATTTTCTCGTTCCTTTCACTTCCGTATTAAGCGGGGATATTTTCTGGAGTCAGAAACAATTAAAATTGTGACTGTACAGTTGGATATCAATAAAATCCATTATGCTGGTAACTCCAAATTTCAGCAAGTTATTTCCTGTTACTGACTTTCTTTCCTATTTGGGGTACATAATTAAGCCAAGTTTATTCTAGTTTCGGGTTTAGAGGCTCACTTATCCCGTGCTTTTACTGTAGGCGGAAGTAAATTATCTGGGGCAGCTCTATAATCCTCACCTTGTGAAGCTGATTGGCTATTGCTTAGAGGATGAACACCGACTCTTGGTGTATGAATTTATGCCTCGAGGCAGTTTGGAAAATCATTTATTTAGAAGTGAGTTATTCTTGTTTTATCTCGAAATTTTTAAGCCAAAATGGATGTTACCAATAATTTGAAATTTACACCTTTAAACTGTTGCTGCCCCAGGAGGTTCTTATTTCCAACCACTTTCTTGGAACCTCCGAATGAAGGTTTCTCTTGGTGCTGCGAAGGGGCTTGCATTTCTTCATAGTGCTGAAACGAAAGTAATATATAGGGACTTCAAGACTTCTAACATTCTGCTTGATTCGGTATGGGCAATGGGTGAAGCAGATTTTTGTACTCCATGATATGGTTTTATTTGACGATTTCAGAAAATCTTTTCACATTCTATCTGTGCTTCTAAGAATTTCTTTTGCATTATTTTTTCAGAAGTACAATGCAAAACTTTCTGATTTTGGGCTGGCCAAAGATGGGCCGACTGGTGACAAGAGTCATGTATCTACCAGGGTTATGGGGACCTATGGTTATGCTGCTCCAGAATATCTAGCTACAGGTATTAATCAAATTCAGATGCATTTTCCCAGAGCTTATTATAATTGTCCTGTCTAATACTTTTCTGTCAATTTAGGCCGTTGTTTTTTACTCATTTCTGATGGCCACTCTTCTTTCCTAACTAGGGCATCTAACTGCCAAGAGTGATGTCTATAGCTTTGGAGTTGTTTTGCTAGAAATGTTATCTGGCAGGAGAGCAGTTGATAAAAATCGCCCATCTGGAGAGCACAATCTTGTGGAATGGGCTAAACCCTATCTAGCAAACAAACGCAAGATCTTTCGCATCCTAGATAGTCGTCTTGAAGGTCAGTATTCAATGGATGTTGCCTATAAGGTCTCTACCCTTGCGCTACGTTGCCTATCCATAGAAACCAAGTTTCGACCAACTATGGATGAGGTTGTGACAGCATTGGAGCAGCTCCAGGATTCCAAAGAAACTACTGCCAATGGCCATGTGGGCAACAACCCCCGAGTACGTAGACGAAGTGCCAATGATGCAACTGGTGGAGGGAGTATTGCTGCATATCCTCGGCCCTCTGCATCCCCGCTTTATGCGTGAAATAGAATCATGGAACTTGACTACAGCTGCATCTTTTCATTTCTTAATACAGTGCTGGCAGTTTTGCAACTCACGTGGGGACCTTGGCACCAGTTCACGTATATTCATCCAATGATTGTATAGTTTCTTGTTTTGGCTAATGTATTCAAAGTCCTGCTGACAAATTTCCAGGTCGGCCTGGAAGAGGAGTGCTTTCGATGATGCTTGTCTTTTAGATTGCAGCGCTTGGAAACGGCTTCGGAGTTGAGAATCTGAGAGAGGCAAGAGCTTTGGGACCATATATAGTTAGCTCCCGTTTCCTTATCCCAGCCTGGCTTGTTGTACTTGATGTATTTAATGTTAGTATTCCTTTTTTCCCTTTCCATATGGATCTGTCAACACCTTTAGATGTGTTGCTGTAGGTCGTTTGGGTTTTTTTTTTTTTTTTAAAGAAAACAGAGAAGCTAAGATATGTTTAATGTTCGGTGGATCACTTCATCTAAGCTGTGATTATGTGCCAGTACAAAAGCTGTGAATGCACCGTTGTATTTCTCGTGACTTGTACAATGCCTTTACAGAAAAGGGAAAGCGTTGCTTTTTTTTTTTCCGGCTTTTTGCAGAATTAAGTGCGAGATTTTCCCCTAGTTCTGCAACAAAAAAAACTCCATCGTATTATTTAATTCTGTAATATAGCAATCGGATCATATGATAACATTATTATCGAATTCGGTAGCCATATAACCAAATCACATAGTTAATGCACTCATGCTGTGCAAAGTATGGCTAAAATTTGGAAAAAAAAAAAAACTGAAATTTGGCAAGCATTATAGAATATACTTGGAGAAATGAAGAAAAAAAAGGAGAGAATGGAAAGTTGAAGATAATAATGTCAAGTTGGCAACCACACCTTGGACCACTGGGAAAGTTGGGGGGGATAAACAAGGGGGCACACGTGGATACTATTGCTATGTGGTTAAAGTCCATGAAGCTTTTGATTTTTGAGCTGTGCAACAGTTAGTCCAACATGGCAATATCAGATAGTGCATGGGAGCCCTGAGTTTTAAGGTTGTGGAAAATCTGTTTTAATGTTGATCACGGGACCCATGTTCTTGACACCCTAACAAAGCGCACCAACAGATGGCTAGATTCCGCCCGATATTATGCAAGATGTTGTGAGATCAATGCAGCTCTGTGTCCCCCTTCCAGGTTACTTGTGCTACTGTGCAATTGCCCATTCCTGAAGCGGAAAATCTGATGTTTAAGTACTTATTTCTCTAATAAACAGCAAGCTAAATGATTGGCAGCTATATGTGCTCATTGAGGAAACCATGCTGCATGTCTTTCGTCAATGCCTACGATCAGACTAGACATGCTCACCAGATCAGGGAGTTGTCTAATGTAGTTGGGAGGAGTGGGTTCAAGCTAATGTATTTGATCAAGTTATCGGGAAATAATATAAATGTGTGTTTATCTGGGGAGATAAAATGAAAATATCATGCATGATGCGACAATGAAAATATCCGCAATTTTGAAAAAGTTTTTTTATACATGGTAGCGGACCAGGTTGGGGACCGGGGAGAAGCGGGCTTGATGGTGCGGGAGGAATGAAACCGGCCGATCAGCCAGATAGTAATTCTGCAGAGTGCAGTCACATTTAGAGCCTCTCTAGAAAATACGCAAGAGTAGCTCTGCCAGAGGATCCCAAATCAGTTCTCACACGCGAAGACAAGGAAAGCCAAGGAAATGGAAAATAGAAACCTCATGGTGCATCAGATATCACCATCCATCTTTGGGCAAAACTACATCCTTCAGAGGAGATGTGAATTTGTGCCTTGCAATATCACATGCATGCCACGCAGCTTTGAAGGCACGACAAACCTATATTACAGCCATCTTGCAAAAATAAAAAGATGATCATTGCCCTTCCTATTGTTTGGATTGCATGTGAAATATTCACCTTGTTATTTATCCCCCATTCATTTGCCATTCTCCTAGGGAGTTAGAATGTGTGCATATTTCTATTTACTGGTAGAAACTGAAATCTTATCTCGAAGTTCTAAGTTCTAACCAGTCGTGGCGTCCAGTTTCTCCAATCTAATTTCCCAGTGGATCTATTTCTCAAGTTGACCATTTCTCTTATGTAGAAAACTTTTTTCCGGTAACTGTTCCCCGGTTTGGTAGACTCGGCCCCCGTCCCCCCAGTGGCCTCTTCCTTAACTTCCTCAATTTCAGAGACAGGTTCAGGGATCCCTTCATCTTGAGATGAAGTCTCACTGATTATGTTTCCCAATATCTCTACTGCCTCACTCATTTTAGGGCGGGACTTGGGCTGCTTTGCTAGACATCTGTTTGCCAAGGCTGCTAGTTTCTGAGCTGATTTGATGCAACACTGTCCTTCCAGTCGTGGGTCTACGATAAGGTGGAACTTCTTTGAATCGGATACAAATGGTTTTACCCATTCCAAGAGCTTTTGCTCACCCCGAGGTAGGTTTCTCTCAACTGCTCGCCTTCCTGTTATAAGCTCATACATAACCACCCCAAAGCTCCATACATCACTCTTAGCAGTAAGCCTGCCAGTCCGAACATACTCTGGAGCTGCATAACCCACTGTGCCCACAACCTTTAACAATGTAATTATAATGCATAATTAGAGAGTAACTAGTTCTGCTTAACAGTAAAATTATAGGATTAGTTAAAAAAAAGAAGAGGCATGCTGCTTTTGTAGAGATCAACTCAAATTCTATAAACTAGTGTATCAATGGCACTTGAGCAGGTATAAATCTGCTAGAAGATATAACCACCACCAACATTACAAAATTTCCACTTGTATGATATTAACTAGGTACAATGGTGCAATACAATAACACTAATGTATTTCTCCATGTGTGATCAAAACCTTTCAAACAGGAACAGGCATGAAAATACAGTGAAAGACCGGGATGCTCTTGATATTATTCTCATATCATCAAGTTTCATCAACAAAATCTACATAAAATCAATGTCTTTCCATCTGAAAATCTCTTATTTATTTATCTTTCTTGTTTGAACTGATTCATCTTAAATACTCAACCAGGTTTTTTTTTTTTAAAAAAAAAAAGAGAACATGGAAGAGGAAGGAACTACTTACTGATGTTGAAACATGACCGAGTCCTTCAGGAGGTCCCTGTCTAGCCAGTCCGAAGTCCGAGAGCTTTGCATTGAAGTCCTCGTCTAGTAGAACATTAGACGTTTTAAAATCTCGGAATATTAGCTGTTCCAATGCATGGCAAACCATAAGCACACAAACAGCTGAGAAAACAATGCAATACATTACAAATCACGGTAGACACCTGACAGAACTCGAGGGAAAATCTCTAGAATTGTCAATTAGCAAGGATCACATCCAAACTTCATAAATAACGAAAATCTATAGAAAGCATGAATTCCCATTATTGTAAATTTTTAAAAACACCAACAGATTAAAAAAAAAAAAAAACTCAATTCACGGATAGACAGTAATTTGAGCATGGCAAACAGAGAAAAAAGAAAAAGAAAAAGGCTTTGAAAGGTTTAAGATTCTATAACCAAAGCAACACAACATTATATATATAATACCTGAAAGTCCATTTCTTCATGAAGGTAAGCCAACCCGCGAGCTGCATCTTGGGCAATTTTTAATCTTGTCATCCACGGAAGAGTTATGGGTAATACCCTCGCTAATAAATGGTCTTCTAAGCTTTTATTATGCATAAGCTCATAAACCAAAAGCCTTTGAATCCCTCTTTCATCATCTTCAGCACAATACCCCACTAATTTAACAAGATTTGGATGCTTAACCACACCCAAGAAATTCACTTCATTAATCCATTCCCTATGCCCCTGTAATACTAGAAGAAAATTATCCAAAAACACACAAATTTCATTAATCATTTAGCAAAAAGAAACCCCATTTTTATTTAACTATTAGAGGTTCTAAATTAAACACTGTTAATTACTCAATTATAACAAGGAAGGCATGCCTGGAAACCGTGACGATTCAACTGTTTTATAGCAACATCCATCTTGGAACCTGATTCATGATCAGCTGGAACTTTAACGACGCCTCTATAAACGCAGCCAAAGCCTCCCTCCCCAATAAGCAAACCTCTACTGAACCCCCTAGTAGCAGATTTGAGTTCGGAGAAACCGAAGACTCGCAAATCATTAGCTCTTCTCTGACTCAGTAACTCGAAGAGCCCAACCGAGTCAGACAAGTCCCTAGAGGAGTAGCAGTAGCTGTCTGAGTCAAGCTCGGACAGCCTTGTATCAAGACTGCTGGACGCCAAGCTCAAGGACCTGGCCCAGGATACTCTGGATACCTTCGAAACCGGGGCGTCTTCATCTTCCCTTCTTTCCCCGTTCGAGAAATGAAAACACTTCATTATTCCGAATCCAAAAAAAAAAAAAGAAGAAGAAAAACACAAGTTTTTAAGGAAATGAGGGAGATGGAAGGGGTCAAAAGGAGAGGGTGAGAGGAGGAATGACTAAAATAGTAATTTGGTAAGGCTTTTGAATGGAAGGAGAGATAGATGGGGACGGACCCATTTAAAATGGTAGAAAAGAGTGAGGAAGTGGATCACGAGAAAGAGCGCAGGAGGAAGACAGAGAGAGATCAGTGGTTGCTGAGTCGTCGTTGTTCTGTCTTCTTCTTCTATTTCTGTATGGCCAACCATTTTTGATGTTTGATGTCTTCTCTTCTCTTTTTATTAGTTGAGGGGTTTAACCGCTGTTTTTTTAATTTTTTTTTAAGGATCATGCTTTGTTTTTTATATTATATTATATTATATTGTATTTTCAATAGTAATAATTTTTAAACAAAATAAATAAAAGGACTGAGCTAAAGTCCTTCATTGGTTTTGGTTTTGATACATCCGGTGGTCCATCTTGGATCCACTGTACTTTCGAAAATGGACAATTAAAGTTATTTTTTTACGGATTTTATAAATTGATTTAAATTACTCTTTTTTAATTAAAAAAAGTTACAAGTATTTTCTATAGAAAATATCTTTCTTTATGTTATAAATTTTGATCAAAAGTTCAGATTTTTAAAAATTAAATTTTTTAAAAACACTTTTAAAATATAAAAACAAACGATTCATTATTGAAAAGAAAAATCAAATGGGAAGCACCTCATTGCCTTTTTTAGACTTCTAGGCTTTCTTTCAATTCATTAATTTTTTTTTAAAGAAATTTAGTTTAAATAACATGTTTTGATTTTTTATTAAAAAAATTAAATTTTTTAAAAACATTTTTAAAATATAAAAACAAACGGTCGATTATTGAAAAGGAAAATAAAATGTGAAGCACCTAATTGCTGTTTTTTAGACTTATAGGCTTTCTTTCAACTCATTAATTTCTTTTAAAAGAAGTTTAGTTTAAATAACATTTTTTGATTTTTTATTAAAAAAATTGGAGGTCGATTCTTCCTGGCTTTATACTAGGTCGACTCTACCATTGAATTTTAAAACTATAAATAAAAAGAGTTTTTATTTATTTTTTTTTAATTTTTTTTATGTACATCTTGAGTTAATTCCTCGCTTAAATGAGTAACAACTAACAAGTATTAATTTTATAACCTGCCACTATTACTGTGGACTTTGAACGTTTCTTTCTTTAGAGTACAATTTCAAGAGCCAACGGTTGTTGTTGTAAAGAAAGAAAGAAAGATATGAAGAAGAAGAAGAAGAAAAGTAGATCAATCATGTCTTTAATTAAAATGTTGCTCTCGAGAAAAAATAAAATAAGAAAAGAAAAGAAAAGGTCAACATGATAAGTAATCTGGGATTGCATTTTAAATTACAGTTATTGTCGATTTTATAATTTAAAATACCTAGATATTGATTTTGTCATACACACACATATATATAGATCATGGAAATTTGTTATGTCAATTATTTTTTAATATTAAATAATATTATTTTATTTTAAAAAAATTAGGTTGAATTATAATATATTATGTCCAACGATCGTTGGACATAATATATTATAATTCAACCTAATTTTTTTAGAGACTAATTTCAACAAGAGGTTGAAATTTAACTAATTAATCCGTTGAATTTAAAAATGATCTGGTTAAATTATAAGCAAATTATCTGGAAATTATATATAACAGTTAATGAGAAATGATTAAACTAACATTGTAACTGAGAGAAGTACTTGTCACAAGGGTAAATTTTCAGCCAAAATTAATTGTTAGGCAAGCTAGTACCCACTAATTAATACAATCTTTTCTTATTAATTCATTCGTGTTTATCATAACTAAGTGTTTTTCATGTCAACAAAAGTTCTCTACTTCTTATTTTCACACTTACTATCTAGGAAAATAAATTTTCAGAACTTCTACTTCAAAGTTTACATATTTATATGAGCAACTTATTATAATTTTAAACAACTTTTTATTTCACAACTTACTATCTAGTCTTCAATGATGTTGCAGTTGTTATAGTGGAAGAAAAAAATAGGCTTAAGAACAAGGAATATAGAGTTAATAATTCACACTAAGCAAAGGTGTTATCGGTGCTATGAGGAAGATCAATCAAGCATGGCTCTAGTGGGAGTTAAAGACAAAAGAAGTCTGAATCAAGAAAAAAAAATACTATATAATGTACAACTATAATAAAAAATAACACTTCAAAAAAGATTGATGGTATAAAAAGGGTGTAGAGAACACCTTGAAGTTGTCAAAACCTTTGGGATGTATAGCATGAACTTCAAATGATGGACATATTTTATATAACAAAAAAAAATAGTCTTTAATGATAGAAAAGAACTTGTTAAGGTTTATTTACTGAATTCATGAGTAACATGACACATGATTTCACATAGGAATTAGTTTGATCTATATATGAACCTATCTTTGGAGACTTAGTGTTCATAGTTATAGTCATGCCTTAAAAATAGCTAGTATTGACATTATTAAATTGAAGATGTATGATAGTTGAATCCATATTATTTAAGAAGTACGACATGTGAAAAGTTTGAAGAAGATTTTCAAGCTTTTATCTTTGAGATAATTAGATGGTCTTGCTTTAAGATTTACTCTCTTATACAATGACCTCCTTCCATATAAATGGATAGAAAATATAAGAAAGAAAATTAAATTACTTAAACAACCTTATCATATTGGTGTGGGTGTGTGCTTTGTTATCTAATTGTTCGTATATTTATAGGCAACTATTAAGACTTTGATTACTCGATATCTCTAAGCTAATTTTTTTTTCCTTAGATTTATAATAGGCACATCATGATTTACGTTATCTAATTAAAGCACTCTTGAAAAACCTACATTAATGATGATGATTAAAAAAATATATAGTGCATAATCAATGAGTTTTATTAAAAGCCTTGTAAAGATTATGTTCTTTTCAAAGTTGGTTGATGAATTGAAAAGTTGAGAATGCTGAACTTGAATATAACAAACACTTGCAAAACAAGTCTAAGAGACCCTTTAATGTTTAAGTTGGTACTAGTGATGGAGGAAATGAGCATTTAAGGTTGTATTGTGTTTGTTTATAGAATAAAGATTTGAGAGAAACAAGATGTTATTTTCTTATAAAGAGGTTGATTCCTTACCTTAGGTTAAAGGTTGTTTATAGAGCCATGGTGTGTCCATACAAGAGTATATTAGTCAATGTATTTGTCACTTATAATTTTAGACTACTTAGAGACTAGGGTTAATGGTGACAATTTATCCACTATAAAATCTATCCAAATTTTATGGGATCCTAAAGAGTCTTGTTTTTGAAATCCAAGATTGAGTCTAGATGGGATTCTAAAGAGTCTTTTATTTGAAGTTGTTGCCTTGTTGGGTGTTATAGATACCTTAGATCCAATAAAGAGATTGGTGTTATAAACTTGTTATGTCAATAAGACTTCTAGGAGGTTAGACTGACCATCTCAGATTTAGTTAAATATATAATGGGTCACATGATATATATATATATATATATATATATATATTTATATATATATATATATATATATATATATATATAAAAGGGTGTGATCCATAATTAGATCTTGGATGTTTGGTTAAATTTTTAATGGATTCTACATTAAATTTTATAACACTCAAATTATATGATAGGGATATAGACCTCGTAACTATCAATAAAGATGTTAATATTAAATAACTTGATTGAATAAATTTTATATATATAAAACTTAAGAAACTAAATACTCCTATTAGAATTTTGCTTTGAATTTTGTAATATAATAACAGGAACTCAATAATATTATTCATTGATTCTGGTTTGTGGAGTACTGGTGTAAAACTAGCCTAAATACGGGTCAATCTGCTAGCATCAGAGATTTGTACTAAAAATCTTTGATCAATTCCTGCTGCACTGAAAGAGGGCCTTGTAGTAATTGTACAGTACTATTCATTTCCCGCTTCCTAGGTCTGCATCTCTCTCTCCCCCCCTGTCTTTCAAGGATTCTAACTAATCTAAGCTTATCGTGGTCGTCTTAGAAAGAAACTAAATCATATTAGTCACATGCTCTCCTCCCAACTTCTTAGTATATGTTTATACATCACACACAGAACATGCACCCATCTTGCAATCTCGCTCTGCGTCTCTAGCCATCTCCCTCCCTCCCTCTCTCTCAGCGCTCGCCATGTCCGGTGTTTGGATATTTGACAAGAACGGAGTGGCTCGCCTGATAACAAATCCTACAAGAGAGTCTTTCGAGCAGAAAGAGCCACCCCATCCAGGCACAGCCACGGCTCCTGGGGCTAGACCCAGGGTCCTTGTCTATCTCCCAGCAAACCATGTGATCCGTTCCTACACCGAACTCGAGCAGCGACTAGCAGAACTTGGCTGGACTCGCTACTATAACTCCAACCAGCCCAACCTTCTGCAATTTCACAAGTCTGACAACTCGGCCCATCTCATCTCTCTTCCTCGAGATTTCGATAGCTTCAAATCTCTCCACATGTATGATATTGTCGTGAAGAATCGATCTTTCTTTGAAGTTCGAGATCCTGCAGCGAGTTAAGGTATCGGTATTGTCTTTCATCATAACAGTTTTTCAAATACAACAGAAAGGGTTATATAACTGTTTTAGTCTAGCAGCTGGTACGTAGCCATAACATGTAAATTGGGACTTTAATTAAGTATAAATAGTGATATAATTTCATGGTTCCCTCTTTTTCCTAAGCAAAATGCGTGTTGTTTAGGGGATGGGAATTTCGAGAGATTGCGCATGTTGTGTGGTTAATGTAATTTGTTCTAGTCTGCGTTAGTGTTCTTGAAACTCCCTCTTCCCTCTCTTTAACTCTTGTTCTTGCTGGTCATTCTGCTTCTTGTGTTCTAGTTATAATTTTATATTCTTATTTAATTTGTTGTGAATATTGTTAGCTGAAGAGTGTATATTTACATCTATAATTAAGATTGTGTAGAACACCTGCATCAAGTTTGAACGGCTCAAGGAGAGGATTCCTCGATTGCTATCCGGCCATCAAAGGCAAGAAATAAACTCATATACATGTCTGTTATAGATACTCCTCAAGGAATTCTATCTAATATGTTTTATCATACTCCCTTTGACCAGGACAGTGAATACTACGACTGCCCTTTGTTGCAGCTTGCTTCTTCTTCTTCTTTTTCTTTTCTTTTTGTGTCTAGGTTAATTTTAAGTTAATTTTTAACTTGTAGTTTAAAGAACAGTTATAAATATATTTGCTTAGGAGTATTTTTTAATTTAAATAAAAATATTTCATGAAATTGAGTCAAAATTTTAATTTAATAAAAAGTTAATTTTTTTATTTTTAAATTATGAAATCTAACTTGTATTATCTCTCTTATGTAAAAATTAAATGTGGTCTTAAATATTTTTTATTTAAAACTAAATTATGATTCAAAGTAAAAAAATTAACTATTTATTAATCAAATATGTGAGTTGTACAGGTTCTGGGAGAGATAATATTACCGTACCAATTCACCAGACGGAGAATTATAATTAGTGATTGTTTCTGGAATCATGAAAATTATTTTTAATATCCTATATCAAAATAATATAAAAATATAAAAAATTAAAAATATAATTAGAATACAATAAAAAACGAGATTAAGAAGGTGTTTGGTATTGTGATGGTTATTGTTTTTTAAAATGATTTATATTTAAAAATGTATTAAATATATATATATTATTTTTTAAATTTTATTTTTGAAATTAATATATAAAAATTTTAAAAAATTAAAAATAATTTAAAATTAAAAAGAAAAAGGTGAAGGACTAGTTGGTTTTTTATTTATTTTCGTCAAGTTGAGGAACTAGAGGTCTACGAGTAGAAGGTGAAGTTTCATGCAGAGGCTGTTATATAATGTTCAATCAATGGAACAGATCCCGTGTTTGTACGTACGCCAGCCCACATCAGATAATTATTACGGCTCTAAAGTCTATGCCCATAGCCATAGGTTCCAGGACAGGATCGATCATGATCTTCCTAACTTTGAACACTCACGAGCCCGCCCCTGAAATTTACAGTTGTATGTACGTACGTACGTACGTATTTGTTGTTGTGGGTGGGGACGACATTCTCCGTAGTTCTGCAGTTTTCACTCCTTCATGTTACCATGGTGGTTCTGGACTCCTGATTTATAAATATTGCCTGGGGTCATTGATTCGACCTAACAGATTAATAATACATTACACTAAAATTAAAGTATGGATTGAATTGAAATATCATAATATAAAAATGATTCAATTAAAGTATTATGATTCTATAAAAAAACAAATTAAATTTACATTTCATAACCAAACTCTTTAGGTGCCTCTTCGTAATATTATAGAAACTAATACATGCATAAAAGATTTTTTTTTGACAAATTAAAATTATAAAAAAATAGCACTCTATCTCATGATTTTATGGATTTGGTTGTTATTTTGTGATTATTCTAGGGTTTAAGTGATTATTGTTTGGATTTATTTTGTTAGATTGAACTATAACTTACATCAATTAGTTGTAAATTAGATCAATTAGTGTTTTATATTGAATTTTATGACTATTTGAAATAGTAGGAGAATTTTATCAGATTGAAGTAATTAGGCATGAAGCAAAGCAATTAGATATCAATCAAAGCAATTGTTGTTATAAACTATATTAATTAAGTTTAAAATATATTAATTAGGGTTTTAAGTAGGACTAATAGGGATAAATGGGGAATTTTGTCCAATTGAAGCAAGTAGGTTTCAGTGAAGAAATTGATGCTATAAAATATATCAATTAGGTTTATATTAGATCATATTAAAATTTTAAGTAGAATTTTAGGAATAATAGAGATAATACAAGAATTTTATCCAATTAAAACAATTAGGTATCAATCGAAGCAATTGATGATATAAATTATATTAATTAGGTTTAAATTAGATCAATTGTGGTTTTATGTTGAATTTTATGACTAATTAGGATATTTGAGGAACTTTATCCAATTGAAACAATTGATGCTTATGAATGCCCTAGAAAACAAGTGCTACATGTATAGAAGGTAATA
>Ga0325411_1004440_pt1 | contig 15748 bp, 8 predicted proteins | sample PopdelMetagenome_13_FD_206181 | JGI IMG/M metagenome (GOLD analysis project Ga0325411, IMG submission 206181) | Populus deltoides microbial communities from Bellville, Georgia, United States - Xylem-PdIQD-R4 | ecosystem: Host-associated > Plants > Phyllosphere > Stem > Wood/Secondary xylem... | reverse complement strand
GGACCGAGACACACGTGTCTAGCAACATGCCGTGTTCCAGTTTCTAAAAAGCCAAAAAGGCAAAGTCATTGATGGGAGTTCGTGACCTGTCGTGACAGCTATAGGTACATGCGTGTTAGCTCCCATCCCCCACCACGTGGCGTTGTACTTCGTTGTTTGATGACGCGTTAATACTTATAATATTGGGCCTTACTGTGTTTTCTAAGAGAACGTTTGTTATTAGGAAAATAGTTTTTATTTTTCCATGTGAAATGGATATTAAAAATAAGTCGATTCAAATATTTCTAATCAGTTTTAAATTAGTGTTAGTTTGAATATAAATATTTTAAAAAATATATTTCACTCTATTATTAATTTACAATATTTAATTTCATTAATTATAATTATAGTTATTATTATCACAATAATCATCACAATTATTATAATTATCATCCTCAACGACACTCCCCATCACCTTTTAACTATTAATATAACCATTGTTTTTACAATCAATTCTATTATTATTATTATTTATGAATATCATTATAATTATTACAACAACCACCATAATAACCATCATAAACATCATTTGTCATTATCGTTTAATTATCAACATAATCACCACTCTAACACAACGTGGCCTCGCTCTAACATTTACCTATTAGTATAGTCACCACTTTAACACTATCATAACCGCAATAACAATTATTATCACCGGTTATTATAACTACCACCACTTTAAAATAATCACTGTTACATATATCATCCAATCACAATAATTATAATTAACCATTATTTTATAATTAATATTACCATCAGTATCATCACAATTACTACTATAAACACTATTATTATAATTATTATCAGTATACTTATCAGAACACCCTTGCTAGTCCTATCATAAAAACCATAATTTTTTTCACAATTATTTAAAAAAATAAATGAAAAAATAATTCATCTTATAAAACAAATCCCCAAAAAAACATGTTTAATTAGTTTTCTCACAGCTACTAGTACCATGTAAAAGTCAGGTGCCCGGAAGAAAGTCAAAATTGGTTTGAAAAGGAGAAGAAAATCAAGTTCCATAGTTTTTTTTTTATGTAAACATACAAATTCCTCACATCCAGCCCAAAGGCTTTATTCAAGCCTCTTTTTACTTATTCAACGTGTCCCGCAGATGAATTTAGCCAGGTCTAAGTGTAGCCCAACAGATTGCCTATATAGTCATGGCTAAGCTATGTTTCCTTTGCCGTCGCCCGGGAGAGTCCGGGCGGCACCACCTCCGTCGTTTAATATTCGAGTCATGGGATACCATATTCCCTCCTCCAAATACTTGCCCTATCCTCAATGACAATGATAATAATAATTCCAAACTCAGTTTTAATGGATTGAAATTTTCCAATGAGTAAGGGTGTGGCTCTTGGTCGAACAATTTAAATTTTTATTCTAGCTATTTTCAGAATTTTTTCTACTTTTACCCTCTAAAAATTTATAGCCAAACTATGATGGGCATGTTTCATTCATAACAAATAGCGATATTGTAATCTTTTAGGTTTGAGCTGATAAAAAAATAGAATATCAAAGATAATAAAATTGTATTTTTTTAAAAAAAAATTAAGGGGCATAAAAAACTATTTAAAAAATAATATCTCTTAATATTGTGGATTAACTTGTTAAACCTGCAATCCGACTCATAGATTAAATTGTTATCAATTTTTTGAACCCAGATATAAAGTAACAAAAAAATAAACACTTAAAGGAGCCCAAGCTTGTGGATCTAGTGGCCTATCGTGTGTAGACATTAAAAAAAACAGCAACAAATGACGCCTCTTCAACTTTTTGTAGAATCAAGCAATCTTTGGTGGGTGGAAAAACAGGGTTTCAATTTTTTTGGCTTTAAAACCTATTTTCAATCAATTTTTTACTCCAAATACCATGATAAACTTATTCATGAACTAAAAAAATGACTCAAAAACTCGAAATAAATTGAATCAAAAAACATTCATGCAGCCATGTATGTCTCCTTGGGCAAGTAGAAGGAAACAAAACACCTAAAAGAAACTTTTCTCGTGAAATGGAACCAATTAACACCGATTTCAACTTTTCTGATGTCTAAAATTATTGTCAACGGTCACTTTTTCTCTCTTTATTGGAATTTAACGTCCTCTCTCTCTCTTCTCTTACAAAAAAAAAAAAAACTAAAAAACAAAGAAAATAAATATTGGTACCAAAATTAAATTTTCGATAACTAAAGAAACCAATCACCTATAAATCATAAAAGACAAGAATCAAAATAAAGTTTTTATATAAAATTCAAAGTTATCACCTATTTTACTTATTATTTTCATCTTGGTTCTTTGACTTTCAAATTTAACCCTTCATTAAAAAAATGCAATTGTGCAAAAAAAATTGAAGATTAAATTAAGAATTTTAAAAAATTACTATTTCAATTGACAATAATTTGTGAGATAGTGAGAAGTAAAAATGCAACAAAACTTAGTTTTTTTTAAATTAATTAGTTTTCCTTTCCCCTTCGCTATTTATGAAAAATGGTCACACTTTGGGAAACTTTGAATTTAATATTGGGTTAAATTGAATCTACAAGGACCGAATTGGAATGTTGTGGAGTCCAGATTTTTCCGTGCCACGGCCCGCGAACCATTTGGTACGCATATGTAGTTATAACTGGCTAGGAACATTAATGAACTTGGGCTCCTGACTGCACACGATTTTATGTCCAGGGAGGTATTATTTCTTCTCCCTCTTCTATGTCAAGCAAGGCCTCCTCCTCCTCTTTTATAAACTTTTATTATTAATTTTGTTAATTATTGATATTTTTAAATGAGTAAATTCTATAATCATATTATATGAGGCATATTTGTTGATTATAAACACCGTTATAAAACTCGGATTGATGAATGAGTTAATCATAATCTAAACTAATTTAATTTTTATAAAATATTAAAAAATAAATTTATTCGAGTAATCTAATTAAAAAATTAAGTTGACTTGTGATATCAATTAAAAACTTATAATTATTTTAAATTATTTTTTAAAACAACGTGGTTTTAAATAGTTTTTTTTAGTGAATTTAAATTAATCATTTCAATTCATGACCCAATTTAAGTTTAATAACAATGATTGCAATACCCTAAGTCATTTTTTTATTTCTGATTAATCACAAGTTAGTTGAGCTTGATGCTTTTAGTTAATAACTGCATTTATTGAATTAAGTTTGGAAGGACACACCAAATACAATTTCCTCTATTGCTTTAATTTGAAATTCGAAAGAAAACGTTTTCAAGTCACGAGTACTTTGAAAATCTTAATTTAGGTCAGCTCTGTTATGGTTGTTCGCCCACCCTATTAACTCCTCTCTGGACGTAGCACCATGTGATTAGTGGCCTCTGCTTGTGCCGAGCACTCTTTTGTGCATAGCAATTGACGTGACACTCGTGGAAGCTCCAAGACTATCACAGGCCCCCGAGTCTTGTTCACCGTCTATTTACACGCTTTCCTAATTTGGAGATTGCAAGCTGTGGAATCCTACAAGTTTCAAGAATTCCATCAATTTATAGTGAGACAGTTTTTACAAATGAAAAAAAAAGTGAGACAGTTTTTACAAAACATGATATATTTATAGATTATGACTATTCAGAATAACAATATCTAATAAAAAATATATTACATGAGCAGGAGATGAGAGAAAAAAAAAACCTTAAATACCGAAATTTCAATATAACAACACTAGTACCGTCAGACATTGCACTAATAGTGACTTGAATGGATCACATTTGCTGTTTATAAAAAGAGTGACTCACTTATTTTTAACGATAAATATATTTTATTAGAGTCAACGTTAGTAGTTTTTTTTTTTATGATTTTAAAGTATTACATAATATTGATATTGTTATAATTGGAGTTTTGATATTTTTATTATCTCTTTCTTTATTTATTCTCTACTCTTCACTATATTCTCTCTTTCATTTAATATTTTTTATTAGATGTGGTAATTCTAAGCTATAATTATCCTGTTTTTCAATTTAGATAATTATAAATTGTGCTATTTCACTTCTTTTTTTTTGTTCGGTCAATATTTTTTTAAAAAAAGTGCTCATAACCAAAATTAAACATAATTTGATGGAACAGTATATGTGGAAAACTCCTATTAAAGAAAGTGGTTCTGTCAGAGACTCAGATGAATTGCCTGAAAGTGAACGCAGAACCAACAGACATAGCTGGCCATATCTTTTTCCATGCGCACACTGCCCTTTAAAGGAAGGTTTGGCAGCAGTGGTCCAAGCTTTACATACACCGTTCGACAACGTGATGCACCATAGTAAATATATCTTTTCTTTTCCTTTTTGTCTACGAAATCCTGTCGCAACCACATTAACAGATGAGCATTCAATTAATACCGAGATGTATATGTAATGTAAATATCAAATTTAGAAAACAACAGTCAATCTTAAGTGGAATGATGTCTTGTCAAGACAAAAACAGAAGGAATCAGCTGCCTTCGGCACCCAGTTTTCCATACCAGACAGTGCAAAATTGCAATTAAGAAATCATCTAACACGGACAAAACACTTCTGTGACTTCTGTTGAAGGCTTTTCACATGGAATTCGTTGCCCATTAACCAATTTTAAGATCGGGTGGCGTAGGATCGATTGTCTTTTATGGGCATGGCCCTGGCCAGGTAAATGGTAAAATCAGGGCATAATGGCCTTAATTCAGGTGAGCCTCTGCAACTAATGAATGATGAATATCGCAGATTCCCAGGCATAAATATATACGAACATATGGAAACACACAGCCGGAAACCGATGGCATCTAAAACTGGTAGTTTCAGAAGTATCCTTTTCGACGATCAAGGCACCGCCTGTCTGCCACCAGTAACCTCCATGCATGCATGCTATTAGACATTACTCAGTGACATTTGGGTCCTGATTGAAATTTCGAAAAACTGTACAAGGATTCTTTTGGCATTTAGACACTGTACAGCCATATGACATGGCTCAAGACAAGAGGAAAAGCTGAACTTGATAGTTTGAACCCCACTTGTCGACAAGACAAAGGGAACTGGAACCTTTATGGTTGCATTGCTTGTTTTTCTTGTCAAAACTTGAGCCCGTTTGCCAACGGGATAGATATTCATTCACGGAGTTGGAAACAACTGGACCATAATTCCGTCAAATGTCCATTGATTGAGCTATTTAATAGGTTATTCCAAGCCAATTCCATGATATAATTAAACTTAATTATAGCAAATTAAATCCATATATTTTAAAAAGATATTGTTTTACTGAATTCAATTTGTTTTTTATTCATTTTTTGATTAGAGAGAAAATAGTTATTAAAAAAATAAGTAATTTATAATTTACCATGGTATGATGATTTGCATGTATAATTTCATTTTCCCAAGCGGTTCCAATCCTAGCTAATTACAAAATGAAACAAGGGATCACAAAGAATTAATCCATGATTATAAATAAAAAGGAGCCATATATAAATAATAAAGAACAAGAATGCTTTGTATCCTAAAAAAACCCTGAAATTTAACAAGCCCTGCAGACACTGCATCATTTACAATCCTAATCGAGAAACTCAAAACATGATCACCTCCAAATTCATCTCTAAAACTCTTAACAGGTATTGTTCTCTTGAGCAGGAGGAGGAGGGGCACTGAAGAGCTGAGCATCAAGCCTGGCCCTACAAACAGGACAAACAGGACGCTTAGTAAGCCAAGTATCAGCACATTCCAAATGAAACCCATGATTGCAGCCAGGAACCATCCTAGCCACCTGTTCACTTTCAATGTCATCAAGACAAACAGCACATTCAGTCCCCAAGACAAGCTCTTTCCCGGTAACCTTAGGCAACTTCTCTAACTCCGAAGAAGACAATCCCTTCTCTGTCACAGTCTTTACAGGCAAACGAATCTCTGGCTGATTATTAGCAGTATACCACAAGAGACAGATATAGACAATAAACACAGCGCTCATGCCTGCGCATGGTAGGAAAAGTGCCAAAAACACAGAGACAAGCATGTTGTGGCCGGAGGTGACGGCAGAGGCGGTGTTGGTGGTTTTGGGGTTGAAGTTCAAGGGGGTTGGTGATGGAGTGCGAGAGTGAATAGGAGGCGGTGTGAAGGGTGTGTTGTACACACCATGGCGCATTATAGGGGCTGCAGCAAAAGCAGAGGAAATAAAATGGAATATAAATATGAGAAGGTGGCGAGGTTTGGTGTTAGGAGGAAGGTTTGTGGAAGATGACGTGGAATTTGAAGGAAGAAATTATGTAGAGAATGTGAAGGGGTCACGGCTTGGGAGCGTAGAAAGATATGGTAAGTGTGCTTCTGGTTTTGCTGTGTTGTAGATCGATGACGCGTTTCGTGGTTGCCAAGCAAATATCTTGAAACGGCACAGCTGTGTGTGTGAGGGAGAGTAACCGATGCTACTACGGCTTTCCTTTTATTTTTCTGTGTGCTGATGATCTCTGTATAGTTAGCTCCATAAAGAGGAGGAGAGACCATATGGGATCCACTTGTCGTTGAGTGATGGCCAATAATCTATATATATATATATATATATATTGGCGATGTGGCCGATTGGATGGTTGACGATTCTTGAGTGTACTTATTGCTCCTGTGGCCCCATGGGATTTTATTAACAAATACTCTAAATGGTATGGAGGAATTACTATTCCCTACACAATAAAGTAGAGGAATCATTATTTCCTTACATATATTTCATTGTGGATTACTGTGATTCTTCTCCATTTTTTTTTTTTTTTTTGTTTTTTTTTAATTTTTTTTTCAAAATTACTTTTTTTTTTCAACTTTCCTAATTTTTCTGTTTTTTTCATTTATTTTTTTTTATTTTTTTCAAAATTATTTTTGTTGATTTTACTTTTTAAATATTGACCTGGTTAAAATTTTTGCTTTGTAATTTTTTTCTTGAAAATACTGTGGATTGCTGCAATGTTTTTCTACATAGTTTTTCTATTTTATTTTTTAAAATTATATTTTTTGATTTTTTTAATATGAAGCTGATCGAGAATTTAGTTTAGTAATTTTTTTTCTTTAAAACATTGTTTATTGCTACAGTGTTTCTCCGCATGGTTTTTTTTTATGATTTTCTCCGAAATTATCTTATTTTATTTTATTTTTTAATATTGAGCTGGTTAAAAATTACAGTTACAATATGTGAGGAAAGCACTTTAACTTTCCTCGAAAATTACTGTTGGTTGCTACAGTGTTTTTTCCCACATGGTTTTTTTCTGTTTTTGTTATGTATTTTCCTAAAATTATCTTTGTTAATTTTATTTTTTAAATATTAAACTGGTTTAGAATTACACTGTTCTCCCACACACATTTCATTGTGGATTACAACAGTAATCCACAGTGATTCTTCCCCGCTTCTTTTTTTTTTCAAAATTACTTTTTTTTTCAACTTTCCTAATTTTTCTGTTTTTTTCATTTATTTTTTTATTTATTTTTTTCAAAATTATTTTTGTTGATTTTACTTTTTAAATATTGACCTGGTTAAAATTTTTGCTTTGTAATTTTTTTCTTGAAAATACTGTGGATTGCTGCGATGTTTTTCCACATAGTTTTTCTATTTTATTTTTTTATTTTTCAAAATTATATTTTTTGATTTTTTTAATATAAAGCTGATTGAGAATTTAGTTTTGTAATTTTTTTTCTTTAAAACATTGTTTATTGCTACAGTGTTTCTCCACATGGTTTTTTTATGATTTTCTCTGAAATTATTTTTTTATTTTATTTTTTAATATTGAGCTGGTTAAAAATTACAGTTATAATATGTGAGGAAAACATTTTAACTTTCCTCGAAAATTACTGTTTGTTGCTACAGTGTTTTTTCCACATTGTTTTTTTCTGTTTTTGTTATGTTTTTTCATAAAATTATCTTTGTCAATTTTATTTTTTAAATATTAAGCTAGTTAAGAATTGCAATTACAAGTAAATACAAGTTTTTCCTCAAAAAACACTGGATTGATATAGTTTTTCCTCACATGGTTTTTTTCCAGTTTCTTTTGTGTTTTTTTTTGTAATATTTTTTTTCAAAATCATTTTCATCGATTTTATTTTTTAAAATATTGAATTGGTTAAAATTTAACTTTGTAATAAAGCTTAATCATGTGAGGAAAGTATTGTAGCTTTGCTCATAAAACATTGTGGATTGCTACAGTGTCTCTCCGCATAGTTTTTTTTTGTTATAATTTTTTCCAAATTATCTTTTTCAATTTTATTTTTTTAATATTGAGTTATTTGTGAATTACAATTACAAGTCATTACAAATAAGGCTAAATCATGTGGGGAAGCACTGTAGCTTTCATCACAAAACACTGTGAATTGCTACAGTGTTTCCAACATGATTTTTTTTCTCTTTTTTTTGGTGTTTGTTTTGTTATTTTTTTCTAAAATTATCTCTGTTGATTTTATTTTTTAATATTGAGCCGATTAAGAATTTAGTTTTGTTATTTTTTTTCTTTAAAACACTGTGAATTGGTGCAGTGTTTTCTCATGTGATTTTTTTAAGATTTTTTTCAAAATTATCTTTGTCGATTTTTTTTTTAATATTGAGTTGGTTAAGAATTATAATTACAATAAAGCTAAATCATATGAGGAAAGCGTTGTAGTTTTTCTCACAAAACACTGTGGATTGCTACAATATTTCTCTAAATAGTTTTTTAGTTTATTTTATTAAGAAAAGCACTATAGTTTTCCTCACAAAACATTGTCAATTGCTACAACGTTTTTTCTCATAGGTTTTTTTCCTTCCAAAATTATCTTTGTTTATTTTTTTTTAATATTAAGTTGGTAGAGAATTTAGCTTTGTATTGTTTTTTGCTTTTTATTAACTGAAAAGCTAAATCATGTAGCGAAAGCACTGTATCTTTCCTCACAAAACATTGTAGATTGCTACAAATCATTTTGTTCAGTCTCGAAGTTTTTGATCACCAACACAACTTTTTTTTCCGTCATGAAATATTTGCTCCATCATATTTTTAATTTCTATTACTTATCTAGCGTTGATTTACAATTATAACATTATAAAGTACATTTGTTTTATAAGCCTGCAGCAGCGCGCGGGCAAGTCATCTCGTGATAATGTATTTAAAAATCAAATAAACCGATGATGTTTAAAAGGGAGTAATGAGTAATTTTGGAGGAGGTGGGGCCAAGATTAATTAGGATAGTTAACAGCCATGATAATAAAAACACTTGACAGTAATTGATGGTGTGTATGAATAGATCCTGAGGTAGATTTTTAAGAAAGAAATTGATAATTAAATGAGAATCAATTAAGATTTAGAGTATCATTATTAAATCCACGACGGTCAATTCTTAACTTGAATAGGTCTGGGTTCATAAAAACAAAAAATAGAGTTAATTAATTTAATATGATATTATTATTAAAAATCTGAGTTGACTTGCAAATTGATCAAAAACTTGTTGTCTTTTATTTTAAAAAATAACGTCATTTTATTATTAAAAATATTAAGGGTAACCTATTTCATTCATTACCAGAAACTTTACTTTCCGAGGAGGAGTTTAATAACTATCACTTGGAGATGCCATGATGGATCCCATCTTAAAACTCGTTCGAAAACGTGACTGTGGTTATGTTTTTAAAAATTTTAAATTTTTTTTGTTATTAAAATTTAATATGGTTTATATGTTTTGAATTATTTTGATATGCTGATGTCAAAAATATTTTTTTAAAAATAAAAAAAATCATTGGCATACAGTTTGACACAAAAAATTATTTGAAAAGCACCTGCAACCACACTCTCATATACGGTATTGGTAATTGACAGCCATGATAATAAAAAGAGTGGCAGTAATTTCCAGGCTAGTCTCCTGCCAGACATGCCAGATCGGAAATAGAGAGGAATTATGCAGAATTGCTTGAGATACAGTTCTTGATATTAATTAAGGTGAATAAACACATTCGTTATTCATTCAAAAAACACTTTATTGCAGGATTAATGAATCCCATGTAAAGAATAAAATATTTTCAAGTAAAAGGTATTTTAAAAAATAATTATAAATATATTTTTAAATACGACTTTAAGATGATGTAAAACAATATAATATAAATAGAGGGGTATTTTCCGATAACCTTCACTTCACATCAATCGAGCCAAATTCTCATCATCCTTGATAGCTGAGTCATGGATCGATGAATAGTGATGGCCACTTGACTGAGCTATATCAACTATTAGTGTTTATAGATTCTAGAGTGATCTTTAGTACAAACATTTTGTTTACGAGGCCCCACAATTTTCATGTTTATTTTTTAAATTATTTTTTTAAGTGTGATTGAATCATTTTTATATATTGAAATAAAAAAAATTATGGTATTTTTTAGATAAAAATACTATGAAAAAAAATCACTGTCATAATATTAAACACTGCATTATCTACATTTTATAATAGTTATTAAACTCAACTTCGGATAAAAGATAAGGTTACAAGTCTTACCATGCATCAAGCAGATAAATTTCTTAAGAAAAATAAAAAAATATATCTTTTTAAAAAATCAATGGAATTTTAATTAGGATAATTGGGTTGCAAAATAACCTAGTTTTTTTTACTAGATCACACTTGATCAGCTACCTCTATTTATTATGAAACCTGACCATGATCAAGACATGAATTTATCAGGTCATGAGTTGACTCGCCAAGTCAAACCATGTTTCAAATTTCATAACCATGCTTTTCTGCCATGGGATTGCACACTTCTTTCATTACTGATGAACCTAATATACTTGGGCTCAACAATGTGCTGAGCTTAAGATTACTTGGGGTTGATATGTTGTCAGATTCAATATTTTTAGGTTCAACCACGCACTGGGTCTAAAGCAACGCATGTCTTCCAAGTTGCTAAATTCAACATGCACTCAGGATGTTTGGGTTAAGTCATATGCTGAGCACAAGACAGTATATGTCTGATACATTATTAAACTCGTCTTTCTTGGACATGGTTACACTCCAAATCCAATTGTTTTAAAGGTCATTAAAGATCCATTTCTAGATCATAGGGTTTGTACGAGGACTATTAATATGAATTATTCATGTAAAAAATAATAATTTCCTGTGTGTGTATATATATATATATACACATAAATTGTGAAAGGTCTTTTGAGGACTACTAAATTTTCATTACACTAATGATTTATCAATGATATATATCTCTCATCAATAAAATGTAAGAGATTTTTACACCTTATTAATATAATTAAGATTAAATGACTTTTCGGTCTCTTCACTCTAACAAAACAATAAGTTTAAGAATTATAAATATCTCTTGAATTATTTAGGTAAGGAATTCACAATCTCTTTGTTTTCGGTATTTTTAATATATATATATTTCATAGTTTATCTATCTAAAATATTATTACTCTTTCTATATCTAAAAAATATTTATTTAAGCATATAAGATTTTTTAAATTTATAAAAAAAAACTTTTACAAGTACCTGCTATTAATTACTGGCCACTTTAATTAAAAAAATTAAATCAAATATTTAAAACCAAAAAATTACCTACTTATCCAACATATAAATCTTACATGGGAATTGTTTTATGAAGCTACTGTAGCCAAATCTGTTGAAGTAAAGTGGATTCCCGTACTTTCACGCAGTGATTGCATTTCCAAATGAGAGGAGAATGAATGATAGTAGAATAATGAAGCTTAATTTTCAATCTTTAATGGGCTCAATCTTACATATAGGAAAATTTTCAACTTGTGATGGGCCTAGACTGGTACATAACAGCACTGAGCCTAGAAGCAGATCAACGAACAAGTCTAGGAAGAGTTTCCCAGATCCAAGTAAAGACCAAAGAACAACAAAGTGAATGACAGAGCGTGCAGTGGACGAATGACGACGACACAGTGAGCGCATCTTTCCTATTCTTGAAGCACCAAGCCTTCGGAAGACCAGACGAAACAGAAAAGGACCAGAAAAGATGCAGGGACAACATCGTTTTACTCTAACTCAGCTCCTCTCCTTCATACTACTACCTGTCGTTAACTTGTCTATATTGACCGTACAATCCCAGAATTTGCCACCTGCGAGGTACGATGGGTTCGTGTACGAGAATCGCCAAGGTGATTTGAACTCCATCCTGGTCGAAGCATTCTTTGACCCTGTCTGCCCCGATTCCAGAGACTCCTGGCCACCTCTCAAAGAAGCCCTTAAACACTACGGCTGTCGTGTTTGGCTCGTCGTTCACCTCCTCCCCTTACCGTGAGTAATCTTCTCCCTGTTCTTTATCACAAAAATGGGAAACAGAAATTGTGTACAGCATAGCTTTATTTTTTCTGAAAATGGTAAAATAAATAATTGGAGACCAATTCTGTATTGTGTTGATTAGAGTTATTACAATTGGGCAATTAAGAAACTTCATTCATTACTGATCTTTTAACCTTGACTAAGCTTAATATGTTGACTCTTGTTGAGATTTTATGGATTAGATAGCGTTTGTGTATAGTTGTAATGATCTCGGGAGTGATGCTTTCTGTTTCTTTTGTTATTGTGGGCCGATCATAATTTTCTCTTGAATTGATATGTTTGTCTTTCCATTTCAGCTACCATGACAATGCATATGTTTCTTGTCGTGCTTTGCATATCGCTAATACTCTCAATAGTTCGTTTACATTCCCTTTGTTGGAGGAATTCTTCAAGCATCAGGTTAGAATTTTCTCTGCTAATGGAGTAGTGGTGACTGCTTCTTTTGATTGCCCTTGTTTTTTTTTTTTTCCAACCCTTTGAAAACGCACTTCCTTTTAAACATGGATAGTGTAAATGGGCGGAATTGTTTTTTTAGATATTTGAGTTTGATGCAAACTAACTTGTTGGGTGTTTTAAATTCAGGAGAAGTTCTATAATGCCAAAACAAGCAATTTGTCAAAAACTTCTGTTGTGGAAGAAATCGTGAAGTTTGCAACTGTAGCAGTTGGGAATTCTTATTCTTCTGCTTTTGAATCCGGTTTTAATGATAGACAAACTGATCTGAAAACAAGGGTTTCTTTCAAGGTAAGATGGCATCTTTTGATTTGGGCTTGATGCGAAGTTTATAGTATAGAATGTTCAAGTGTGCCAGAACCAATGTTTGTTGTATCCTGCAGTTTGTTTTCGGATTGTAATTTCCGTAAAATAACACCTTGCTCGTAGATTGCAATTCTCTGCACGTTACCATTTCTCACTTTCTTCTCTGTGAACACTGTTCTTATTCAACAATTTCTGTCATGCAGTATAGTACTTCGAGAGGGGTATTTGGCACACCGTTTTTTTTCGTCAATGGATTTGTTTTGCCTGATGCTGGTTCTCCTTTGGACTACAATGGTTGGAGAAGCATTATTGATCCATTGATTGGTGCAAAGAGTAGTCAGAGCATCAACGTTCCCCATTTCATATGAAGGGTATGGCTTGAATGACCTTAGGCACTTTGTTACATGTTTGTCTGTGTAGAAGAAAGAATCAACACAGTGCTATATAGTGTTGAGTTCCTGTATCTCTGTGCCCGTCTGCCTGTAAGTGTTAATGGTATTGCAATAAAGGTTTTATATTTTTGCTTGGCAGTCTCTAACAAAGCAAGAGCACCTTCCAAGCACATTTCTAGATCCTTGTTAAGTAGACTATTTTTTGTTCTCTCTTTTTAGTAGCTGATCGATGGTACCAAAGCCCTCAGGCAACTAAGTAAGGTCAGGGGGTCTGAGTTCGTCAATGAGAGGGGGGCCATGGGAGTAGGTGCCCCCCCCCCTGAATCCAACCTTATGGCTAATTGTAGAGCAAGCATGCAAGACCGGATTAGATTTAAGCTTCCTTTGAGAAGAAGATAATTGTTTTCATAGACTATCCCATTCAGCCTCAACGTGCCAATGGCTAATATACAACTTTCTAAGGGCTGAATTTATGATATAATAGAGAGATAAAATTTTTATTTTTGATATACTTGTGTCAAGTAAATAAGGCAAACGCGACTAAATGCTTTGATTGAAAGAGAGTTTTTTTATATATATAAAAAAACACTTTCAAGCTCTATGGCTTCTTCGAAAACTAATAAATAAAAAGCTCAATTGATTTTTCATTACAAGAATATACTTTCTCTAATGCTTTCCTTGGAATTTTCTAGATTTCTTGCGTAAATGAAAATTAGAGTGAAAAGGATTCATGGATTGGAAAATAAAGAACTATATAAAAGAAATAGATGGTTTTGTTCAAGGATGGGTATATATATATGTGTTAGGACAAGTTTTGGATCAGTAATATTCACATCTTATTTATTATTTATTGACTGAAGAGTAAATTAACTATAAAAAAATATTCAATTATTCGAATCAGTTCAGCTGGGCCATCGTGATCAAGTAAAAATATCCGGCTGGGACATAAAAACATTTGGACTTGTGCACGTGCACTGGGTTTGAAGCCCATTACGGAGATCCGTGGGCGTTTCCGCAAACTAGGGATGTCCGAAGCTGACAAGGTCAAAGACCAAAAGCAGTAGCATTAGTGGTGGGAATAAAAAGAGAATGAGACTTTGCTGACAAGTCGAGCACACTGACCTTCCTTTGATGTGTGGAATTATTTGTGCGAATTTCCTGCAGCGTTGCTCCTTCCATGCTGTACTTGCTAGGCCTTTTTCCTGCCTTTCTTTGAATATAAAAGTTGCGATTGTTATTGTCTGTTTTTGTTGTCAAAATTGTATTTAGATGTGTCTCCAAAGTATATTTGATATGAAAAAAATATTAAATTAGTGTTTTTTTTTAATTTTAATGTGTCAATATAAAAAAAATTACAAAAATTTTATTTTAATATATTTTTAAATAAAAAAATATTATTAAAAAATATCATACATCAAACACACTTGATTTTATTTATAACTCGTGACCGTGCTGTTTGCGTACCACCATGCAAAATACAGTCATAAAAGACAGTCTTTCTTGTTAATTACCATATATAGGTTTGTTCTTATATTAACTTTATAAGTGTGAATCTAGTATTAAAATGAATTTTATTTTCATGAATATATATATATATATATATATATATATATATATATATATATAGGTGTGGGACGAGATATGTAATTTTAAAATTACTGGAGAATGAAATTTAATTTTGACTAATAAATAAATTGGTATGAAGATATTCTTGTGTTAAAAAAATAATAATTAAAATATCAAATATCAAAACTTTTAATTGATTTTTTTAAAATAAAATCTGAAATTGGTCTTGTCAAAGAACTATCTCAACCCAATAATTTAAGCTGTTAGGTAAGGTCCCATCATATGATTTATATTATTCTCTAAAACACCCCCTCAAGTGAAAGCCCTTTGGGCTTGAAACTTGCACAGGTTCACATTATCTTGTGCTTAATTTTTATCAAATAAATAGAAATTATGAGATTTGAATTCGTGACCGCTTAGTCATCAAGGCTCTGATACCATGATAAAGAATCATCTCAATCCAATAGCTTACACTGTTAGATAAAATTTCAAGATATAATTTATATTATTTTCTTATTCTACATGTCTGTCCTTAATTATATGATAATACTCTGTTTATGATTAATCTAAAGTGGATTGGAATTGGCTGCTTCTAGAGCGGTATGGAGATATTCTTGCGGCATTCACGAACATCTTAGGACTCAAGTTGCTTCTTTTTCCCTTTTCTTCCGGTCAATGCCTTGTTTGCTAAGGAGGAAGTAAAGACTAAAAAAGCAACAGATCCAA
>Ga0325411_1004438_pt1 | contig 15752 bp, 12 predicted proteins | sample PopdelMetagenome_13_FD_206181 | JGI IMG/M metagenome (GOLD analysis project Ga0325411, IMG submission 206181) | Populus deltoides microbial communities from Bellville, Georgia, United States - Xylem-PdIQD-R4 | ecosystem: Host-associated > Plants > Phyllosphere > Stem > Wood/Secondary xylem... | reverse complement strand
TCATCATCATAATAAAGATAAATATCAGAAACATTAAGGGTTTTGGAAATACCAATATTGTTATTAATCTTTTTTGTTATGATGTAAGGACCATATTTATTTTTTTGCAGCTTTCTATACATCCCCACGAAGAATCTCTCTTTGCTTAGAAATATCATCACCTTATCTCTTTCTTTGAATATCTTAGCACGACGATGTCTATCAGCAGTCTCCTTATATTTGACGTTGGTTTTCAGCAAGTTCTGCCTCACGTCTTCATCTTAGCCTGAGCATCTACAGTCATCTTCTCACCAACAATGCTATATCTAGCACTTTTATGAATTGGTACCAAATCTAACATATACCTAGGACATTGCAAATATACATTCGTGAATGATGATTTATTAGTGGCACTATACTTAACAATATTGTATGCGAGTTCTTTTTGTGCAAGGGAACAATCCCACCACTTTTTTCTTATCAACACAGATGTTTTGAGTCAAGTTTCTAATTGTTCAATTTAGCAACTCTATTTGCCCATCCATATATGGATGTGTTGTACTACTGAACTGTAATGATGAATCATATATCCTCCACAACATTCACTAAAAATGATTAAGGAACCTATTGTCTCAATCAGAAATGATTGTCTTCATCACCTCATGCAAATAAACCATCTTTCAAAAGAAAATTCAAGCAATTGTAAAAGCATCATTCGTCTTCTTGCAAGGGATAAAACACGTCATCTTTGAGAATCTATCAAATATAACAAATAAAAAATTCACTCTCTATTGTGTATGATGTAAAACAAGTAAAAATCCATAGAAAAGTTCTCCTATATATTTTTAGGAATAGACAAAGGTACTTATAAACCTGTATTATATGCTTACCCTTCGGCAATTTGACAAATATAATATTTTTGCACAAACTTACCAATATTTTGTAAGTAAGACTAATGTTATATTTCAGTGATAACATTAGTAGTCTCCTTTCAATCTAAATGATTAGCCCAACCTTCTCCATTCAAATTCTAAATCACCATCTTTCATAATGAAGAACAATGAATGCAAAGTTGATTACCTCTTATGAAGAATCCATCATAAATATGAAAGTCACCAATGACAAGTTTTGACTTTAACCCTTCTCTCATAGCTTACAAAAATCATCGTCATGCTCATATATATCTTTTAACACAATTAAATTAGTGATCTCTCCTCTTAAAGTAACCAATGAAGCTACCCTTAAACTCAAAGCATCAACAGTTTTATTATGAACCCTAGTTTTGTACACAATTTTTATTGAGAATTGTTGCAAGTAAGCTACTCATTTCGCATGCATGTCATTATTAATTTTCTTTTGACTATGTAAGAATTTCAATGGATTATAATCTTAATAAAACATAAATTCCTTACCTATTAGATATTGCTCCTACTTCTTCAAAGTCTGAAAATTATATAAAACTCCTTTTCATATGTGGACCAATTTGATATGGATTCACTCAACTTCGCATTAAAGAACACCACAAATCTCTTTTCTTAGTATAGTACACCACAACCATCAGATATAACCTCAAATAGTTCGTTAAAATTTAGAAGTACAAAAAATAGAGTAATGCTTATATTTTATTTGCTAAAAGCAAAGCTCTTTCTACCTTTCTTCTCAATTGAACTTCCTTTTCTTTGTGTATTTAATAATTAATACAACTATGTTACTAAAATTTTATATGAATCGTCAATAAAATATAGAAAATCCATGGAAACAACACATCTCAAATTATTTAAGGGACATGCCAATATCTAATAGCTCTAACCTATTTCTCATCAATATGTATGTTATTTACACTAATAATAAAGCCTAAAGACAATAGTCTATTAGTCATAAAACTATATTTTTTAGGTTCATATATAGTTTGTTCTCTAATAAAATCTTAAACACTTTTCTCAAATGTCTCGCATGGTCAATTTTAGATTTCCTATAAATCAAAATAGACAACCATATTCGTTTTTTAAAAACAATATAAAACTTGATTCATCAATCTCATAAAAATGCCCAACACATTAGCCAATCTAAAAGGCATATCCAACCATTTATATAATCCCTCTTTTGTCTTGAAGGTCATCTTCAACTTATCCCTTTGTTGAAATCAATGATGATAATCACTTCTTAAATCAATCTTCATAAAAATTAATGCTTCATATAATTGATCAAGCATCTCATGTAATTGAGGAAGAAAAAATTTATAACCAATTGTTATTTTATTGACAGTGTAACTATCCATAAATTTACACCAACTATAATTCTTTTTTGCAGTCAACAAAGTTGGAATTGTACAAAGATTAAAGTTCTCTTGAATCTTCTAAACCTTTTAGTTGAAATCAATTATGATAACCTTTTCCTTCAATATCTCACCCTTAAGATTCATTCAATAATATGGAAGGTTTGAAAAGCTAGATCTAGCACCAAATCAATCCAATGTCAAATATATCTCATCAATAGTAATTAATCCCACAACTTATCAGGTAAAATCTCTTTAAAATCAATAAGCAAATGTTTAATTGCATTAGAAATGTCTACATGTTCCCCTTTTACTCCCCCATCAACCAACACCTTAATAACCAATGCATAAATCTGTTTAATGTCTTTTACATTTGATTGGATCTCATGTTTTGAATTTTCTATGGTAAAGAAAACCTTTCCCTTTACTTTGGAAGCCTTAGGTTTACATTCCTCTTTCAAAGTCACAAGGGTAGAATTCACATAATCCTTATTAAGCTTATACAAATTATTTGTATCTAAGTATCTAACATCTACGCTATATTGTCAAAGCCTACCAAATATCAAACTGTATGAATCCATATCTACCATGTCATAATAAATCTCATCCCTACACTTTCCAATAGAAAAAGGTCTTTATAGTCTTAGGTTACCATTATCACTCATACTAACTTAATCCACCTAGTTTTGTATGGTTTAGGATATGGTTCTAATAACAATCTCAATTTATCAATAGTATATTTACAAATAATATTTTCACAACTTTTCCTATCAATAATCAAGATCAAACAAATTATTATTTATGGTGCATCGAGTATAAAATAACCTATTTCACTATGAATCCTTAGCAACCTTAGGTGCTAGCGATATCTTTCTAAAAACATAGATTTTCCCATCATCATCATACGTATACAAATCTACTTCATAACCTCCATCAAGTTCACAAAGTTTTTCCTAAACTTCAAAAAGTTCTAGCTCATACTAACTTTCAATTATGTTGACCAATTTGTGTCTTCTACAATCACTAGATGAGTGCCTTACTTCCTTATATTTAATGCAATTTCCTATTATTGGCTTGGAATAAAAGTTTCTTAGTTTATTCAAGACAATTGCCTTGAATTGGATTGAAAATTTTCTATAAGATTTCAAAAGCTTATTTTTATATGGGTTTAAATTTTTGAAGCAATCGGACATTGGAAAGGTCTTGGATAAGATCCAAAAGTTATTGTATGGGGATTGCAATATTTTCTTAGTTGGTTTATGATTTTTTTTCTAATTAGATTAGTGATCTTTTAATATTTTTTTAACCTTGTTTACGATATTTTAGCCTAGTATAAATAGAGTTATTTAGCTTGTAATTAGTTTTTTTTTCTTTTTAGATGGTTTATTTAGAAATATTTATGTGTGTGAGAGGAAAACTCATGCTTCTTGGTTCTTCAAGAACTTTTCTTGGACTTATCAAAGATCAAATGTCTTTGTGGCATTCTTCTTTTATTACTTATTTGTGTACTTGCTCTTTTATTTTCTAATTAATTTATTTAATTAATATTCTTTAATTAATTAATAATAATAAATTAAAAAAGGAAAAGAGAGTATTAGAATAATAAATAAGAGCAGAAACTCTCTTATCTCATCAGAAGGATATCATCACATAATTATCTATGATTGTTCATGTCTCTAACAGGACCACTTGATTAAATATGGAGGGAAGTGAGATAAATGACTGATACTACTAGAAGGATTCCTCTTTGGATAAGAGGTACTGTAACTGGTATTCTTATAATCGGTTTAATATATATAACCTGATTTTTTCCATTGGCCTGACCTAAAATAAGCCTTGAATCAATAAGTCATCAAGTTAACTTCTCAGGTTAACTTAGGCTACGAAATAAAGTTTATATTCTTTATTTTTTAAAGGTTTTGTTAGGAATATATAAAAATCATAAAATAAAAAAAAATCCAAAATACATGAAATTGAGTCTTGTCTTTTTAGCCTAAATACATTTTCAGTGGGAAAAAAAAACATGTATTTCAATACAAGAACTCACTTGAAGTATATGTCCTTAAAGGTGTAAAAGCAACAAACAAATCAGAATATTTCTATTATAACTAACGCTAGGAATGATGGCGAAAATGACATTAGAGTTGTCGTTGAGATCTTATGTACTAAAACACCACCATATTCAAAGAAAACTAGTTCTAAAGCCTCCGCAATATCCCCCACTTTCTTTCCTTCTTTGTGACTTTCCTTGCAAGACTTTAAGTCCTTTACATTTCTTAAACTTTTCATGGTCATATTGCTGGTTGTTCCACCTGAAATGTGTGAAGAAAGGCTCCTTCGAACAGCTACTACAGAGAGTTGTTTGGCTGATGTTGACTGCTAATTTGAAAACAACCTTAGAGGGAAAGGGATGGCTTTATTCCAAGATGTTTTGAGTTAATTATAGTACTAAAGCAATATATGGTCCATCACTTTTAGTAAAGCTTATTCTACCATGTCTCTTTTCCCTATCTGGATCGATGCTCCATCTGCTTCTTGTAGAAAAATGGAGTCCCAAGCAGCAATTATTCTGGGCTCCATCTGTTAGAACGAATATGTTTTTCCCACTTTTCGGATGTTTGGCTCATGCTGGAAAACTTGGTTAGTTGAAAATATGTCCCTCTCAAAAGCAAAAGAAGGCTTAAAAGGTACATTTCGAACGGATTGTGCCTAAATATTGCCTATAAATGCTTGGTAAAAATTGCAGGACATCACACGTTTGTGTCTTCATTACTCAATGTACATTTGCCCCAATACGTGAAAGAAGTGAATGAGAGGCTCCACCAGATTTTGAAATTCAAATGCCTGAAATTTGAATGCCCCAATACTCAATGTACATACATTAGCTAGAGATTTTTTTATATATATATTTTTCAGGTGGTTATTAACCCATTTTAAAATTTTTAAAGTTTATTATATAAATACTAAAAGAATATTTTATTTTTTTAATGTGAAATTTAAAATATTTTAGTATAGATATTCTATGTTCATAAGAAAAAAAATTATATTTTTTTAATTTGGAATAAAAAAACTTTTTAAAATAATCTTTTAAACTTTATTATTTACAACATGTATACTTTATATTCACATGGATTATTTCTTAATTTTTTTATATAAAATATTAAAATTTTAAATAAATTTTTTAATTTTTTCAAGTTAATTCAAGTTGACCAAAATTTCAAGTTAATTCAAGTTGATCAAAATTAATCTACATTGATCTATATAACTTAATACCTGACCTCTTAACCGAATCAATCATGCACCAATTTAATACTAATAAATGACACAGCTATTTCTACATCATCTTGTTATTGCTTATCAAGCTCGTAAATGCATGATAACAATACTTCCACTCGCAAGTTGGTAAAAACTTGAATGAGTAGCAAGCAGCTGCGCAATCTGATGCTGATGTCAAATCCAGTAACTGATTTGTAAGTAGATAGAAGTAGTTTATAGTTGCGATTGTTTTTTAAATAATTTTTTATATTGAAATGGATATTAATAATGTTTTTTTATTTTTTAAAAATTATTTTTGATATTATCATATCAAAACGATTCAAAATATACAAAATATATTAAATTTTAATAAAAAAAATTAAAATTTTTTAAAATACGATTTGCATTGCGTTCCCGCACATATTCTAAATCTTTAGCTTTAGAAATTGGAATGCAGTTCCTGGAAGTAGGCTTAATTTAAAAGTATTTTTTTAAAAAAAAAAAACACACATTCTTATAATCCTAACATAACATGATTTTTAATTAGATTACCAAACAAAGAATTATCCACATTGGGCCTCAAACCCATAATTAAAACTAATGAAAAAGATGATGTTATTTTAAGACAAATAAATCCCTTTTTTTATGATTTGAATGAAAAATATTAAAGCTAATGGCTAATTGGGCATCATTAGTTACATGGAGGGTCGAATTGTGATTTTTTTTTTTTTGGGGGGGGGCCTTAATTGAAGATTTGGGTGATAATTGGGGGATAAATAGATCCTCTGTTCATTTTTAATATTTACAAGTGTGGGAATTTGTGGGATATTTGAACCATCACAACTAATATATTATACCTTTAATTATAGAGATATTTAAGAATATAATAGTGGTTGTTTTCTAAAATGATTTTTTACTGAAAAATATATTAAAATAATTTTTTATATATTTTAAAAATTATTTTTGACATCAGCACATTACAATATTATGAAAACAAAAAAAAATTAATTTGAAGCATATAAAAAATAAAAATAAAAATTAATTATTTTCAAAAATATTTTTGAAATGCAAAAACAAATAAGCTCTATATTACAGGAAAAAAAAATTTAAGTAAAATAAATTAAAAAAAAAACAAAATATAATTTCAAGTACAAAAACAAAAGGATGATAGGAGTATCACTCAAACCTAAATCTCCAGCACCTTAAAAAAACAAATCTATACAAATTATCCTATGGTTGCCTAACAATTTTGTTTAAAGCTCAAAGGCCGATTAGCAATGTCTCTCTCCCCTTGGTTCTCTTTTCTTGAACCTTTATTATCCATATGGACTCTTGTCAAGGCGTTATCATGAGGTGGGTTGGGTCAGGCATGGTTTTTTTTCACCTGTTTCCGCCTTGTTATTATGACAAATTTCTTATCCAAACCCGGTTCTAAAGTTTAGATGAATCACAGGCTTTGAGTCTCTAATGATGTGTTCATCTCGTATTGTTGTCATTTTAAAAAAATAATACTTGTTTTTTTTAAAAAAAAATGAGATATCCTTTGCTTTTAATGAAAAGCATGAGCATTTATTTGAGTTCATTTTTTAATTAAAATGATAATTTTCTTTATTGATTATTTTTTTAAAATTGCATACACCTCAAATACGCTAGTATTTTACATTACTCAATTTTAAAATCTTTTTTCTATGTCATTGATTGCATTGAGTTTTTATTTTTTATTAAAATAGTGTGTATATCACACTATTTTACTTTTTTTTTTAATTTTTAATTTAAAAATTCTAAAATAAAATATGCATACATGTGACATGCACATTTAAGATTAAAAGGTTATAAGTCATTTGATATAAATAAAATATATATGTTATGATGTTTTAAATATATTTTAGTCTTTATTAGTCATTTTTAAGTTTTAGAATCTCAACAATTGAATCTAATCTAGCATTATTTTAGTTACTGCATTTATAAACACAATACAATAAATCATTACCAACTTTTATCATTTAACAAAATACTTTATGAAATAACACAACACAACACAACATATATAATATAACATAATTAGTCCAATATTGTCTTGATGATTTGTTGTATAACATAACATAACAATAAAAACACATCACTACATAACAATATTAATTAGTCCAATATTATCTTGATGATTTGTTGTTGTGTTGCCACTCTTATTGCTTAGCAATGCTTTTTTTTACAAGTTTACCAAATAGCTTGAGTTTTGGTCTATAGTAATTTCTAAGACGATGTTTTTAGTTGAAAAGAAAATAAGAAGAAATTCGTGCTTAATTTTTTAGTCAATATATAAAAATAGTTGCAATACCTTACATGCATAGATAATTATTCTTCATCATTACTCCACATTCCACAAAATAATTTCATGTGATCAAGGTATATAAATACCTTATGTTACCAGATAACAAGGACACAACCACACACAATATTCAAATATATATACTCTTAAACTCTCACTTTCTTGGCTATATATTATTTCCCTCATACAATTTACTAACTTAATGATAATGGGGGATCGAGTTCAAACTAAGCATAAAAAGCTTTGAATATTCATCGCATAATGGAAAATGTTTTTAGCCCAATGATGGATATGAACCTAATTGCATCTTGTTGCCAAATTAAAACATTTAGACCTTAATTTGTAGATTGAATCTAGTTTAAAGTTTACCTTTAATTTTTTTTAGGTTTTTTAAGTTTCTTTATTCAATTTTTTTTTCTACTTGGATTTTCTATATTTGGAGTTTTGTTCCAAACATCAAATTTGGTCATGACTTTAGCTGGTGTGTTTATTGTGGCTTTTCTTATTCTTGGAAGGTTGTTCCAAGCTTATTTATCTTTATTTTCATATTATACTAAAACAAGTTATAGTTAATGAATTCTAGTATCTTTTGAAGTATTTTTACTATCATTCTCATCTCTTATGTGGATTCCAAGAATGGTGAAACTGAACCAATTATTCTACAACTTAAAGTGGTGTGACTTATTTCTAAAAGTTATCAATCCCTTTTTAACTTTAACTATATCATTTTGATATCAGAGTTAACTTGTTGATAAGCTAGATCTTGGCAAAAAGAGGATGTCTTATCATATTTCATGAAGATGAATGACTTTAATGTGACATAAAAATGATTAAGCTAAAGAGAATGGAGGAACAACCACACCAATGCTTGTAGTAATTAAAAGGCCAAGTGTAACAGTCCGACTGTACAATCAATCATTGTTAAAAGTTGCCAACACATCCTTTTTATTTAAGGGTAATTTTTTTTTTTACCAAAAAATCAGCAGAGTTTCGTTTACATTTAGAACATCCCAAGTTATTGACTACTGCCAATTTACTCAATCAATCCCATCATCACAAGGTCCCATAATTCCACAGCTCATACAGTCTACACAATATATATATATATCCTACAAGTAAGTTCAATATGAATATAGTTCAAACATCATATCACAAAATTTAAAAGAAAGAAACACTAACATGCAAAGAAAACATTTACAACATAATAAATGTTTCTTAAATATTTCAAAACAGTTAATTACAAGATAATTAAAATAGTACATGCTAAGCTGAACTTTTATAAATACATCAAGGTTTACACAAAAGTATACTACATAAATGTATTAATTCCCTTTTGTTTAAGTTAAAGATTTACATAAGCTTCACAAAGTAGGGTCCTAAACTAATGATCTCCATGGATATTTGATGGACTTGTTACTTAAACAAACATACCATTATGTTGATAAAGAATATATATATATGCTCATGTAATGAATACGAATGAAGTATTAATTTTCTATTTGATCCATAAGAATTCTAACAGAGGACTTATATTTTTCTTGTAAATCTTTTAACTCACTTAACACTCATTTGTATATTCTTAATTTGAATACTTTTATTTGCTTGCATGAATTGGGTGACCTTGCAAAGGCTAATCTTGAAATTCATTTCCCGGCAATCCTGTCACGGATGCCATTCGCCGAAGCTAATCTTGTAATTCATATCTCGGCAATCCTGTCACAGATGCCATTAGCCGAAGCTAATCTTGTAAATCATATCCCGGCAATCCTATTACGGATGTCATTAGCGAAGCTAATCTTGTAAATCACTAGACTTTATTTACATTGAACACGACATTTATTGTAATTACATTCACCAGAAGAATTTTAAATTGTAAAAGTGCAAATAGGAGGAAAATCACACACTTGCTTCGCCTGTCTCGCGACCTCCCCTAACAAAAGATCCAATCCTGGTTGCTCCTCCTGAATCATAATGAAGTTTTTGGTTATGATTCCTTCAAGTCGATATTATAGAGAATCATATTCATCCATTACTCATATGTTACTTTCTATGTATGTTCATTTCCTCATATTAACATACATACATATATCACGTATATTTTCAGAGTTAGTATCTCAATATGCAAGTGTTTGTATGACTCAATTCTTTTATATCCATATTATTCACGTGAAAGTCTACTGTTACTGTCTAATTTACAACTATTACTGTCCAACTATTATTGTCTAACTTTGAACTGTTACTGTCCAATTTTCAACTGTTATTGTCCAACTGTTACTGTTTAATTTTGAACCGTTACTGTCTAATTTTCAACTGTTACTGTCCAACCGTTACTGTCTAATTTTGAACTGTTACTGTCCAACCATTACTATCTAACTTTGAACTGTTACTGTCCAATTTTCAACCATTACTGTCCAACCGTTACAGTCCAATTTTGAACTGTTACTGTCCAACCGTTACTGTCTAATTTTGAACTGTTATTATCAAATTTTTAACTGTTACTGTCCAATTTTCAACTGTTACTGTCCAATTTTCAATTTTTACTGTCCAAACACTCACCAGATTTTTAACTATATCTAAAGTTCTAAACTTCATTTTAAGTGAGATTGATCTTGTTAGAAAGCTAAGACACGAGGCTATAAGTTCTCCGAAGGGAGGAGAACCCAGTTTTGCCTCTAAGATAGTCAAAATTGCTCATTAACTAATTAGTCCTACTGCCCTACATAATCAGTCACGACTCAGTCTCAGTTGATAACCCATAATTGGAGTTCTACATCTCCAAATTGAGCAATACCAGTTTCCTTGGTTAGCTAACTTTCAAATCTACAATTTCTATGAGGAACCCGATTCCAATTCCCCCATCCTCCTACCCGAAATCTCATCAAAAGTCAGGAGATAAGTCTGTCCAAATTCGTCTCCCCCTCTCCTTCACACAATACTTTCATAAACTACATACCACACACTTAAATTAACTTAATCTTAACAATAAGTACTTTTTCCCCAATTTATGTCTAAGAACCCTAACCTATGATTCAATATCAAGGCATCAATTCTTTATCGAATAAAAAATGAATTTTTTTAAGATCATGTTTAGAACACCTTACCCGGTACAAATTAAGATTTTGATCTTCAACCAGTTGAAGATTCTCAACTCCCTCCTTTCTTTTCTTCTTGTTTAATTTCTTGGTAATCATTTGCTCTCAAGTGTTTATCCCATCTATAAGCTCTTACATCTTGGATGGGTTCTTGAAATTTTAGTGTTTCTCTTTTGATTTCTCAAGAATGGGTATAAAACTCTCTATTTTCTCTCCTTATGGTTCCTACAGATTTTTTTTTGGTAAGGAGAGGTGAGGAGAGAGTATTTATACTCTATATTTTTCCTTATTTGCATTTAGGCCCCCTTTTTCCTTTGAGTGTATAATTCTCTTCCATTAAATCCAACCCTCAATAGTACCGAGTTTATTATAATGTCCCGAATTATTTCGCCCGGAAATTTATATTCAAAAATTTATGAATTCCTGTTTTTATTTAACCATATGCATGAATTTCTTCCCTTTTATTTATTCATTTATTTATTTTTTTCAGGGTTTACACCAAGCACTATTAAGGGAATATGATAATAAATTTGATGTTAATGCTTTTGCTATTGAAGATGACTTAGGTGATGAATATAACTGGTAAATCAACTTAAAATTCATTAGAAGTTGATCTCTTAACACAAACTCTACTATTATAGATCTTTCTACCTTAACCATTGATGAAATATCTGTTATAGCACTAACCTTTTTTTCAGGACCCAAACATAATAAATTTAAACTATCATTATCATTCCCTCTTAATTGATAAACCTAGTATATAATTATAACCATTAATAGTTAAAGAGAAAGGTTTAATGAAATTAAGTATTACAAGACATAATAATTATTAATTAGTGTTTACATATGTTCTAAACAATGTTGAAAATTATTTATCTTGTAATTGGAAAATTTGAGATTCAGTAAGATGTGAATTTTGAGATAGTAAAAATTGACGATGTTACTTATGATGAATTTTTCTATCTACCAGTTTATGAAAGTATAGAAGAAAAATTATTTAAAAATAACATGATAATATTGTACTTAATAAAAGGTTTCAATTCATCTCAATTAAATAGCATATAATTATGTGTATTTTAAAATTTGATTTCTATAAAGTATCTTTTCCTCACTGTATTTTTTGGTAATGGTCATCTAGGATGAGAAAATATTGACAAATTCTAACTTGAAGGTGGTTCCCTACTATCATCATGTCTTGGAATACAATTCATTCTTGTTTCAAATGAGGCTCAAAATAGTATGAGATAAATGTTGAGATCTCTTTCACAATATAAGCCTTATATATCGAAGCCTTAACATGTGCCTTGTTTTTATCTTTTTTCTTTAGGTTGAACAAGTATATAAATGGAATTAAATGAGTATCTTAAATTTAATAAAAAAAGACAACAAAAATTTAATTAGGATGAATGTGTAATCTTTAACCTCTCGAATGGATACATTCATCTATACTAGAAGGGCCTCCAACATTTTCCTCAAATGATAGATGTATGGGTAGATGCTCCATTAAATGAAAAAAAGATAGAGAAAATATCATCTCAAGTTTACAGATTGTTTGGATGATATTCATTTCAAGCTTCTCCATGTGTTGGGTATACAACTTATTAAAGCATATATCTCTAAAAAGTGACTGATCTTGGTAAACAGGTAAAATGAGTCTTTGCATAAACACGTGACATTCATGACTTATCATTCCATACAATATGTCATCTTTCAAATTCATCAATCTAGATATGTTTGAACCATCTTTATCAGGAAAACACACATTCTTAAATCATTGGTAGACAAGTAATTGTGCATTATTGTCTAAGAAAAGGCTGGCTTTGAACTTTGTGACCCTTGACCCATTATAAATTAACTTCATATTCTTACGGTGACAAAACAAATGTATATTCATTCTAGCCTCCATGTTTTCCTTTGTCTTCACTTTCATGTCTATCACAGTATTAAAAATATTTTCAAACACATTCTTTTCAATATACATGACATCTAGATTATGACAGAGAAGATTAGTCGTTCAATAATAAAGTTCCCAAAAAACACTTCGCTTTACCCAATTATGGGTCACACCAAAACAAGAAATTTCTATTTATCAAATTGAAAACTAAATGCAATGCCCTTGTACTATGAAACCACATCACATAATTTTTCAGTTGGCGGTACCAGCAATGCAACGTCTCTTTCAACTCTACCTATAAAAAAATCATGTTTATTCCTTTTGTACTTGTAATTGATTGGAAGAATCGCTGGTAGCAATAAAAAAGATATTTTATCACTATTTGTTAAGGTGAAGGTCTTGTTATTTCCCATACAGCATAGACATGCTAATTTTCCATGCATGCTCCAACTACAAATCATCTCATATGCAGGAAAATCATTCATAATCCATATCAAAGGTGCCTTCATCTAAAAATTATGTTTCCTCGAGACATCATACACTAAAAACCTAAATGACCACAACTACTTTAACTTATTAATCAATGGTAGAAGACAAACATTTATATTCATACCTGTAGATAAAAATATGAACTTCGACCTCACACGCATTCCTGGTAGCAAGTTGTAAACTGTGAGTATTAGAAACCAACAAGAATATGATGCAGTAAATGACCTAAATATATTGATTCATCTGTAAATAACCCAACATATATATATATATGTTATGTGATTCCATTGAAAACTGAGGACCTATTACAATATTTTCAAGCTTCACCATCAGAAGGGTGAACTATAATTCCATCCATCGCACCATGTGAATGATGCCATGTCATGTGCTCAGTAGTCTTTAGAAATATGAATTTTGGGAGTGATTAGAAAGTATCTTAATTTTCTATGTGTGATAAGAGTTCTTCCCCTATTAATTCTGGGTTTATATCGAGCATGCCCATATATTATGCACTCAGTCAAATTTGTATTTTCGAGGTAGTACAACATGCAGAAGTTTGGACATATGTTAATTTTTTAGTATCCTAGGCTAAGGAGTTTCATTATAGATTTAGTAGTATAAAAGTTCTTTTTCAATCTATTCTTTTCAGGTAAAATACTTCATATCCATTTGAGGATTCTGTCGTAACCAGTTTCGCTCAGCTTATGATCTAACTTGATGGTGAACACATGTGCCACGACCGATAATTTATTATGATTTGTGCATCTATCTCATAATGGTTCATCGGAATCTTTCAAAAAATCAAAAAACCTGGCAACATCCTGCATTTAGTTTTTCATCTACAATTGAACATTCATTTGCATCACCATTATTTCATCAATAACCATACATCTATAATTATTATTATTATCATCTATAACTCCATACACGTTGCTAGAACTATAAGTTGACCTAACCATCCTTTCTATCATGGTCTCGTAGGGAACATATGGTTCTCCATATGTAAACAAACACAAGTATTTCTTCAAGAACCCTTTTTGTAAAAGATACATCGTAATAACATTTAAATTGATAAATTTTTTATTTTTACAACTCTTACATAGATATCTAATACCGCCTCCACTAATAATTTTTGGATTAGATAGTGTGTATTTAGTAAAATTCTCAACCTCATTACAATAATCCATATTGCGTAACCTTTCAAGTGAAACTCGATACATCCAAGAATAATCATTCATTACTTATATTAAATCTATATAGAATAATGATGACAATATGTATTAATTAATAATGTGAACTAAAAAAATTATTGGTACCCAACTAATTAGCCATCATTGGTTTAACTCAAACTTATTCAATCTATTTTAATAGTACCTTTCAATCATTATTAATTTTCTACAAAAATTCAAATTTGTTCATATTTGCTTAAATTTTCAACTTTACAATAAAATTGACAAAATATGAAATATACCCATTAAATAAGTCATTGTATATTTCATACAAATCACATAAGTCACAAAATCAAACTCAATTTCATCAAATTACAAACAAATACAATGTTCCAAAATCTCAAACAAATCCTAACAGTACAAATCATACATTCATACAATAAATTTCGATAGGAAAAGGCTATATAATAAGTAAACACACAAGCAAACTATATATTCTATATCAAAATGACAAAAAAATAACATTTTAAAAATGAATTACAACAAAAAAATGGATAGTTTTGCTTACTTGATGTGGTCAATCTGAAAAAAATTGAACCATAACAAGAATGCTAACAAATTAAGTGTTGAGGTGGCCAGATTTGTGATAATAAAAACTTGATTTTTGTTACAATATGGGGGTGTTATGTATTGTTTTCTGCATAATAAAATGAAAAAAGAGGGGTTGTCTGTCAAGTTATAATTTAAATATTATTGACAGATTTCTTGACAAAAATTATTGATGGTCATATTTCTTTGGTAATTCCGCCTGTAATAATGAAACATCATTTTTCTTTTTTCTTTCCTTCATTTTCAATAATTATTCTCTAGGTATACACCATCATAAAATTTATCTCGGTTAATGTCGAGGGATTTAATGAGAAAATATTTTGTTGATAAATATTATTATAAATTACTGATGAGTTTTTTCAGTTAATAGTTCTATTTATATTTGATAATATTTTGATATAACCAGACAACTCTTCAATAGCAATGTTCTGTAAAAGGTTTTCTAAACACATATGTTAAGAAGGGTTTGAAATTAAAATTCTGAAGTTTGGCAGACAAGTATCTATCCCTGAATTTGTGGCCAATAATTGGATCTTTTATCAAATATTAGTCTCCAAGGAGATTAAGGAAATTTACTAGCTCCAATATGCATACATCTAGGATAGGTTGGCTGAGGAGACAGAAAGAGTGGAAATTAAGATAAAATAATAAGTCAAATAAATTT
>Ga0325411_1004435_pt1 | contig 15760 bp, 5 predicted proteins | sample PopdelMetagenome_13_FD_206181 | JGI IMG/M metagenome (GOLD analysis project Ga0325411, IMG submission 206181) | Populus deltoides microbial communities from Bellville, Georgia, United States - Xylem-PdIQD-R4 | ecosystem: Host-associated > Plants > Phyllosphere > Stem > Wood/Secondary xylem... | reverse complement strand
CGGCGGAGGCCAGTGGTAAACTGAGGGAGCTGCTTGGCCGATGGACGACGTTCCTTCTTATTTTCCTTTGTTTATGCTCTTCCTCCTTCTCTCTTTCTCTTCTACTTTCTAGAGGAATTGTTGAGGTTTGGGAAGTTTGATATTCTTCTAAAGAGTTTTTTTTTTCTCTTTAGAAATATGTGTTTTGTGGCCAAATTGGTTTGTCAGTGGTTAATTGAAAAACTGAGGTGAGCTGTTGTTTGCAAAGCTCAACTTTTTTGCTTTTGTTAAACCTCAAGTGCAGCCTCAATTTATGGTGGGTCCCACCAAAACAAAACCAAGTTTTAACTTAACCAAACACTTATTTTTGTGGCTCACTCTCAACCTCATACGCAACCACATTACCAAACATGCACTAAATAAAGTAACATTTGACCTTCATTTAGGGGCTTCGAGCTCACGAGGCTAGTCTCTCTAATGTACCCCAAGGACAAGGGATGGTCAATAGTCTTGCCACATTATCCGCGTCCACCCTTGCACGACTCGAGCTTTATGTTAAACAAAGCCATTGTCAATCTATTTGGTGTGTAGTTTAGTTCCATGTTAATTTTTTTTTAAATAACATAAACTAAAATATAAAAAAGAATTAAATTATGAATTACTTTTAGTAACAAATCAAACATACACACACTACCAGAAATTTAACAAATACAAATGAAAACACCGATAAATTTTTTCGTCAGTAGATTACGGTAAATTTTACTGACAGACTTTTCCATTGCTATAACCGTTGGTAAACGCTAACCGAAACATTTTGTTGATGTATACCGAGAGAATTGTGGTGGAAAAAAATTTAAAAAGCCAGAAAAGTACGATGTCGTGTAACTTTTACCAGCGACTTTACCGATAGAATTAATCCAATGGTTAAATTAATCCTGAAATATACCAACAAAAATAATCCCTCGATATATACCAACGGAATTATGGATGATATTACAATGGGATTCAACAAGGCAAATCGTATGGTGATGTGATATTTTTTACCGACAGAATGACCAATGGAATGCCTAACAGAATAATTATGTTGGTAAATTCATCGGTAATATTTAATTTATGACTTGGTAATTGACCCTCCTCCTCTTCTCCCCTTCCTCTCCTCCATTTCTCCTTCTTTCTTATGAATTTTTTTCTAAAACAAATAGCCATCCCCTTCAATCTCACCATAATTCAACCTCTCACAATAAATCTGGCTACCATAACACTCGATTTGTTAGCATTCATGTTCTGATTTAAATTTTATTGAGAATTCTCCACCTTAAGTAAGTAGATTTACCTTTGTTATTTGAACACAATTTTTAATGTTAATTTTTTTTTTGCATATTTTTGTATTATATGTATTTTGTTTTAGTGCTTACTTATTTTATAATTTTTTCTCGTACAATTTTGTTGTATGGATTTATGATTTGTACATGTTATGATTTGTTTTAGATTTTGTAAAATTATATTTGTTTGTAAATTGATGAAACTTATGTTGAATGTTTTACTTTAGTGTTTTGAGATGAAATAAATAGTGGCTTATTTAATGAGTTTGTTTTTATATTTATCAATTTTTTTGTCGAGTTATAATTTTTGATAAATGTGTAAAAATATGAATTTATATAGATATATAATTGATAATGAATTAAGAGAACTATTAAAATAGATTGAATAAGATTGAGCTAAACCAATATTTTTGCAAATTTATATAGTTAACGTAGTTAATTAATGCATGTTGTCATCATTATTTAAATAGGTTTGATATAAATAATTGATGATCGTTCATGGATGTATCGAGATTTACCCCAAGGGTTGTGAATGATGGATTATTGTAATGGGGTTCAGGGTTTAATTAATTACGCACTATCTAATCCAAGAAATATTAGTGGTGGCGGTATTAGATATTTATGCAAGAGGTGTAAGAATAAATATTTATCGATCTGGATGTTATAACGATACATTTTATACAAAAAGAGTTCATGGAGAAATACTTGTATTAGTATGCACATAAAGAACCATATGTTCCTCGTGATACCATGGTAGAGAGGATGGTTGGGTTAACTTCTAGTACTAGCAACGTGCATGAAGTTGTAGATGATAATAATAATTTTTATGGGAATATGATTATGGATTCAATGACAATGAATCAGGGTCATGCTGGTCAATTTTCAATCATATATGAAGAATCTAATGTAAATGTGGTTAGGTTTTTTAATCTTTTGAAAGATTCTGACAAACCATTATGAGATGGTTGCACAAATCATAGTAAATTATCGGTCGTTGCATAGGTGTTCACCATCGAGTTAGATCATGGGTTGAATGAGGCCAATTATGACAAAATTGTTGAATAGGCAAGAAGCATTTTACTTGAAGGGAGCAGATTGATAGAGAACTTCTATGCTGCTAATTCTATGATGAAACCCCTAGTCTAAAATACCAGAAAATTAACACGTGTCCAAACTTCTGCATTTTGTACTATATTGAAAATGCAAAGTTGACCGAGTGCGTAATATATGGGCATTCTTGTTATAAACCCATAACTAGCAGGGGAAGGTCTCTTATTGTACATAGAAAACTTAGATACTTTCCAATTATACATAGACTAAAAAGGTTATTCATGTCACCAAAGACTGCTGAGCACATGACGTGGCATCAATCATATGATGTGGTGGATGAAGTGATTATGCATCATTTCAATAGTGAAGCCTGAAAACAATTTAACAATGTGCATACTCAATTTTTAGTGGAGACACGAAATGTGTATCTTGGGTTACGTACAAATAGATTTAATCCATTTGTGTCATTTGTTGCTCTTTATTCTTGTTGGCCAATGATACTCACGGTTTACAACTTGTCACTGAGGATGTGTATGAGGTCGAAGTTCATATTTTTATCTATGATCATACCCGGTCCTAATAGTCCAAGTCAGAATGAGTTTGTCTTTGAACGATAATTGATGAGTTGAAGTAGTTGTGGTCATTAAAGGCTTTGAATTATGATGTATCAAGGGAAAAAAAAATTATGATGAAGATAGCTTTGATATGGATTATCGATGGTTTTTTAGCTTATGGATCGGTTTTTGGTTAGAGCACACATGAAAAACTAGCATATCCATAATATATAGAAAATAACAAGGCATTCACGCTAACAAACGACGGTATAACATATTTTTTTTATAGTCATTGCCGATTTTTGCCAACGAATCATAGGTTAAGAAAGAATAGAAAAGACTTTTTTATTGGAAAAGTTGAAAGGGATGTTGCACCGTCGCTTTTTTCAGGGTAAAAATTGTATAACATGGTGTCGGGCTACAATGATATTGTGTTTGATTTTCAATTCGGTAAGTAAAAGTTTTCTATTTTTGGTTTGACCCATAATTGGGTAAAACAAAGTATTTTCTAAGAGCTTTTTTATTGGAAGAGCAATCTCCTCCACCATAACATTGATGCCATGCACATAGAAAAGAACATGTTTGAGAACATTTTCAACACGCTTATAAATATGAGGGGGAAGACAAAGGACAACATCAAGGTTATAATAGATATAGTTTTATTTTGTCACCGTAAAAATATGGAGTTGGTTTATGTTGGGTCACAAATCACAAAGCTCTAAGCTAGCATCGCCTTAGATAAGAATACACAATTTCTTGTCTACCAATGATTTAAAAGTTTGTATTTGCCTGATGAACATGCTTCAAACATATCAAGGTTGGTGAGTTTGGAGGATTGTAGATTGTATAGAATAAAGAGCCATGACTACTACGTGTTTATAAAAACACTCATTCCATTAGGTTACAATGATTTATTGTCAAAAGAGATATGAGATATACTCACAAAGATCAGTCACTTCATTAGAGATATATGCTCCAACAAGTTGTAGACACAACACATGAAAAGGCTTGAAAATAATATCATCCAGACAATATGCAAACTTGAGATGATATTTCCTTTATCCTTTTTTTACTCGATAAAGCATCTACCTATACATTTACTATTTGAGGTAAAAGTTGGGCGCCCTGTCTATTCAAGAGGTTAGGGTTTACATATGCATTGTAATTAAAATTTTGTTGTCTTTCTTTGCATATTTCAAAACATTCATTTAATTCCATGAAGGTACTTGTTCAACTTTAAGAGAAAAGTAAAAACAAGGCACATGTTGAGACTTTGATATACGAGGCCTATATTGTTGAAGAGATCTCAACATTTATCTCGTACTATTTTAAGCCTCAGTTAAGAATAAGAATCAACCATGTTCCAATGCATGATGATGGTGGGGAAGTGCCTTTGAGTGAGAACTTGTCAATATTCTCCCATCTTGAACTACCTATACTAAAAAATATTGTGAGGGGAAGATATTTATCATAAATAGAATTTAGACAATCACATAATTATATGTTATTTAATTGCGATGAACTAAGACCTTTTATTCAGTAAGTATACTACTTAACATGTTATTATTTTCGAATAATTTATCTTTTATAATATCTTAAAATGATACATTGTTGAATTCTTGACAAGCAACATCATTAATATTTACCATCGCAAAACTTACAATTGACTGAATCTCTAATCTTTTGATTATAAGATGAACAATTTTCATCCATTTTTTTCCTTGGATGGTAAGATTTTTTTTTATTACATCCATTTTTTATTAGTTTTTTTTATAAATATATTTAACTAATAATATTTTTTTATTGCGGGTTACGATTCTTTGACTTGAGCCAAGCTCGATGGAGTTTTTTGTTGAAACACATATGCGGAGTGATGACCACCAAAAAGAGGTGCATCCGTTCTTTGATAGCCAAGCTCAACACTTTGTGGTATGTTGGCTTTTAATTTTTTTTCTTAAATTATTATTTCTTTCAATTTGATGAATTTATTTTTTCTTTCGAAGATAAATATAATAATCGATTGAAGGAGAGATACGAGAATGATCCTTTAACCCAACAAAATATCGATCCGAATTTGTGGTTGGAAGCAAGATCATCCGGTGGGCCCAATAGAAATCAAGTATAAGATCGAATAACATTATGGCCGAGAACTTGCAGACGACTCATAGTACTTTGATAATTGGATGCTCACAATCGACTCCAAGTGTTCAAACTCTAAAGTTCATGATGATGTTAGCCAACGAGTACAAAATCAGATGACTAATCTTAATGATAAATATGAACGACTCATGTTGATTATGAAGAACTCTGCCGATTGGTAATGGAGATGAGATCACAAATAAGTGGTTCATGTACACCCCCTAATTGGCCCCACGGTCCCAGCGACGACCAACCTCATCCTCCTTCAGCGCCGCCTCTATTTTAGATTTATTGTATTTGAACGTACAAATGTTTAAATTTGTAATAAATATTTGATTTTTATACTAACTTATTTTAATTATTTTTCTACTTTTGGTCAATATTTTTTAAAAAAATATATATTTAAAATATTACAGACGAGGTTACCGACCGAACTAGATTGTCTGTATATTTCAGAGAATTAAAAAAGAATTACTGCAAATGCTACTTTTACTGGCAGGGTTACCATCGAAACTAGATCATCGGTATATTCCATAGAGTTGGAAATGTATTATTGTAAATGACACTGCTACTGTTAATTCACCAACAAAATTATAGATAATATTCTATTGGTGATATGTTATATAAACTAATTGATATACCAACATAATGAAGCGGGTAAATTTTTTTTTACGCGCTTTGTCCACCTGTAAATCCATTGATATATTTATCACCGAATAATTCATCGATAGTCCATAAATTACCGACGAGAGTTTTTTTGATGTATTGTTTCTGTCTGTGATGTCATCGATAATATACATACCAAAAGACTACTAATGTAAATACCGATAAAAATTTATGTTGGTAAAACTGTTAAATCTGATAGTGTGATTTGCCATGAAGAACGTCATATCTTTCCACCACAACTTCCAATAGCAATGATGAAACCTCTATTCTTATCAGACTTTAATGCAGTGACTTCTTGCACAAATTGAGCCAACAATAATAATTCATTTTTGTGAAAAAGTAAGGAGATGTGAATCAAATCCATCAAGAAGGACGAGATAAACAAAACAAATTAGTATCTTTAAGAAAACAACAAATAAACAATCAAAATCAAATAGGAAAAAAAAGCATGAAAAAAAGACTCAAGAATATGCATATACATAGAACCTACAAGAGGAATTAAAAAACAAAATAAAGACAAATCAATTGTGTGTACTGTTAGAAAAAATAAAAAGAAAAAACTCATTAACTAAGATGGAAAGAGAGAGCATGTTTTGATGATGTGGAGAGGAAAAGAAGAAAAGAGAAAAAAGAAAGAAAAAATTGGTATGTCTTTGTTTATTAGAGAGAGAGAAAGAGAAAAGAGGATAAAAAAGGTTTGTGAGGAGAGGGTAAGAGGACGGTGGTTGAAGGTTTATATCATGTGAAAAGAGGTAAAATTTCTAAGGTTTTTGGTTTTCCTTTTATATCTATTAGCTATTTATAGTTGGGTTTAATGATGGTTAAACTAGTTTGGTTCGATGTAGTTAAATTAGTTTCAGATTTTTGAAACCAAAACCAATCATACCAATTTTTTTTTAGTTTTCTAATCGATTACTTTAGTTTTTTTTTTTTGAGGGGGGTTTTAGTTTTATTGGTTAATGTTTTTTGGTTTATTTTGTTTTTTCAATGTTTTTGCTCACCACTACTACAGATAACACACCAAATTGGTGTTCAACATGTTTTGCCTTTGGTTATATGACACTGATGCCTTAGGGAGTTATTGACAAATATTATATTAAAAAAAAAAACTAAGAGTGCTTAGTCTTTCACTATACACCCAAACACATTTGATTATGGATTGCTATAGTGAAATTATTATTTTGTCATTCACAACAAAAAATCATTGTACTAGCTTTGGGGTAATACAATCTTTTCTCAAAAATCCATTAGACATTATCAAATTGGTTAGGGACATATATGTCTTTTACAATTTTTTAGCACATTTAAATGACTAAATTACCTTTAAAATCAAGATTTGTTAGACTACCGTCTATGGACTTTTAAGTATTTTCACTTTTTATAGCATAATAAAATAACTCAATTATCATTAAAGGCATAATTTCTTTAGCTGGTGTCTAAGGAATTTTTCATATGTTCATCATATGTTTTTTTGTTATAATTAAGTTGATATAGTAGTAATTGAGTAATTTAATAAATATAAATAGTATTTGAAAAACAAAAGTTGTTGGCACGTTCATTGCTCATATTAATAAGTGTGTTGCGCTTTTCGGACGAGACATGTGGTATTGCCCGACAGCCAAATGGTGGCTTCCACATTGACATTTAAATCATCATAGTGGCCCCTTCATTCCTAAACAGCTCATGTGGCCAATGAACCTTCAATTTGGTGCTGTCAACCATTCCCTCCCTTTATTTTCTTTGTTTTCCTCGATTTTCATGCATGACCCTTCCAGTTTTCAAAACAACTCTTTGATTTGTTTTTCATTTAAATGTAGTCCTTTTTATTTTGATTACTATTTTTGAATTTGTAATAATTTATAAAATTAGATTATTTTTTTCAATTTCATCCTCTTTCAGTTTCTTTTACTATCACATTTGATTCTTATTCTTTTGATTGCTATATTTTTTTAAAAAAAATTATATATTTTTTAATTTCATCATTCAATATAAAATTAGTTGGGAATTGAGGTTTTTGATTGAGCCGAGGTCTAGAACTTTACGAGTTACGAGTTTGGGAGATTCACTCGAATTTGCTTGGTTTTTTTCTTTTTATAAGCTCATGTTTTTTCAGTTTCATTCTTAAACATTTATTTAATTAGAGATTGGGCTCTATTATTTTTTTAATTCTCTTTCAATTGGATTTTCATTGATTTTAAAAATGACCTGAGTTATTTTAGGTATTTTTTTTCATTCTTTGTTAAATTTAGCTATTTTAAAAGAAATTTTATTTATTAATTAATTAAATATCAAAGCCTCAACATGCGTCTTATTTTTAACTTTTTTATGTATGATTGAACAAGTACCCACATGGAATTAAACGAATGTTTTGAATTATAGAAAATATGACAATAAATTTTTAATCACATTGCATGTGTAATCTAACCTCTTGAATGTATACATCCATTTATACTGGACTGGGCCTTCAACTTTTACCTTAAATGGTAAGTGTATAAGTAAATACTCCATCCAGTCAAAAAAGGATGGAGAGAATATCATCTCAAGTATGCTCAATCCAGTAAAAAAAAAAGCATGGACTTAGTAGTATAGAAATTCTCTTTCAACTTGTTCCTTTAAGGTAAAATGCTTCTCGCCCATTCGATAATTATGTCATAACTAGCCTCACTCAACCTATAATCTAACTTGATAGTGAACACCTGTGCAACGACTGATAATTTACTGTGATTTGTGCAATCGTCCTATAATGGTTCATCAAAATCTTTCAAAAGATCAAAAAACCTGGTCGCATCTGCATTAGGTTCTTCATTTATGATTAGACAGTGATCGACATAACCTTAATTCATTCTCATTGCATTCATAACCATATTCTGGTAAGGATTACTATTGTCATCTACAACTCCATGCACGTTGCTAGCACTAGAAGTTGACCCAACCTTCCATCCTATCATGGTCCCATGAAGAACATATGGTTCTCCGTGTGCATGCCAATACAAGTATTGCTATATGAATCCTTTATGTGGAAGACACATCGTTATAATATTTGGATTGAGAAACTTTTTATTTCCACACCTTTTGCATGGACATCTAATATCGCCTCCACTAATATTTATCGGATTAGATATTGCGTAATTAATAAAACCCTGAATCCAATTAGAATAATCTATCCTCCACAATTCTTGGGGTGATTCTCTATGTATTCATGAACGATCATCCATCACTTCTATCAAACCTATATAAAATAATGATGACCACATGTATTAATTAACTACGTTAACTAAGTTAATTTGCAAAAATAAAAGTTTAGTTCAAGCTTATTCAATCTATTTTAATATTTCTTTTAATTTATTATCAATTATCTACATGCAAATTTGTGCACATTTACTAGAAATTACAACTCAGTAATAAAACTAACAAAATATAAAACAAACCCGTTAAATAAACTATTATTTATTTCATCACAAAACACTTAATTTGGTAATTCGACATAAGTTTCAACAATTTACAAACAAATATAATTTTTAGAAAATCTAAAACAAACCCTAACATGTACAAATCATAAATCCATATAAGTTTATTAGAGAAAAAACTATAAAACAAGTAAACACCCAAACAAAATACATATACTACAAAATTATTCCAAAAAAATTAACATTTTAAAATTATGCTCAATTAAAAAAAGAGAGGATAGATTTGCTTACTTAAGGTGGATAATCCTCAATAAAATTTGAATCGAAACACAGATGCTAACAAACCGAGTGTTGTGGTGGCTAGAAAAGTTGTGGGAAGTTGAGTTGTGTTGAGATTGAGGGGGTTGTTTGTTGCAGAAAAAATGGACAATGAAGAAGTAGAAATGGGGGAGGGGGAGAGGAGGGTCGAGTGCTAGATCATAAATTAATTATTACCGATGGAATTATTCCGATGGTGACTCCATCGACAATTGTGTTAGTAGAAATGTCACGTCACCATACGATTTATCTTATTGAATCCCACTGTAATACCACCTATAATGTCGTCGGGATATTCACGGATGAATTTTACCATCGGACAAATTTCGTCAATAACTTTGTCTGTAAAACTTACACGTCATCGTACTGTTTAGTTTTTTTTTAATTCATTCTTTTCTCACTGCAATTCTCTCGGTATATACCGTAGGAATATTCCCTTCAATATTTACCAACGGATTTAGTGATGAAAAAATTCAGCCGGTAAATGTTACCGTAATATACCAACGAAAAGATTCTATAGATATTTTTATTTGTATTTGTTAATTTTTTAATAGCAGCTGGTATTTCCTATATATAAAAACATGCAAAGTGGAGCCTGAATCTGTAGTTGTACAATTGACACCTGGTGCTCCTTCATTGATTCTCCTATGAAATGAAAAATATAATGTATGCTGCATTCCTTTCAACTCAAGATATTAATTCTTCATATATGGTTTACTTATTGCTTTATTAATATAATTAGTAGAAACTGAGAGATAGATTGTACAGTACATTAACGGTATCTTTCTGCTCAAGTTTTATATATTCTACAAACTATTATGCCGGGTGTTTAGAGGCTGCCAATAACGTTAATTTTTAATAACAAAAGCTACCTGGTTTCTTAAATGCTACTTCCCTTTGCTTCCACGAACTGCGTGCCTCATTTTGCTCATGTCGGCAATTTGCAGGGCTTGCTTGTTCTTCAACTCTGAGAAGTCAGGTTTGCCCTTCTGCTTTGCGTAAGTTAGGGTGCTCCCAAATTAATATTTACAAGTGAATTTTCTTCATTAACAGCTAAACCCTAGATTAATATTGACAGTACGTACCGCACTCTTTGCCGCACGTTTCATAAGAGGAGGATCCACCTTTTACAACTTTTCCCGCGTCAACCCTTCCTTTTTGTCCTGTTATAAACCCGAAGTCTTACACGCCATTTGCTCTACATCTCTCTCCTAAGGTTTCAAAACCAGCTCTCGCGTTGTTGTCAAGAGGAAGAAGAAGACCAACTCTCTCTCTCTCTTGAATTCCAAAACAATGCAGCTCGTCCGGATAATCTTCATTATAGCTATAACAATGGCTCTCTCCACCACTCTCACAGTAAAAAGAATTGGCGAAGATGAAGAGAAACCACCAAAGGATGATCAAAGTATCGATACTTCAACTAGATTGCCACAGGGGCTTAATATTATGCACGATGGAAAGGAGCTAATGCCTTCAAAAAGGTTGAGTCGGTTCCTCGCAGCAGAAAAGAATCCTAGAGCCGCTGACCACTGCAACAAAGACAACGAAATATGCCAGATTCTGCAAGGTAAAAACTATAAATGCTGCAAAAACAAGTGCATGGACTTGTCTACAGACAAACATAATTGTGGTGCATGCAAGAGAAAGTGTAAATACACAGAAGATTGCTGCAGAGGAGAGTGTGTGCTGCTTTCTCTTGATAAGAGGCACTGCGGGAAGTGCAATAACCGGTGCCAGAAAGGTGAATTTTGCGTATATGGAATGTGCAATTACCCATGAAATGGTATTGGGTTGAGGTTCGTTATTTATTCATAAAACAATAAAAAAGAAAACACATTTGGGTGGTTCTCCCACATTTTATATAATTAATTACTTCTTACAATGTTGATTAAAAAAATAATAATTTAATTACTGCTTTACAATCCTCTAGGATTTTAATTATCTCTATGTAATACTCCAATGAACTTTAATTGTAACGTATTAATCCGTTGTCTGTAATTGCACTTTATACAATTTTTGTGTTTCAGGTTAAATATATATAATATATTTGCTGTTTATATATAATGTGTAAGAATATATTTTGTAAATGTTTGAAGGGTACGTATACAAGTAATTGTGATGCACGAAGCCAATTTTTTGAGTTAATTAATTATAACTTAATTCTTGTAGTTTATTAAAACTAGTTAATTAAGTTCCTATAGTATTAGAAATAATCAAATGGTCCCTTCACCGGTATAGTTTTCAATTTTTCAGAAAATACATTCTTTTGTAACTGATATAGTTAAACTAATTATCTTTTCTTTATTCTATTTTCAAGAAATAAAAATAGAACATGAAATTAAAATAAAAACTTTAACATATAGAGATTGAATATATGGTTTCTAAACTACGAGAATTAATTAATTAATTAATTTTGATAAACTAAAAGGGTTAAGTTATTACAAGTATTTGAATTTCTTTTTACGGGGTTTTGTTCATAAATAAAACTAGGAGATTATTTCTCTTGTTAGAAATAATTAAGAGGTTTAAACTCCAAATTAACTTCTTGAAGGGAAAAAAAAAAAACACATTAGTGCCAAATATTGAGCAACAACTTTCGAGCTATGAATTAATTGCATGGCTTTAAATTGTTCGAGCAGATTTTTTCTATTGCAAAAAAAGAGGTTTAAACTTCCAAACTTCTTGAAGAAAGCAAAATATAATAGTGTTAATTGAGCAACAACTTTCGAACTATGAATTAAATGCATGACTTTAAATTATTCGAGTTGCTATGTTCATTTTATAAAACTGTTTCTTCTAGTTTTGTAAAATAAGTTAAATAGTCTGTCTAATTTTCCCTCAAAATTTAATTTGTTTTTACTTAAAATGATTTTTTTATGTTTCAAATCGTTTTGATATGCTGATATTAAAAATAAATTTTAAAAAATAAAAAAAAATTATTTTGATGTATTTCTAAGCGAAAAACACTTTGAACCGCCACTGCCACCACAATCCCAAACAATCCTTATTGGTGGTTGCACTTCATCACGAGGTTGGACTATTTTTTATGCAAAAAATATTGTTCAGGTTCCCTAATAAAAAAAAATTAACATAAAAAAACTAGTTATAATAAATCTATAATCATAGTAATCTAGGTCGAGTTAACCTGGGATATCCCACCAAGTTAATCTGGGATGTATATAGTAGAGAATAGAGATTCCGAACCTAGAGTTTGAAGTTAAAGTTAACCATTTCTGTTAGAGAGATTTTAAAGATACACTATCCTATTGTTTTTTTTCCATCAATTTTTTTTTAAGTTTTGTCATTAAATGTTGCGCTGATTGATATTTAGGGCTACTAATTTATTTTTATTTATTTATATATGCTTATTATGGTCACTAAAATGCCTTAATATTGGGTTAATGCTTTGCTTCATGAAAAAGATTTTGGTTTCATTGTTTCTAAAAAATCCAAAATGAGAGGAATAAAATTGAAAAGAAAATGGTCAACTTTTTATTTTTAAAAGTACAATGATGTTAGTTGTGGTCCTTTTTTTTTTTCCTTCGGTCATCAATTTTTTTTATATTTTCAACTTGATCCTTTAATGTTATGTTTATTGGGATTTGAAGTTGATGATTTGTTTTAATATATTCTTTATATATCTATCTCAATCTGAAAAAAGCCTCATCATTATGTTAATGCTCGATTTCACGGAAAAGAATTCGATCATATTGTTTGTGGAAAATTGATAATGAGAGGATTGAAATTGATATGGAGAAGGAATGGGAGGCCTTTAAAAAAAGTACAAAAATATCAATGCCTTTATGCCTTTAAATTTTGTCAAATCTCCTCTTTAGTCTTTTTATTTTTGACATAAAATGATTTAGTCCAACACTTTATTTTGCACATATTTTCATCTTTGAGCTTGAGAAAGGAGACAAAAAGATAAAGTTGATAAATGACACATTTTCAAAGGTGAAACTAGTTATTCTTATTATCAATAAGTTTCATTTGATGATAGAAATTCTATTAAGGTCTTTTCCCCCTTTATTTTGTTGGAAAAGCATATCGGAAAATGTTTTTGGTTCGAGTTGATTTTTTATCTTGTAACCAATTTTAATACTAGAAATGGATCTATTAAGGTCCCTATAGTATTTCTTATTTGTTTTCTTGGTTAAAAAATAGATGAAAATGAGTTTTTTCAAGCATTAGAATTAGTAGCTTGACTTTTTGATAGCAAGTGGCTAAAATTTAGAGCGGCAGGTGACGCTTCATTTATAGTAATTTTTTTTTAAAAAAAAGAGCAGATGAAATGTGGCATGCCCTTTAAAAAATAAAAAAGGTATCGGCAAACGCATGAGGGTTTCTTTTTAAAGGCCTAGTCGTGCTAAGCCACCTAAACCCGTAAGCTTGGTTTTTCCCCCCTCTTTTTTTGTTTTGATTTTCCCCAATTTCAACCTTTAATGTTGTTTTTTTTCAATGTCATCCTTTAATATTTTATTGATTTTAAATTAATTTTTATAATTTATATTGTTTTTCTGTTTATCTCAATTTCAAATAAACTTTATGATATTAGGTTGATAGTTAATTTTGTGAGCATCTATTTTTCTATCATATAATTAAATAAAAATAGTTTTAGAAAAAATAAAGTTGTTAAAAATAGTGTAGTTCATGATCCATATCGCGAGTTTTGATGGGTTAATTAAAAATTGAGTTACATAATTTATTTTGTTTTGTTTTTTTATGGTATTATCATGGTTTCAAACAAACATCCAACATTGGATTGATGCTCGCTTTTAAGAGCATCTTGTTTCTAAATAATTAAATAAAAATAGCTTAGCAAAAAAAGTTATAAACCAATGTTGACTTCATAACTCAGATCGTTGGCATGATAGCTTGGGTTATTTGAGAATTGAGCTTTCTAATTTGTTTCAATTTACTTTTTATAGAGTTATCATAATTTCAAGCAAATGTCCCAATATTAGGTTAATGATCGATTTTGTGAGCGACTATTTTTAGTATCATATAATTAAATAAAAAATAATTAAAATTTCTTTATTAAACTTAATGGAGTCCATGACCAAGTTGTGAGTTTGACATGTTAAGTTGGGAAGTCCGACTTCTTAATATTTAATTTTTTTTTAAATGTCAAACCATGATTTTACCGATCGTATAGGTTGTTTTTGGACTCACAAAATCAATTGAGTTATGTTGAGACAATCTTCACATGATTTAATTTAAAATATAAGATAGGGTAAACAATTGGGTCGAGAAGTTTTAATATTGATATGCTGAGCTGAATTTAATAACAATATTAAAAAGTCATATGAAATATTTGTGATTATGGATGTTTAGAGATTATCAATTTTTTTTTTAATATTAGTATTTTATTTTAGATTTGAAACTTTATTTAAAGATAATGATTATGAAGTTTTTTTTTAACAAGTGCTGGCAATGACTGAACAATTATTTTTATATTAAAAAAATTGATTTTTTTTAATCAGAACAATAAATTAAAACTTTTGATAGAATAACACTATTTTAAAAATATTTAATAAAATAACACATTTTTATTTTGTTGCACTTTTGAAGTAAGATATTTACTAAATGTCGTCATCCTAAGTGTTAAGAGACAATTGTTGTGTTTTAGAATAACAACATTTAAAAATATTGTGTTTCTGAAGCACGACAACTTAACATGTAACTTCATCGTTAATTTTCTGGCTTAACTGATCGACCAATTGATCCAGTTGTATGAATCGATCGACTGTTTAATACAAAAATTATAATTTTATGAATTTTTTCTTTCAAATATGTTTTATAAGTCAAAATATATATTTTTATCCAACTTGTACATTAAAAAACAGAATCCAATTAAAATCATAAAAAATTATTGTTCACATAGTAATTATTTTTTATATTTTAGTATCAACCGGTCAGTTAATTTAATCCATTATTACAAACTGAATATCAATTAATTTTGAATTTAATTAATATCATGATTTAAAATGTAATATTTAATTAAGTATTGTAGTTTATAATCACCACATATATAAAAAAAAGTTATTTAACCAAATTTTTGATATTTCACCAAAATTTTTTACTGATATGTTAAGTGGTCATTTTTATCCTAACTGCCAAATTTGTTCAAAAATTTTGATACGCAGCGACGGGTCACCATCTATCTATTGTTTATCAATAATAATAATCGATTAGTTGTTTTCAACTAATTTATAATTTACTGCCGTTTTCAAATCTGAATTTAATTCCTATACTTCTTCATGATGGAATTGAAAGATCAAAAAATTAGAAGTCGTAAATCTGTCTTTCGAATGGAGTTCCGGCG
>Ga0325411_1004434_pt1 | contig 15760 bp, 9 predicted proteins | sample PopdelMetagenome_13_FD_206181 | JGI IMG/M metagenome (GOLD analysis project Ga0325411, IMG submission 206181) | Populus deltoides microbial communities from Bellville, Georgia, United States - Xylem-PdIQD-R4 | ecosystem: Host-associated > Plants > Phyllosphere > Stem > Wood/Secondary xylem... | reverse complement strand
AAAAAAAAATGAAATGAAATTCAGATTTGATACACTCCTTTAAAGTGCAGATTGAAACAATGAGATGATGAATATTTCACCAGAACCAACAAAAAAGAATTCAATATTTTGATGATAGATCAAATACAGTAGTAGCAAAAGAAAAGGAAAAAGGAAAGATGGGATGTTATGGTAGAAATGAAAGGACTCAAGATGAAGAAATCAAAATCAAACACAGAGAGAGAGAGAGAGAGAGGGGTCAACCATATGATCATTATATAAAAAAAAATGATTCTAAAAAACCGTAAACACTCCTTGTTTTTTGGTTTAATTTTTTAATTTTAAAGATTTTTTTTTTCGTTTCACTTTATATTTTAATTAATTTTTTTAATTGATAAAATTCCAAATTACTTTTCATTTTAAATTAAAATAATTATAAAATCATTATAAAAATACTAAAATATTTACTGGGTTTTATTTTCTTTCACCGTGTAACGAAGAAACAATAAATCTGCAGATATTGCAAAGATGTTTTAGTTTTTTTAATGGGCATCCAAATTGTAAGTTTGTAACCATGCAATTTATAAATTATCCAATAAAAAAAAGAAAAGGGAATAGTGCCGGTCCAGCCCTTTTGTTACCACCAAATCTTGTCGCGAGAAAACGTTTAACATGGAATTTGATGTCTTTAAGTGCTCATTCAAGGCTCTTTAGTCCCCCCAGCAACAAAAATTTTCTCTTTCATCTCTCTTCCTAGCTACTTCCCTCCCTCTTAAAACCCTCCCTCTCTCAACCTCCATTACCACCCAAACTATACTCTATCACGCTAGACAGAGGGAGAGGTTTTACGAGGCTTTTAAACAGCACCCTTTTGATACATCTCTTCTTTGAATCAACAACCAAACCAATTTCCTTTCCATCTTTTTTTTTTTGGTCAATTACACTCACATGCACCGTTAACAGTAGATACACACCCTTTTGTACCTTTTTTTTTTACTGGGTTTGCAGTGTTGAATCGAACAATGAAGGGCGAGGATCAAGCGAGGTCTTTGTTTGGGATTTCTTTATCCGATCGGCCTAAATGGCAACAGTTTCTTATTTGCTCTTCTGGGTTCTTCTTTGGCTATCTCATTAATGGCGTCTGCGAGGTTTGTTTTTGACCTTTGTCACTGTTTATCGTCTTGGGATTTTCTATAAAGTGTGGAGATATTGTTTTTTTCTTTTTTTCACTTCGATGGCCAATTGTTCTTGTTTTTCTTTTCTTTTTGGTGTAATTGGTTAAATCTTTATGTTGTGAGCATCGATTTATTTCTAAGGATTTTGCTATACTCTGTTCGATTGCTGAGATTGAAACTAACGGAAAGCAAAGCTTTTTAGATTTTGGATTTAATCGATGACAAAGTCTCATGATTTTTGTTTTCTCTGCAACCAAACAGAGGTGGCCGTGTGCGTTTTAATTTTTTGTTTCTTAAATTTTACCAAGTCAACTGTCTTCTTATGGTCATTATTTTGCTAAAAAGATTTTTCTTTTCTTTTCTGGGTGTTCCTTGTAAACTGTTTTATTCGTTTTGACCTTAAATTATGAAAATCGAATATTACAATATTGGTAAATTTCTGGTTGGTTTTTGTTTGCTTCTCATTTTTGAACCTTTGATCTGATCATTGACATTTCGCATCTTTCATTGGCTAATTCCAGGAATATGTGTATAATCGGCTTCAATTCAGGTACATCACCATCGATAGTATTTTCTAGTTTTGTTCTGTCATGTAGTAATTCTCATGCATGTTTGTTTTTTCTTTTGAGTTTTCAGCTATGGTTGGTATTTCACATTTGTACAAGGATTTGTGTACTTGGTGCTTATATACTTGCAGGGTTTTACCCCCAAGCAAATGGTGAATCCATGGAAAACTTATTGGAAACTCTCTGCTGTTCTTATGGGTTCTCATGGGCTGACTAAGGGGTCCCTGGCCTTTCTCAATTATCCAGCTCAAATCATGTTCAAATCCACCAAGGTAAACTCAGTTCTTATCAACCTCTTCTTTAAACTTATATTCATGTCTTCTAATCTGATGTCTCGGTCGTTAAAGGTTTTGTTCTTTTTTTTAAAAGATTTATGTACATATGGAAGTAATATTTAATTGAACTTCTGTTGCTTGCATTTGAATACGTGGAAATCTTGAAGAAATTTAAGATGGATCTTGTCTCTTATTCTGTAATTTGTGACTTTTGGTGATTTTGAGAATCTAGGTACTGCCAGTTATGGTAATGGGCGCCTTTATTCCAGGATTGAGAAGAAAATATCCATTTCATGAATACATATCAGCCCTGCTTCTGGTCATCGGTCTGATCCTTTTCACCTTGGCAGATGCCCAAACATCGCCAAATTTTAGCATAATTGGTGTCCTGATGATTTCTGGTGCTTTAATTATGGATTCTTTAATGGGTAATTTGCAAGAAGCAATATTTACCATGAATCCTGACACCACTCAGGTGATCTCAATATTCTGTTGGTACATAAATGCAAAATTGATTTGGCAAAAAATAGTATCCCATTAGGCTTTTTTTTTCCTTGACAGATCGAGGTGCTGTTCTGCTCGACAGTTGTTGGATTGCCTTTCTTGCTTCCTCCGATGATCCTGACTGGAGAGCTGTTTAAGGCTTGGAAATCTTGTGCTCAAGTAAAGACCTATGCTCTTACAAGTTTTTGTCATCTTGCATGCACTTATAAATTGATTTTAAAAGAAATCCTTCGTGTACATGTGGGGCTACAATGAAAATGGTTGGGGTCAAGTTACACTTAACGTGCCGGGTATGCACAATCGAAGGAAGTTCCTAGGAGAAATCAATGATTTGGTGGTTGAAAGTCCACTTCATTTATTTAAATGATGAATACCGTCCCCCCTGACGTAGTCAAACCTCTAGTGGGGTTATTTTCTAACAAGCTTCTCTATTGGGGACATAACTTGCTTTAAAAAATTAGGAATTCTGTACTAAAGTATTGATAAGGGGGGAGTGAAATACTTATTGATTGACAAGTAAAGAATTTATGTTACCAAGAGGTTTGTTTAGTTTCAGGGAAGACAGTTCATGAGTTCTTTTCTGGTCAATTAAACATAAAAACAGATTTAAGATTTTTGTTACTCCAGTTACTTGTTCTCCTGGTATAACGTACTTAAAATAAATGATCTACTATCAGAAATCCAGATTGTCACTGCCTTAAATGTCTAATATTATTCCTTTTGATGATTACTACAAATTTTGTTTCTATTGCCACGATCCTTTGATCATTGCTGCTTTATGTATTGCAGCATCCTTACGTGTATGGGGTGTTAATATTTGAAGCCATGGCCACATTCATTGGCCAAATTTCTGTTCTATCCCTCATTGCCATTTTTGGGGCTGCTACGACTGCCATGGTAAGTCCATTTTTCTCCCCCTCTGGATGGCTGTAAACCCTGCATTTTGTTCCCGACTTCAACATGTCTTATATCGGAATATTTCACTTGGATGCCTAATGAGGGATTCAATAGCTTTTTAAACAAGATTCAAAATGAGCTAATCGGAAATATTTCCACCACCTTATTATAGGATCATGTTTTAGCTATTTTACATGATATATCTAACTGTTGGGTTCTGATTTGTACTGGCATGCAGATAACAACTGCTAGAAAGGCAGTTACCTTGTTGCTGTCATATATGATATTCACAAAGCCATTAACTGAGCAGCATGGATCAGGGCTGCTGCTCATCGCCATGGGAATTATATTGAAGATGGTTCCTATAGATTATAAACCCCCCAGTAGGAGTGCACCTAGAAATGGGAAGTCCCATTTTAAAGAAGAGAAAAGTCAAGCAGATAGTAGGAAAGGTGAAGGAGATGAAGAAAAAAGGCCCTTAGTTTGAAGACCGAGGTCATAGATTTTTTTGTTCTTATTTCTAATTTTTTCCACGAATTTGTTCTTGGTTTCTCATTAAACCCAGGAAGGGCATGGGGGATAGGAATAAGAAAAGTATATCAGGTCAGGAAAGAAAATAGAGAATAGACATGCTAGCTACTTGTAATGTAAAATTTCAATGGTGAAACTGATTTACCTTTCTATGTTTTTGAAATTGAAATACAAGAGCAATGTTCTCTTCCTTTTTGTGGCTCGATATGGCATGCCCTTTTGCATAGTTTGATGTTTAATACAGAAATAAATGGAGATTAAAGGGATGGTTGCCTCCACATGTGAGCTTGTCTCAAAACCATTTTGAAGCCTATGTCAACTGGTAGGGCAACCGCTCCACGGCAGCTGATGGTTGATGTCGAGGATCCTCCTCGTAATGGCTGGCAATTTGTTCCATGGAAGTTTCAAATACAGAGACACAGAAGTGGCCCATCGAATGATCGAATGCCCCGAGGAGCGACATCCTATCCCATCGTCCTCCTGATTTTTGTCAAGAAAGTGTGTTGCTGCTCCACGCAAATTATTAATCGAAGTTATTATAGTGATGTGTTAGCATGAAAGCATGGTTTCTCTGCCTCGAGAAATTTTATCATCATGGATATATTTTAGATTAGCTTTTGTCAGCTCAATTAAATACTTTCCTCGTCTCATTTAGGCATACCAACCGCCTTGAACTGTTTTCAAGGATTTTTTTTTATTTTTTATTTTTTCACAAACTTCCCTCCAGTTGGAATCCGAAATGGAACAATGTAGGAAAAATCTCAATTTAGTCCCAAACCTATAAAACTTGTCAATTAGGTCTTACATTTATCGCTTGTGTCCTTTTGTCAATTTATTTTAATAATTTAAGTCTAATTGCATATTTTATGCTCTAAAATGATTTTCCATCGACATTAAACTTTTATGTCAAATATGCTTATTTATGCACTAAAATGGCATAATTTGAAAAAAAAAAAAATTGATGAACACTAATCAAAAGACTTGATCAATAATTTTTGAGATGTAAATGATAAAATCTATAAATTCAAGACTCAATTGAAAATGAGTATAACCTTGGGACTAAATTGAGGTTTTCAGGATAATTTAGCCTTATTAAATCAATCGGTTTCAGTTTAGCGACCTTTATTCCCCCCCCCCCCCCCCAATAATGTCATGGGCTCAAAGCCCATCCGATAAGCTGGTAAATTTTGTAAATATTTACAAATTTAGCATATCTAAAATCTATTTTTATTTTTATATTTAAAAAGTGTTTAAAATTTTTTTGAATTTCTTTATTTTAAATTTTTATTTTAAAATTTTAATATATTAATATAAAATATAATTTTATTTTAAAAAATTAAATAAAAATATTTTAAAAAACAACAAAAAAACAAAAATTAATTCCTTCGGCAAACTGTAATGGTGGGGGCATAAAATAGCACGATGCACATGGGCCATGTGTCTACAATATCCAACGGCCTCAGTTGAAATTTAGTTCCCCACGTGATCAGACGGTCACAATCACCTCACTTTTTTTATTAAATTAATCTCCAAATTTTGAAAAAGATAGCATCATCATTCATCACCATTAACCAAAAGCCCCAAAAAGAAAATTGAAAAAATAATTCAAAAGCAAGAAAAACCCTATTTTGGTTCCCTTTCTCTCCTTGCAGCTTTTCAAGAAAAGAAGAAATCATGAAAGGAGCGAAACGATTTGCCGCTTCAGACCCAGTCCCTGACTCGAATGACACGGCAGTGAGTTTCTTAAAGAAAACCCTAATTTGATTCTACTTGATTGTCTTGTTTACTTGATAAAGGATATGCTTATCTGTGCTTTTAGGGAAAAAAAAATCATTTCTGTAGTTCTGCTTTGGTTTTGTAATAATGAAGTTTGGATTTTGAATTGCGGGCTGTAGCTTAAATTGGGATTTTGAATTTAGTTTTGAGCTTTTGAGGAATTTAGTGCTTTAATTGATATTTTTTTATGATAAAGTGAAATTAGAGCTAAAAATTTAGTTCTTTTTGTTTCTAGACGGTCTATGTATTTTATGTTAATGCATTTTAAGGAGCTTTAGTGAGATTCTTGGTTGCATTTGTTCATTTCTTTGAATTTTTAATTGAGCTTATTGTGTAGGCAAAATCAAAACTACGATTCCATATCAACTTAGTTTTTGTTATTTTCACTGCTGGCTTTTGTACTTTTTCATGGAAAGAATAATTTATTTTACATCTTTTTGATATTGACCACCAATCATGTTTTAGAGGCTGATTGTGCAACACTCAATATGGTTGCAGTTACGGAATAAGAGAATAACGGAAGGATCGCTATTTGATAGTCATAGACCTGAACAATCTCAGCAACAATCGACTCCATTGCCACCGTTGGATGCAAAACGGGCTGCTTCATCACAGCAGTATGTGAGAGCTCTCAATAACCAATTTGCCAGGTCCATTTCTTTCTTTGTATTTGAACAACTTTGCGTCTTCAGTTATTATCTGGTCAACTTAGTTTCTGCTTCAATGATTAATTTGGATGAAGATGATGCGTTCTCTTGTTTGTGTAACCCCCCTCCGAAATTATAGGCTTAATTTCTGGGACTTCTTTCAATTTTGAATAGTTGGGTTCAAACACAACTGAAGAACCATCCTGATGAACTCTGGGAAGATGGGATTCGAGATTACCTTGCTCATGCTTCAAACATTATGGTAACATTTAACATCCTTTAGTATGCATTAAAGGGGATATGCATGCACTCATCTTTATATTGTAAAATGCATTTATAAAAGCTTTGATCTTCTCTCTAATTGCAGGAGAAGTTTAGTGATGTTGTCAACTGGCTTAAAGCAAATGCTGTAAAAGGAGGGCCTGTTGCTGATTCTCTTCCAGCTGAAAAGAAATTAGTGCCTGAAATAAAGAATAATGAGAGCAAATTACTTCAAGAAAAAACCGGGTTTGCTTTACCGAGTACCAGTACAAGCTTTACAAGTTCCTGGAGCTCTGGTGTCTTTTCTGCCAACCAAAGTTCTGGAGGAGTATCATCTAGTAGCCAAAGCTCTAGTTTATTCTCCAATGGTCAAAGTTCTGGTTCATTATTATTGAACAATCCAAGTTCTGTTTTGTCCTCAAACAACCAAAGCTCTGGATTTTTCTCGAACATTCAAAGCCCTGGTCTCTTGTCCAACAATCAAAGCTCTGGAGCATTCTCCAACAGCCAGAGTTTAGGAGCACTCGCCAACAGTCAAACACCTTTCTCCTTTAATCAAAGCTCTGGAACATTCTCCAACAGCCAAAGTTTAGGAGCACTCTCCAACAGTCAAACACCTTTCTCCTTTAATCAAAGCTCTGGAGCATTCTCCAACAGCCAAAGTTTAGGAGCACTCCCCAACACTCAAACATCTTTCTTGTTTGGTAGGTTTTGTACTGCTTTACTTCAATGCTACACAGGTTATAAATTCACACCTGTAGTAGTAAGTCGCTAAGATGAATTATATGCCAGAGAAATTGGAAAAATTCATTTGTGACATTGGAAATGTTTGCCATGCTCAAGTAGGACCTATAAGTTAGTCTTGGTTCTAGTTTGATCATCCAGATGAAGATAGTCCTTTAAAGGTTACAAAAGTTCTGTGATATTGTGAACTGGACTGTGAAAGGTATTCCCATAAGACCCACCAGACCTTGCTACATGCACCTTGGTGTCTAATGGTGTGGCAATATAGTCTAGAGAGTGGGTGAAGGAAAGTCAATATGAGTTGACTGTTCACAACTAGAGAGTACTGAATTCAGAACTCTTGTAGATGGGATGTTGACACAATGTATAGCGTGGATAAAAGCTCAGGTTCTCAAGCCCTAAGGTTATATACCCAAGTTGTAGAGAGATTTAGAGAAAACTCTAAAATTCTGAACTGAATCTCAAAATAAACTAGACATCCCTATTTATATTAGTTAGATCTAAAATCCTTTATAGAAATGATTATTAGTTAAAACTTACTTAACTGATAGAATACATCTAGCATTAGGATTCCTAAATAGTAAAACATTAATTAAATTAAAATTTCTAATTTAAACAGGATAAAACAATCCAAATACAAGAAAGTAAATAAAGACAATCCCGCATAATAACTTTTGAGCCTTATTTGAAGGCCTTTTGGATCTCCAATTATCGTGAAATTTTAACCTATTAGGGCTTTTAGAATCTTCAGTTAAAATTCCAACTCAATCTAATGGTTGGATTAGAAGATATGCTTTATTTACCAAAACTTCGTCTTAGATGCTTCTTAATCTCTCAAAACCTAAAAATCTTAACTGTTAATGAAATAATACAATAAACATTATTATGCCAAGAATATTGAAGAACTCTCCCCCACGTCAGTCCCTTTTACTTTTGAGAAACTTGGCCTCGAGTTATTTGTCAAGAATTAAACTTTTCTATTCCAAAAGAACAAATACTTTGAATATAGTATTTTAGCAAACATATTCACGAAGTAGCGTGTCTTTGACTTGTGAACTTCAAAATTTAAGTTATGATGTGTGCATGCTAAAGAAAAATCCATATCTAATGTTATACTCGCTATTCCTATGAAATCTCCACCTTTAGTTCCTTCACACATTTGTTTACTTCAAACTTGACCTTTTCATCATCTATGACCTACAATATTTCGACCTTTGAATATAAAGAAACTTCGAGATAATCTTTCATAATATCTTTAGGAAAATTGTCAGAAATTACCATGTCCTCCATATCCTTACTTGTGAGATCTTCATTCTTGATTGAAAGATCATCGTTAGCCACTATCTTCTCCAACTTAAGGTTAAAAGACTAAAACTGTTTGTCGGCACCCTCTTTGGTCATGTTATCTTCAACATGATTAGATAACTTTGAAATTTTGCTTCTACCAAATTCCTCCACATAGACAAGTGATTGTCTAGGTGGAATTTCAGGAGTAGGTCATAGGTAAGGTTAGCCTCGAGGTAAGTCTCCAAGCATGTTCCTCTTCTCTTTGTGATTCCTGTTTGCGTCACCCATTAGCCGATTTAGACCTGTCATGGCTTGCTCCAATCAATCCTTTCTCCGTTCTTAATATGCTCATGATCCCGCACAGCGCTACAGTGGGTCTCCACTCCTACATTGCAAAGTGGGTTGCTACTGTCTCCATCCATTAAAGAGGTCAAATTGCTCTGATACCAATTGACACGGCGTATAGTGTGGATTGAAGTTGGGATTCTCAAGCTCTAAGGTTAAAGACCCAAGTTGTAGAGAAATTTATAGAAAATTCTTTGATATTTTATTAAAAGTCTGAATAGTTTGAAACTGAGTCTCAAAATTAACTAGACATCTTTATTTATATTAGTTAGATAAAAAATCCTTTATAGGAAAGGATTCCTAGTAAAAACTAAAATCCTTTATAGGAAAGGATTTCTAATTAAAACTTATTTAACTAATAGAATCCATCTAGGATTAGGATTTCAGAGAGTAAAATATTAATTAAATTAAAAGGCCCAATCTAAATAGAAAAAAAGAATTCAAACACAACAAGACAAATAAAAACAATCTCGAAAAGTAACTTTCGAGCTTTATTTGAAGGCCTTTCTGATCTTCGATCATCATAAAATTTTAAACCAATTGAAAACAGGGCCTTTAGAATTTTCTATTAAAATTTCAGCTTGATCCAACAGTCGGATTAAAAGTTATGTCTGATTTACCACATTGTTTCTTGGACTGTTCTTAAACTCTTCAAAACCTAAAAATTGTAACGATTAATGAAATAATGCGATAAACATTACTATGTCAAGAATATTTTAGTTAATAAGATACAAAGATGCAGATATGACAATTCGTTAGTGATTCTGCTGTGATTTTTTTATATAGATTATAGTCATATGTTGCTTTTGTGGAAGTGACATGAAATCTGACTTCTTGTTTTTTTTTTTTAATTTTAGGAGGCCAAAGCTCCATCCCCGCAAACCATAACACTGCAGATGATGCGGATGATGGTGAGAGAAAGAAGAATTTCCTTTTCATTGTTTGAGATTCTCTTAAGCCATTACTTTAAGTTAAACCTGCCATGCATTTTATGATTATCATCAATTGGCTCCTTTCTTGTGCATGTATGTTTTATTTGAGATAATCATGTTATGTGCATAAGTGTGAACTGGGCATCTTATCCGTTTCACATACTGCTAGTTGAAATTTGGTTTCAAGTCTTCAAAAAATTGGCATGTTGTGAATACCTTCTTGTTGGTTCCTTTTGGAAAATTGGATCAGAGACTTGTGCAGGCTATTAGTACTGTAAGGTATTGAGTTTATTCAACTGCAAGCCTGATGCTTTTCAAGATATAAAGGAACATGCTGCAAATGTAGAGATCAATTTTAATCTGTGGTTTTATGTCTGATCGCGGTGTCCTTTTTTCTCAACTTCTGAGACCATGGAACTACCACTCTTAATAGATTAGATTTTCACTTTGAACTTGGTTATGAAATATTGGAAGAGGATAGTTGAGTGTATTAAGGTAACTCGTGGGAGTTTACAGTATTTCTGAGAGTATTTCTTGTTTTTACCTTTTCTCTACAGCATAAGCAGACAAAATAGTTGTTCTTGTTTACTGGAAATGAAGACATTAATCATTAAACTATCAATTCCTATATTCCTTGGATTTGATCTGTTGTGTTATATATATATATATGAAATTTTAATTTTTCTATCCTGATTATTCAGTCAACTGAATGGTCTCTCTGCTTTGTGAAGTTTGTGCTTTCATGATGTTGGTCTGCTTTACTGGTTCTAGCTCTGATCCATTTTGAAGCTGGATTTGCAAAGGTTGTTTGCATGTTTATTAGAACTTTGAAATCTTAAATGGTAGACAGTTCTCTTTTCATATTATTTCAATAATATTCCTTGTAGCCTGGAAACCCCAGCCCACTCGTATGTTTGTTTTATGTTGATGTTAAACCCTTTTCTTTTACCAGAAAACGAGTTACAGCAACCTGGCAGTCCATCTGTGAAGAAGTCTGAAGAGAAGGGTATTGTTACAGTCCATGAAGTCAAGTGCAAGCTCTATGTGAAGGTAATTGACATGTCATATTGTACTTATTGAGACTGCATTGCGAAGTTTTTATTTTTGGGGTAAGGTTATGTAAATGTATCAACTTTTAATAGTAGAAGAAAGTTGTCTTTTGCTCATGCATACCAGCAAATCTAACTTTCTCCTCACCCTTTTTTTTATGAAATTAGTTAGTTTGGCATCTAATATTTCTATCTAATGCTATGTCAAAAATCTCTTGATTGATTTTGAAGTGAAGATCATTTCATGTTTCATGCATTCCATGAGATTTTAAGGTCCAGCATTAGTAATTAAATAGTACAGGTAACAAAAAGATTATAAAAAATGATAAAAAAAAAAGCCCTGAACCAAACTCTGTATTTGTGGTTTCAATTAAGGGGTGTGGTGACAAGTGGTACTTCAATTCTCCCAAAATCAGAATATCCAGGATTCTAAGTGTATCAGTTGTTAATGCGTATTGGTGTGATTTGAGTTTGGCAGTTCTGTATTCATCTTGAAATGATGCCAATGCTGTCCCCATTCTGTATCTTGGTTATGTTCGTAATTGATCTGCCTCATGAATTGAGATGATCTGCATGCCAGTCAAGTCTTGACTTGCATCTCCTGTTTGTGCTGCCTTCTTTGTGGTTGAATGATTTCCGTGGTTTTTCTCTCTTGATATGTTCAGTCAAGTGATCCGGCAGATAAGGACACATGGAAAGATAAGGGCCCAGGGCAGCTTTCCATCAAATGCAGAGAGGGGATTGGCAAGTCCACGAAAGAATCTAAACCAACCATTGTTGTTCGAAATGATGTATGTTCGAAATGATTAGGCATTTATTTTCTTTTGATAGACATGGCATCGTGCTTAGTTGAAATTGCTACTTTAACTCCTGTGTAACTCTCTCTTGGTCTTACTGTCTGTAGTGTTTTTGCTGATGGCAGGTGGGGAAAGTGTTACTTAATGCTTTGCTCTATCCAGGAATTAAGACAAATCCACAGAAGAATTCCCTTGTTGCAATATTTCACACTGCAGTAATGCGTTTTAATTCTTTATATTGGCACTTTTATGAGCATATAAACTTTGCCTGGTTTAGCCTTCACCTGCAAATATTTACAGATTCACATAACCATCACATAGAAGGCTGCTGTAATGGCAGATATTAATCATAGTGTTTAATGTAGCATCTCTATCATGGAACTTATAGCCGATGGTTCGTCTTATTGTAGGGTGATGATAGCGGCAATAATGATAGTGTTGTGGCTCGTACTTTCTTAATTAGGACAAAAACAGAGGAGGATCGGAATAAGCTAGCGACAGCAATCCAAGAATACGCTCCCACTTCATGAAAGTCATTATAGGAGCACGATTCTTAAAATTTTGCAGCAATTGGCTTGTTAGGAACTGAGCCAGCTTGTCTTGGGGCTCCAAAATAACAGGGGTCAATTTTTAGAACTCGGACCCCATGAAATCAAATGTATTTCAATTACTTGTATTATAATAGGAGGAAAAGGAATGCTATGTTTTGTTACAATCTTAAACCATTATTATCCATTTCTAGTTAACTTGTTTATTTGATGAATGAGCACGTCATCATATGACTGGCATCATTCACGGGGAGATAAATGCATTTGAAATTTAATTTGTGCTACTTCTGTTATGTACTCGCATATTGCAGTTTTTCAGAAGCCTCATAAATTAAGCCACAAATCAAATCTGTCATCGGAGTTCAGTTCCTCACATCCCCAAAACTTTCCGTGTCGGCCATTATTAGAACTCGTTAATACTGCCAAGGTAATCCTTCCCAAGTGCCCGGTCAGGGTACGAATTGCATATGCACGCCTCTAGGCTCTAGCACACAAGTGATAATCTAAGTGATGGGGCGGTAGGGATGTGACCGCATGATGCCCAGCGAATTACCGATTCAGTGACCATGACATTAAGTTGATCAAGCTCGCCAAGTCCTATGGTGTGATTTCTTCTGCCGTGGATACTGGATAATTTAGACCCATTGAACCCCTCCTGTCGAATTTCTATCTTCTGCATCATTTCTCCTAGAGTCCTAGTCCACGGTTAACGGGAACAAAAGTTTCTGACAATGCAGGGAGCTTTCCTAAGAATACTTGTGCACCAGCCAAGAAAGAGAGCTTCGAATAGTAATTCTTGGACTAATCTACTACACATATATCGAAATAGAAGTGGAATCTGGAAACACGTTAGGGACCTGATTGCTCTCATATCTGGAGCCAAAAGAAGCCTATCTTTTTTGGAAAATGTTGTTCTCTAATTCGCAGTTTTTAATTGTTTCCAAAGATGGATGTGGATGCCTATTCATCTAACGTGTATTAACTATGATCTTACAAACAGGAGAGTGATGAAAGCAACATATGTACCTCCATGAATTGCATCCAATTTCGAGTCAGTGACTTTAGCATCAAACAAGAAATCTCCTTTCTCAACTGCAATTCTAGGACTGAAGAAGGTAAATCTTAGCATTGATGAGAGCTCTATTGCACCCGATTCGTCATGGTTGCTAAAAGAAAAATCTTCAGATGCAGAGCGAGGAGTGTAGTCGTTAACTAGGAAGGAAGAAAATGACGATGTCAATGTAGGAGATTGCCCCTGTTGATCCTCACCAGTTACAGGCGATTCATAGGTGAAGCTGCAGGCTTGATCCCTGGCAATGAATGGGGTGGAGAAAGAACCTCCAGCAATTTCTAGCTATCCACGATTATGGTTGTCCTGCAGGTAGGATTCTTGAGGTAGTTGTGATACACATTAATTAATACACTGTAAACCAAGAGCACTTCTAGTTTCTTTTAATTATGCACTATCACCCATGTAAGTTATCTAACATATTTAAGGCCTCAAAATAATCTGGCTGATGTCTTCTATAATTGGGTTCTGACAAATTCTAGACTTTTGTTTTTAAAAAAATTCCTTTGATTAAATTGGGAGTTAATTAGAAATTAGTCCCTGTAGTATATCATAATTAATTAATTGTTCCATATAGAAAATAGTCAAATATTCACTTGAACATCGTTGACCATACTTAATTTAGTTGTTTTTTTATCCCAAAAATATCTTCTTTCCCGATCAAATTTTCCTGTCCTATCTAATTATATGTATCTTTAAAAAAATAAAAATAAAATGAATTGAAGAAAATTACCAAGTTATAATAGGATTTTAAGAGCGTAAGGATGTAATAATATTTTTTGAAATGACAAGGACTAACTTAAAATGAACACTTAAACTGGGAACCTAGCAAGGGTGTGACTGATGCCCGGACAAGAGACAGCAAGCTGTGGGTTTTACTTGACTTGAACACTCTGCAGTCTGCACCCAAATAGCTTGGCATAGAGTCCCCTTAAACGACAAGAAAATTCAATGTCAATATTTGTTTATGCTTCCTCTTCTCCATCCTCGTTCATTAATAAGGGGTAGGACCAGATAAAGGGTGTAAAAGGAGCTGAAAAATAATCCCATTTTAGGCTCTTTAAGTCCAGGCAGTCGGCACTTTGCCGGGTAAAAGAAATGCTGGCTTTTGTTGTGGGATCCTCGCATAACTTTGACAGGGAGGTCGCTTAGATTCTGTCTGTAATAAGTGAGGCAATGTGGCGTGGCCGAGTAGCCTGGCCCCATTGTGTGTGAACTGTAATTTATTAGCTCTGGTCCCCTATTGGCGTGATGGTTTTAGTATAACGAATTGAATCCAGTTGACAGCAGTTGTAAAGAATTTCCTATATTGCTTGATTATGCAGTCTATTAGCAATAACAACAGCAGAATCATACAAGGTGATAATCCTCTTTTCTTGATGACAGATCTTTTTTTCTCAATGACCGAAATTGAGAGGTTTAATTACCTTTTAATTACAATTGACTCGCGACTGATGTGAAGAGGTTGATCTTTAGTCAAGTTTTTTATTTTTTTTGGAACAATTTTTGGGATATTATATAATGTTAAAAAAACAATCATTTGCAGTAGTGAGAAATCTCTACACCGTCTGGATTGGAGTGATGATCGATAAGCACGAGACAAGGACAGAAGATGCATCCACATGCCCGAAACTTGTTTCATTGTCTGTCTCAGCAAATGGGAAATTTGATCGATCTGAAAAATAATAATCACGTAATAATTTCTTTAAAAAGAATACATACAGCTAACATTAATGAGTGTCCTGGAAAAAGATATGCCAGACTGGATTTGAATGGACATCCCTGACATAATTCCACGACCTGAATTTAATTCGGCTAAATCGTAATCTGTGGTAAAGATTTCTGCTCCATTAAACCTGCTGTGGATTCTGTACCTGCAAGTTATATCGCGTCACCATCTTTCGCCATCTCGTCTCTCTTCGTTAATACAGGGTGTGTCAGGTGATAAGGAGAGTTGTGTGAAAATTCAGGAAAGGAGAGAAAATATGACTTTTGACCCTTAACGAGACTGTGTATGGATTTGGCGCAATAGTGTGGTTGTGGGTGTTTTTTAAATAATTTTTCATATTAAAATACATGTTAAAGATGTTTTTTTATTTTTAAAATATTATTTTTGGCATCAGTATATCAAAATAATTTAAAATGTACAAACCATATTAAATTTTAATAAAAACAAATTTAAATATTTTAAAAACATAGATTAAAACGCATTCCCAAACATGTTCGAGTGTTATTAATGTCCAAAAATACTCCATTAATTGGCTGGCTAAATTGTGTCACTCTTTCGACCTTTGAGCCATTTAAGAATAAACCTCTTTGAATTTTAATTTAGGGTTTGACCTCTATTGAACTTTGCTAGATTTCATTTGTACCCAGAT
>Ga0325411_1004433_pt1 | contig 15760 bp, 6 predicted proteins | sample PopdelMetagenome_13_FD_206181 | JGI IMG/M metagenome (GOLD analysis project Ga0325411, IMG submission 206181) | Populus deltoides microbial communities from Bellville, Georgia, United States - Xylem-PdIQD-R4 | ecosystem: Host-associated > Plants > Phyllosphere > Stem > Wood/Secondary xylem... | reverse complement strand
TTAATCTCTCTCTATTCTGTTTCTCCAGAAGATTAATGCCGACTACTCGACAAAGCCAAAACCTAATCTATTAAAATCAACTTGGCCCGGGATTTAAAACAACCGGATCCAGAGTGTGTGTTTTTTTTTTTAAATTATTTATTAAAATTTCGTTACCTAAGAAATTATTAAATGTTTCATTTATTTATCTACTTATATAATGATTTATCTTCGATAATAATAATAATAATAAAATTTAAATTATTGTATAGATATGATTATTAAAAAAAAGGGAAGCAGGTTTTATTGTAACTCTAGATTTTTAGCATTAGATTGAAACAATGAAATTACTAATTTGTTCATCTCAATAAAAAAGATTTTGATAATAAAGGTAATAAGGTAATTTTATTTTTTTATAAAGTGAGATAACTAAAATATCTTTTAAAGCAAAAATAAATTAAAAATGAAACTAGTTTATAAGGGCTGTTTTGTCTTTTCTGTTTTAATTAGCAAAGTAAAATGATTATATTGTCCTTGAATTTAAATTATCTTAAGCTTACATCCAAGAGCTCTTTAATTTTTTTCATTATAGTTTTTTTTTTTAAATTGTTATTGAGTTGATCATGAGCAATTTGATATTTTAGCATATATAAAATATTATTTAATATTAAAAAGCTAATGATACATTTTGCTCACATGAATGCCCCACGTTTGTGTTATTCGGACTACGTGTTTTATGTTTTTTAATGGTCAAATGCTAGTTTAAGTGGCAACATTTGAATCTTCACAACAGCTCCTCTATATTCGACGACGTGTATGACCAATGCCTTTCTGGTTTGGCACCGATGACCTTTTTTTTCTTCTTTCTCTCTCCTCCTTAATTTTTGTGAATGGATCTGCAAAGTTTAAAAGCAACTCCTCCTCAATTTCCTTTTCTTTTAGATTTAGTCTACGTTCCTTTTATTTCTACTTGTTCTATTTTAAATCATAGAATTGAGATTTTTTTTAAAATCTCAAAGTAACATGTCACTCATACAAATGATATTCATTCGATTGCTATTTTTCTATTTTTCTTAATTGAATTTTTTTTTTATTTCATCCCTCAACATTTTATTTTATTTTTATTTTTAATTTGGTTCTTTATTTTCTTAATTGCTATTTGTTTTGTTTTAGATCCTTTTTTTATTGAAACTTTCTTTTTGAATTTCATTCATTAATATTTTATTAATCGAGAACTTGACTTCATGATTTTTCTAGCTTGTCTTCTATGGGATAATTCTGGTATTAGAACCTAAGTCACGGATTTGAAAGTTTAGCCAAGATGTCAGACCTAGGTCTTTTTTTAGGTCCTTTTTGACATTGAAGTGTCAAATGATCATATTGGTGATGAGCTATTTGAATTTGGGTTGACAATGCAAATGAGTGAAGTCCTTGATGATGTTTACTATCAGCCAATAAGCTAACTTTAAGCCTGGATTTTCATGTCTTCATTGCATGGGAAAATAAGATTATCTTATGTTGTTTTCAAGTTTAGAATATAATCTTTTCAAATTGTCCAACTATACATGCATTTGAGTTTTTTTTTATAGAAAGTTATGGTTGTTTTAGTTTCTATATGTTTGTTTGCATTTCTAGGAAGTCAAAAATATGTGTTAGTTAATATTTATCTAATTTTATATCCAAGCCATTTATTCAGATCTTAATTATGTCATCTTAGTATTTCCTTAGGCTTTAAGGGTTGTTTAAAGTATATAATTATGATTCAAATTATGTATTGATATCTTTCGATAAAAAATTGAATTGAAGTCCTTGATTTATTTGCGTTTGTATCTCTTCAGTTTTGTACCCTAGAGTGGTGAGGGAAAAAATATCATTTGTATGAGTGACATGTTACTTTGTGATGTCCATATCATCCCTATATCAAGTTAGTATTAGAGCTTAAGATTTACAACCATGGTTGTTCATGGATGTCCTATGCAAGAATTTGAGAGGGATATCCATACTCTTGAAATGGATGAAACAAGAAGGCAACTCTAGCAACTTTAGGAGCGTCTTGAACGATATAAAAATCAAGGCGATGATGATGAGAATGACACTAAAATTGGTTCCTCTAGTAATAATAAGGAGGGTGTTAATCCTTTTTATCATAGACCACACCAAATGGGAAAGTTTGTGATGTCATTGATAATGGTGTTTGTGTTAATATTGTATCTACTGATATGGTGAACAAGTTGCAGCTCAAGATGGAAACACACCCTCAACCCTAAAAATTAAGGTAATTGGAAAATAAGTATGAACAAAAGGTAACAAATAGGTGTCGTGTTTCATTTTTCCATTAGGAAAGAGTATTTTGATTAGGTCTAGTGTGATGTAATTCTTATGGATACATGTTATTTATTCTTTGTTTATCCAAGGCAATATGATAAGAAAGATTAGCATGATGACTTTAAGAATACTTATTCTTTTGTGAAAGATGGTGTAAAGATTATTTTAGGTCCTTCTAAACCTGGATTTATTTCCAAACTTTCTAAAAGGACATAACCACTTTTGGTTACTTGTTTTGAAAAGGAAAAACTTGATAATGATATGGATTTGGGTTATGCTCTTCTTATTTTTGAGAAAAATGTTGAAATGAATAAGTTGCCTCCAAAAGTGTAGCCTTTGCTTGATGAGTTTACTGATGTAGTTCCTAAAGAAATACCACTTGTACTTCCTCCAATAAGAGATATTGTTATGCTTCCTAACAAGGTAGCCTATCGAATGAGTTATATTGAACATATAAAATTACAAAGATAGGTTAATGAGTTGATTTTGAAGGGTTTGGTAAAGGAAAGTAGGAGTCTGTGTTGTGCCCTCTCTTCTTATTCCAAACAAGGATGGCTTATAGAGAATGTGTATCACTAGTCAGGTAGTGAATAAAATCACTATTAGTTATCAATTTCCTATTCTTTGGCTAAATGACTTGCTATATGAACTTAATGGTGCTACCACCTTTTGAAAGATTGATCACATAAGTGGCTACCATTAGATCCGGATGAGAGTTGATGATGAATGGAAAATAGCCTTTAAAATGAGGGATGACCTTTTTGAATGAATGGTTATACCATTTGGCCTTTCTAATATACAAACACTTTCATGTGAATGATGAATAATGTGTTTACATATTTTATTGGCAAAATTATTGTTGTTTACTTTGATGCTATTCTTATATACAACAAGAATAAATAAGTGCATTTTAGTCACTTCCAATAAGTATTTCAGACTTTAAGGAATCAAAATTTCTATGCTAATTTGAAGAAGTGTGAATTCCTCATTAGCAACATTGTTTACTTGGGTTTTGTTGTTTTTAACAAATGAGTGAAGATGGATCATAAAAAGATTAAAGCAATTCTAAACTAACCACATCCTTAAACTCTTCATGATATTTAGAGTTTTCATTACGCATCATCTTTTTAAAGGCATTTCATAAAACAATTCAACATTATTATTAGTTCAATCAATGAATGCTTGAAAGAAGGTAGCTTCAAATGGACTGAAAAGTCAAAGAAAAGTCTTGAACTTATGAAGCAAAAGGTGACCAATGCACCTATTATTTCTCTACCTAATTTCCAAAAAAAATTTAAAGTTGAATGTGATGCATCTAATGTTGGATTTGGTATTGTTCTTAGCTAAAAGAGCAAACCTGTGCTTTCTACAATGAGAAGCTCAATGATTCATGAAGAAAATATTCAGGTTATGACAAAGAGTTCTATGCATTGCTCGTGCTTTAGACCATTGGTGTCCATAATTGCATTCAAAACTATTTGTGTTATTTTTTTTTTATCATGAGGCTTAAAGTTTATTAATAGTCAACATAAACTTAATTAAAGACATGCCTTTTAGGTTGGATTTCTACAAACTTTTAGTTTCTCTACAAAGCACAAATATGGAGTACATAATGTTATTATTGATGCTTTGAGTCGAAGACATTTGTTATTGACTAATATGCAAGTGGAAGTGACAGGGAAAGTATAGGCTAAATATGAAAGTGGTGTTTCCAAGCATTTTGTTGTGCTGAAGAGTTATCTTTTCAAAGAAAATCATTTGTGTATTCCTCGAGGTTTTTTTAAGGGAAGCCATTATCTTTGAAGCTCATAGCACTGGACTTGGTGGACACTTTGGGAGATAAAAAAAAACACTTGTTATTATCTAGAACAATTTCTTTTGGCCAAAGATGGAGAGAAATGGTACAAGGCTCATACAACGTTGTAGGACATGCCATATTGCTAAATCACATATTTTGAAATCAGGTTTATACACTCCACTTCTAGTAGTTAAAGCTTATTAGAAAGATGTCAGCATGATTTTTATGCTAGGTTTGCCTAGAAGTTCAAGAAACAAAGATTCAGTTATGGTGGTAGTTGATCATTTCCCTGAAATGATGCCTTTGTTCCATGTAGGAAAATACCTGATGCTACAAATATTGTTGATTTATACATCAAGGAGATTGTTATACTTCATGATATTCCAAAACAAATAACTTTAAATGAGATTCCAAGTTTATAAGTCATTTGTGGCTTACACTTTGGAGAAAACTTATAACTCATCTTTAATTCAACACTACTTATCATTTATAAACTGATAGGTAAACTAAAGTCGTCAATAAGAGTTTGGGAAGTCTTTTGAGAAATTTGGTAAAGAAGAATATTCAAGATTATGATCTTGTATTGTCACAAGTTAAATTCACTTACAACCTTTCAACTAGCCAAAGTATTGGTTGTAGTCCTTTTTAAATTGTGTATGGTTAGAATCCATTAAGTCTATTGGAATTAATCTCACTTCCAACAAGTTAGAATTTTAGTAGTGATGCTTATGAAAAGGCTTAAAAACTTGCATGAACAAGTTCATGACAAGATTGAAAGGCAAAATTAGAAGTATCAAGCTCAAGATAATAAGCGTTGTAAGTATATAAAGTTCAAAAAAAGTTATCTAGTTTGGGCGCATCTCGGCAAGGAAAGTTTCCATAGGGTAAGTTTGCTAGGCGCAAACCTAGAGTTGATGATCCATTTAAGGTTTTGAAGTGGATAGGTGAAAACATGATGAGAATCATCAAGAAACAACACATGATCCTTTTCATATGCTAATTGAGCCTATAACAAAATTAAGAGCTATGAAGGTTAAATAGGCATTCAATGAGTTAATTCTAGACGTTTGGTCCTTATTTCCTACAAGACTTGCAAATCAACTTATTTTCCTAATGTATAGTTTTATATTAATAGGAATAACTTTTAATCTGACCATTCAATCGAGATGAAATTTTTCCAAATGATTCTAAAGATCTTTTTTCGTATAGGGTTAAAATTTCATAACAAACAAACATATAAAAAGGCTTCTAATAAAGACCAGAAGATATTGTATGGGAATTATATTAGTTTCCTAGTTGATTTATGATTCTTTTTTTTTATTTTATTTGAAACTCTTTTGTTATTTTTTCAACCTTATTTAGGATGTTTTACCTAGTATAATAAGGTTATTTAGCTATTTAATAATAAGATATGAATTGATTATTCAGAAATACAACTTGTATATGGGAGTTTGCTTTTACTCTTGGTTCCTCATTAAACTTTTTAAAGAACTTCTCAAAGATCAACTATCTTTGTGATATTCATTCTTATACCCCTGGTTCTTGGTTTGTTATAATTAACAGGTTGGGGGTTTTATCCTTATACCTTCAGTTCTTGGTTAGTTATAATCAACGAGTTAAAGTTTTTCATCCAATAACTACGGTTATTTAGTTCAAGTTATCACTAAGTCAGGTTCTTTTTAACTTCACTTTAGCTTTTTTGGTTTGTGTTCAATCTTAATTATGGGTTCATATGTTCATACCCTTTGGGTTTGCATATAAACACCTACAAGATTGAGCTACTTGCACGTCTAGATATTTCAAACACTTTTAACGTGGATGACTTGGCTCCTTATGTTGATTATGATAATACATATGACCCGAGGATGAATCTTTTTCAATCGAGGGAACATGACACAAAAGTGTCCTCTAATGGTCCTATTGGTGATGGTTTATTTGAGTTTGGGTTGACAAGTAGTGAAGTTCTTAATGATGTTTACAGTCATCCCATGAGCCAACTTTGAGTCTGAATTTTCATATCTTCATTACATGGGAAAATAAGCTTATATTATGCGGTTTTCAAATTCAGAATGTTATATTTTCATATTGCCCAACCCTACATGCATTAGGGTTTTCTATGGAAAGTTATGTTGCACGCCCAATAGTTTGGTTTTCTTTGAGAATACCATACCTTTTATATTCATCGATTTCAACTTATAAGCCCTCTCAGACGCATTTACTTAGTTCCAAATATTTGAAGTATCATTCATATTTTAACAATACAATCACTTAATTTTTTTTAAAAAAGAATTAGAAATATATTATCTTATTAAATGATATATGCCTTTGATTATAAAGAATAAGGGTCTTATATATACCAAAGGATCCATAACCTAATAACTTGAGTTTTTGAACTAGAGATATTGTCTATTAATATATGTTTTTACATATGTAAGCTTATGAATGGGCTTACAAACTTTCTAAGTGCAAATCTTCATGACAAATAACATGAGATAGATGGATTGGTTGACAAGTGTTTGCTAGAGCCAATATTTTGTTAATTAAATAAAATGAGGAGGGAGACATTGGATATTGTCAATTATAATTATCATTGCCTTTAATATGAAATGAGGAATTAGTTAGATTGTTGGATAAAGAACAACACATATGGTTCTTCGAGTTTTAAAGTGTGATTCCTAGCTTAGGTGTGAAGGGTAGGTATAGGCTATTGAATAAGCAAGCTTTAGAAAAAATTATTTAGCTTTTGATTGGATTGCAATACTCGAAATGTAATTGTTATACTCTAGTTGTTGATAATGTTTTTATTAGATGAAAAGATATGTTCAATGTTTATAGAGATCATATGAAAGGACAAGATTTTATGAGTCACATATATGAGTTTGTATCACACATTGATTAGCAATAGATTATAGGTGGATCTATAACAAAATAGATTACAAACTTTTTTCATTATAGGTGGTTTCTATTTATACATGTAAACTTTTTCATATAAAGGTATACTAATGAGTTCCGAAGTCATACAAATTACTACCCTTAAAATTAATTATTTGTAGTATAAAAAGTAAGTGTATTGTCACACAAATATATAAGTATTAGAACTTAATTGCTCAATTAAAACAAGTTGTTTAAGTTTACATTAAAGAAAAACAAGTAAAGATGTATTAAATATTCTAATATTACAAAATTAACTAATATACAATTTAAACAATAATTTATTAAAAGTGAGGTTTGTTTTTTATCAAAACTAAGAGGCAAATTGACATAATATATAAAAATAATAATAGAGAAACATTTTTCTTTATAAGAATTATTCCTCAAGAATAATAAACATCAATAATTGAATTTAAATATGTTTTTAAATTTGATTTCTGATAATAAATAAATCAAATATGTAAAATAACAAGTTTTTCTACATATCCTTACTTTTTAATTATTCTAGCATCAATTAACCTTAATTATATAATAACCTTTATTAAACATACAAGATTTAATTACATGATAGCATTAAGATTAATATAGGTGTAATTGAAGTCTGAATTTAAGGATGCCATTCTTTATTGTCTGAATGACTTACTAGGTCTACCATATATAAATGAAAAACTTGAGATATCTAGTTTTTAGTCCAAGAATCGTAGAAAACTTTTATATGCAGCTTCAAATTTGGTCCATATAGTATATGAAAGTTCAGCCTAGTATGTTTGTAAATTTTAACCCAATGTTCTGCCATATCTTTACCTAAGTTTTTTTGCACCTTTATATGTTTGATTTATACTCTGACCAATCTTAATCCCACTAGGATTCCTTGTATATGTTGGATCCCTAATGCAATTAAGATTTGCACTTCTTAACTCCAATGACTTGTCCCAATGTGTTCTTTATAATCCTTTGCTTGAAATTGTACTAAAAATGCTTCATTTAGCTCATTTTTACACTTTATTTCTCCAAAGCATTTTTAAGTACAAAACAAGTTAGCCACCACGCTTAGATCTTGCATGTCTTTAATCGAGCAAGGAATCAAAGGCTATAGACTCAAAAAATAAGACTCAAAAATTCAAAAAGAAAGAAAAAAAAATGACTCAAAATAAAAGCAAGTAAATTGAAAAGAAAACCAAGTTAAAACCATCTAAGCATTGTATTTTACTTTCAATCTCCAAACCATGTCAAACAATACAAGCATTATAGGTAAGAAACAAGTTAGAAGAGATTAAAGCATAAAATTTCATGAATTTATTCACAATGCAACTTTCTAACCTTCATTAGCCTTTGGAACTTAAGTTAAATACATATCTTATCAAAATAGTAAGTCCTCTCATTAGTAGATACTATAACACCCAAGTGTTTATGATTTTTGTATTTTTACTCAAATTCCTTCAATGTTATGATCTTACATATGCTTACTCTTCAATCTTACTAAGTATTACATGTAATAGATGGATTAAAGGTTTTTATTCAAGGTTGTAATTGAGTTGTGGTTAAGGTAAGGTAAAGTAAAGGTAAAGAAAATGCTAATAACCAAATAATCTAGTAAAGCATAAAAATGATTAACTTAACAACATATAAGCATTAAAGCACATAAATTCATCATCATGAAAGCAAAAATACTTAGTTTTTTTTAATTTCAAATTTCCATAGTATATTCTCATCAAAATCACAAAGGGAATAATTTATTTTGTTTTTTGTCACCATCATGTTTTGGTTTTTTTTTTATACTTGATTTCGTTGAAACTAATCATACTCAAATTCAACACAAAACTTCATCACATAACCATTTTTTTCTCAATTTATTCAACCATAAATCCATATAAATATCACAGATGTTCTCCTAATCTTTGGCTAAAAAGGAAACATATGAAAAATTGAAGCTCATAAAAATTGGTAAATCAAAGCATAGATAAATACGTTTAAAAGGGCTCATTAAAGGATAACATGCTTTAATTTGGTTTTTTAGGTTCAAATGATTAAATTCCTACATGCCCTTATTATATTCATGGAAACATGTAATATAAATGCATCTCTACAAGATATCAAGAAAGTTTTGGAAATACATAACCTTTGAATGAATAACACTCATCAAATAATCATGTTAGAAGCTCAAAAGCTTACAAAAGATAAAATCATATACTAAGTCAACATGTCATGCTTTTAAAGTCAGAACCTAAACCAATTAAGCTTCAAATATTACAAGTAAATCCATTCATTTAGTTTATACCTTCGTCAAATTCAACTAGTTCAAATCCATAATACTCATATTTCCATCAATTATTGTGAGATCAAAAGATAAAATTATAACACACATATTCTCATTAACCAGAAAAGATAAAATTAAACACTTAGGATTTAAAACAAAAAATCTAACAAGAATTTTTTAATTAAAAACAAGCACTTATACCTAAAGTAAAGTAAATCGCACATGCAAAGAAAAAACACAAAAACATGGACATATTCAGCTAAACTAGGTAAAACATGTATAATCACACCAAAAATAAATAGAAAACAAAAATTAATGACAAAAGCAAATCTAATTTTTGTTTTGTTTTGTTTTTTTTAAGCTGGGTTACCACCCAATACGTGCATTTATTTATTATATTTGATTTAATTCCATGCCCATGTTTAAGGTCTGCTCATATTAACCTTCACCACGATACCATCCTTAAAACCTTCATAAAAAGGTTGCAAGTATGCTCATTCACTTTGATCACTTTGTTTCTATACTTAGAATTTATAATGCACCATGATTAAAGATGTTAGCAACAACAATGAGTCTAATCCAACGAGAACATAACTTAGTAAGATAGAGCTTCAAACATGAATGAAAGAGAATAATTTTCTGCCTAACATGAAATTCCTTCATCGAAACCATTCTATCATGGAACACCTTATTCTTTTCCTTGTATATCATCGAATTCTCGTAGACATCATTCCTTATCTCCTCCAACTCTTGCAACTATAACTTTTTATGATTTCCGATCATGTTTAAATCCAAGTTGCAATGCTTAATGGCTTAAAACACAATATATTCAAGTTCTATAAGAAAATGACATTCTATACCTTAAATCATCTTAAATGGAGACATTCTAATAAGTGTTTTATAAGCTATTCTATAGGCCCAATCTTTCTTATTTGGTTGCACATTTTTTTCAATGATGGATTTGATCTCACGGTTAAAAACTTCAGCTTGGCCATTTTTTAGAGGATGATAACCAGTGAAAGTGCGGTTACTAATGTGATACTTGCGAAGCAAAGTCTCCATTGAATAATTACATAAATGCATGCCAAGATCACTAATGATTGCTTTGGGAATTCCAATCCTTTCAAATATGTGAATTTTGATAAAATCTACATCAACCTTAGAAGCAACAATGCATGTAGGTTTAGGTTCAACCCATTTAGATCATAATCAACATCAAACAATATGTAAATATTACCAAAATAAGATGGAGAAGGACCCATGAAATCAATACCATAAGCATCCAAAATTCCGCTTACAAGTATAAAATTTAAAGGCCCTAATCACAATAAGTAATACTATAGATGAAATCTAAACAAAGAAAACAACTTCTTATAAGGAAAAAGCTCTTTTATAGGTGTGACATCATCATCATTCTTGCATGAAAGCCTACTTAAATGATTAACAACATGGTTCTTAGCTCCTTTCTTATCCTTGATTTTAAGATCAAATTCTTGCAAACGCAAGATCCATCTTATTAATCTAGGCTTTGACTTATTTTTATGCCAAATGTGTTTAAGGGCTACAAAATCAGAAAACATAGTCACTTTAGTTCCAAGCAAACATGATCTAAACTTTTTAAGTGCAACAAACTACAACAAAAAGTTTTTTTTTTGGTTGTATGATAGTTGCATTGAGCCTTATTAAATATGTGTGATGCATAAAAGATAACATGTAAATTTCAACTAACTTTTTGGCATAACAAAGTTCCAACTGTAAAGTCATTTGTATAACATATAAATCTCAAAAGAAAGGTCCTAATTTGGTGGTTGCACCAGTCTCTTCTTAAACTCATTGAATACATACTTACAAGCATTGTCAAATATAAACTTCACATCGTTTGCCAATAATTTTGCAATAAAATCCTTGTTTGAGAAGATCTTTTGGCTGAATATGTATTCTTATCACCCTTTAAGATCCAAAATAAACTAGGAAATAATTCTTACAATCAATTCTTCTTTGGTCTCTTATGTTTCTACATATAATAAGGAATCCTCTTTCATCAAAACTAACTCTTTCATTAATAGGTAAATGCAATAATCAAATAGAGTTAAATGATTAAAACCATATATAATTTCAAAAGGAGAAAATTTTTTTGTACAATGCACACTTCTATTATATGCAAACTCAATGAATGATAAACAATCTTTTCAATTTTTAAAATTCTTTTGGATAATAGTTTTCAATAATTAAGTTAAATTTCTATTTACCACTTCTATTTAGCCATCTGTCTATGGATGACAAGTAGTAGAAAATAACAATTTAGTTTCTAACATACCTCACAAAACTTTTTAAAAGTAGCTTAGAATCTTAACATCTCTATTAGACATAATGCTCCTTAGAACACCATGTAACCAAACTATTTCCCTACAGAAAAGATCTATTATATTATTTGCATCATCAGTTTTTTGACATGATATGAAATGTATTATCTTAGAAACCTATCTACAATAACAAATATTAAATCTCTACTCTTTTTAGACCTAGGGAGCCCTAAAACAAAATCCATGGATGTATCAAGTCAAGGTTTTTTAGATACTAGTAAAGGTGTATACAAACCATGAGGCATGAGTTTAAACTTGGCTTGTTTACATGCTATGCATTTATCACATATTCTTTGAAAATCTCTTTTCATTATAAGCCAGTAAAAATGCTCATGTAACATATTCAAAATCTTAGCTACCCTAAAATGTCTCATTAAACCACCTCATAAGCTTTCCTTATACGCAATTCACACAACATACATTTAGACACACATAATCTCTTATCTTTAAATAAAAATCCATCATGCCTAAAATACTTATCAAAAGCTGAAGACTCATATTATCCATACACTTGACCAAAGTTATCATCATCCATATATAATTCTTTTACATGTTCAAATCCTAAAAAGTATAGTGTTCAAGGTATCAAAAAGAACATACCTTCAAGATAACACATCCGCTATCACAACCTAATTTTGGGTTATTCCCTAAAAATTATTTTTTTCCGAAATAAAAATCAAAAAATAAAATAAAGGTGGCACCGTGGAGAAAGTAGGCCTAATTGTACCATATTATGCCCAAAAAAAGAGAAAAACAATGCAAATTCAAGGTTAAATTAAATAATTATTAGACGAATTTGCATAAAAATTAAATCCAATGACATAATTAAATTTTTAATAGGCCAATTTGATTTAATCATGGGCTAAATTAAATTTTAATTATGTTTAAGAATTAATTTGGGTCCAATTGAAGGATTTAATTAAATGCAAGGACTTAATTATACTTTAAATGGGTCAAATTAATTTTATTTGGGGCTTAATTGATGAAAAATTAAGTTTGGGAGGCTAATTTGGGCTTAATTGAGGAGATTGGAATTTTAAGAGACCAAATTTAATTTTTTCAAGTTAATTGATTGAAATTAGGGACCAAATTACAAGAAAATTGAAGTTTTTGGGTCAATTAGGGGTTAAATTGAAGAAATTAACAGCCAAGGATGTTTTTGTAAAAGGCGCCAAACTATAGGGGTGAAATTGACAAAAACAGGGGGTGAAATTAAGAAATTGAAAGTTTAATGGTCATTTAGGGGTTAAATTGTATAACTCTGAGACCAAAGACCATTTTGCAGAAGGTGCGTAAATACAGGGCTAAAGTTGAAGTTCCGCAGGGGTCTAATTGTATTAAATCAAAAGTTTAGGGTCAATTAGGGGTTCAATTGAAATCAATTGAAAGCTGGATGACTAAATTGAAAATCATTTAAAATCCCTAATTCAACCTAAAACGGCGCCGTTTTGTATGTGTGTGTGTGTGTAAAGAGGACCAGACGACATTCATTGTCTTTCTCATTTTACCCAAAAGAAACATCGTATGTGTGTGTGTGTAAAGAGGACCAGACGACGTGTTTTGTATGTGTGTGTGTGTGTGTAAAGAGGACCAGACGACGTTCATTGTCTTTCTCGTTTTACCCAAAAGAAACATCGTGAGAGCCTTATTTGCAGGTGCATTTAATGCTTGATTTCTCCATCAAATCAAAAAAAATTTGCACGAAACGGATCCCCTGCAGTTCCTCTACAACCCCATGTTAATGTTTCAGGATTAATGAAACACGACGACACTGGCGATGGCATGAAAAGGTCAACTCAGGCAGCCTTTTCCTGCAGATTTGACAACTCAGGGAGGCTACTTTGAACTAACGATTGGGATCTTTCTCAACCAAATCAAGGGCTGAAATTTTACCCCGGTGTAGACGAGATTACCCTCTTCCACCCCCTATAAATAGAGACTCCGTTGATGACCCGAGGGAGGAGAAAATCGAGTCCAAATTTGACAAAAAAAACAGCCACACCCCTCTATTCTTCTCCTTTTCTTTTCTCAACGAGTACTCTTTCTTCTTTCTCCTTCTCAGCCGTGCCTTCAGTCACCACCACTGCCGCCGCCGACTCGACAACCATCCTCTCCACCACACTTCTCCCTCTCCACTGATTTCTTCTCCCTTTTCCTCCACAGCGGCAACAGCTCATCAGCACCACCATTTTCGTTTTCTTCCTTCTTGAGCACCGGCAACAGCAACATCAGCATCGACCTCCATCTCCATAACTAGCTTTACCACCATCATTTCCATCAACCTAGCTCCTCACCAGTGGCAGAGAAGCCACCGTGACCTTCTCTCTCTTCTCCTTCTAGCCTTTTCTCTCTCCTCTGTAACTTTTTCTTCTTCCTCCCACAATCGACTCCGATTACCTCACCTCAGCCAACGCCCCCTGAACCACCAGCCGAACCACCTCATCACGACCGAGACCCTCACGCCAGGCAACTTCCTCCTCCCTGCTCTGCCTCTTTCTTCCTCATCGTGGCTGCTGCATATAGAATTCATTTTTGCATGCAGCAAGCTAATTAATTAGCCCCTGGTTTGGGCCGGGCCAGTTATGGCCCAGCCCAAATGGCTGGCTCTGGCCCGACCCCTATTTAAAAAAAAACAAAAAAATCCAAAAAATTTCAAAAAAACATTTTAAAAAAATCGTGATTTTCTCAAATATTTTTCTATCCATTTTGCATAATATCGGGTTATATATTTACACTATAAAATACAAATCCGGTATTAAAATACCTGGTTTTCTCCGAAATGTTTCAAAAAAATTTTCAAAACATTTTCAAAAAGGAAAAAAAAATATTTTGTTGCATACAGCCAAATCCTAAAATTTTTCCAAGCATATTTAAAAAAAAAATTGAATATTTTTCATTTTTTTTTAATCCAAAAATAGATATCATAACCAGTTTATAATCATCCATTAGGGTTTGGCCGAAATATCAAAAATCTTTTTCCAATCTTTTTTTAGGATCCAGATGTAGACTTTAATATTTGTGAGGTGTAAAATTCCACGATAAAAGTACACCATCAGGTATTAAAGATACAAGGTGTAAATGCGATGCTAAAATTCAGACTTTAGAACGGTTAGGATTTAACCCGATAAGGTAGAGACTCTCTCATGAAGAGAGATTTGCCTTGAACCTTAGAAAAGACCACCGAATAGAAACCCGACTTAGAAAAAAACAATCAAACAATAATGCAGCTTACCTTAGGTAGGGTGCACTAGGGGTGTTGCGTCTTCCCCTTGCATAACCAGTCCCTTACTCAAACTCTCGCAAACCATAGGTTCCTAGTGACCATAGTACTAGGTAGCGACTCCTAAACATTAATAATAATTTTATGATTAAATAAAAAAAACCTTCCCAACACAACACCTCACACAAGAGGCACGACAGGAGCCTTTGCCGTCGCCAGACGATGTCGAGCGCTCACACCTCGCAACATCCGTAATGACAGTTTCTTTACCTTGCTTGCATTTGATGACACTTGGGAATGTATCAATGAATTCAATCCACCTAGCATATCGCCTATTCAATTTACCTTACATCTTTAAGTGCTTTAAAGATTGATGGTCCGTATGTATCATAAATGCCTGAAGTTAAAGATAATACTACAAAGTCTCTAAAGTTCATACTAATGCATATGACACGACCAAAAGATTGATGTCTTCTCCCAAGTGCAGGAGTGTCGAAGTAATAAATAACCCAGCAAGACCGGGGTCGAACCACAAAGAGGTTAATTGTATAAATTATAGTTAACAGCAACACAATAACAACAACAATAATAGTAATAATAATAATAATAATAATAATAATAATAATAATAATAATAAAGAAGAAGAAGTTGATGAGAACTTTGAGATGAAAGATTAACGTAAGGATTAAACAATGATAACAACAAATGTCAAGGTTAGAGGATTCACTAATGGTATTTCAAACAAGTATAGTATAAACTCTTATTATTTAATTGGAAACCACACACAAAGGAGGTTCCAATCAGATTATAAATTGTTAACATGATTACATTAGTTATCTTATTCGAATAATGCTAATACTTGTAAATGTTGTCAGGCATTCATGATT